>Ga0074199_1001033_pt1 | contig 29649 bp, 27 predicted proteins | sample EPASupsiteSAE347_FD_64528 | JGI IMG/M metagenome (GOLD analysis project Ga0074199, IMG submission 64528) | Bioremediated contaminated groundwater from EPA Superfund site, New Mexico - Sample SAE3-47 | ecosystem: Environmental > Aquatic > Deep subsurface > Groundwater > Contaminated ... | reverse complement strand
CAAGAGGATTCAGAACAACAAGGAATCTCATACTAATTATTTATCTTAGACTTGGAAAATTGCAGTTCAATCTACCCATATAAAACAGCGAGGAACCATTTTTTATTGAGAAATCATTTTTTGTGACGGCTGCTAAAGTTAATGTTCTTACTCCATCTTTTAAGCTAGATGCATTTGCGGAATGTCCATTTCTCAATCGTTCTCTCAGGAGATCGCCAAGCATAACAATCTCCCAACTCACCGGCATCTCCCCGATATCCGTCTGTTTCGTCGCCTCGCCCCTGGTTCCATGCCGGAAAAGATGCTCCATCAGCGCCGCCTTGCGCTCCCGCTCCAGCGCAATCTCCCGCAGCCGGGCCTCCCGAGCCTGCTGCACCGCCCACAGCACGCGGGAGATGGCGCGCTGTTCGGGGAGAGGTGGCAGGAAAATTTGTTGGCCAAAGAGATCCGAATCAGAAATTGCGGGATAGGTTGCGCCCTTTTGAAGACCTTCGACTTTATCCGAAATTTTGTCGGTCAGGAGATTGAAATATAAAAAATCAGGATCTAATTGATTATTATCCGCTCGCAGAACGCAAAAGCCCGTTGAACATATTTGGCCATCGTGTTTTGGTGGTACTTTTGCGATTCTCTTCAAAGTGGGACGGACTGTTGCGAAAATAACATCATTTTTTCTAACAAGCTTTCTTGCTCTGCTTGGAGCCTCTTTTCCCATAATGCTTTTCGTCTCAACAATGCTAAATGATTGGTTAGAAACGCTGGAAACATCAATGTACATGAAAGCAGCATCAGGATTATTTCGCGGGTCCTTTTGGATTGTCTTGAGACATGCCTTTCCTAGCTGCTCTTTTTTCCATCCAGAAGGTATTTCCTCAATCATTAAATAAGCCTCAGCTTCCCCAGCACTTCCCCCAGCTCCCCATCCGCCCGCTCGCGCTCCGTCCGCGCCCGCGCGAGGTCCGCCAGGATCTCCGGTATGGGCCGGTGCTTCTCCCGCTCGTTCACTTCCACGAACTGCGACGGACTGAGGTTGAAGTCCGCTTCCCGCGCCTCGTCCAGCGTGATCACGCGGCTCAGGCGCTCCCGGCTCTCCCACCTGCCGTAAGCCTCGGCGATGGCCCGGATGCCGTCCGGCGTCAGGACGTTCTTGGGCTTCTCCTTTACGAAGTAGGCGGAGGCGTTGACGAGCAGCATTTGGCCTTTGCGCTCCTCCGGCTTGCCGTTGCACAGCAGCAGGATGATTCCCGGAGCCGTGGTGTTGTAAAACAGGTTCTCGGGCAGCAGCACCACGCCCTCGATGAAGTCGCTCTCCACGAACGACTGGCGGATCTTCTTCTCCTTGTTGGCCGACCGGGAGCCGGAGCCGCGCGAGACTGCGCCCGTGTCCAGGACGACCGCCGCGCGGCCACCCGGCTTCAGCGAGGCCAGCACGTGCTGCACCCAGCCCCAATCCGCAGAAGAGCGCGGCGGCGTCCCCTGCGAGAAGCGGCTGAAGTTGTCGTTCTCGTAAAAGGACTCCTCGTAGCCTTCCTGGTTCCACATGGGATTCGTAACCACGCGGTCGAACTGGAGGAGCTTGCCCTCCGAGCCGAAGCCGGGCTTTCGCAGCGTGTCCCCGATGGCAAAGCCGGAGTTGGTGTAGCCGTGCAGGAACATGTTCATCTTGGCCATGGCGAACGTCACCGGGTTCAACTCCTGGCCGTAGAGCCTGGGCGCTCTGCTCCTGTCCTCCGGCCTGCTTCGCTCGAACGCCAGCCGCGGCTTGATGAGCAGCCCGCCCGAGCCGCAGGCCGGATCGTAGATCGTGCTGAAAGGCTGCGGGTCGATCAGCTCGGCGATCAGCTCTCCAACCTCTTTAGGCGTGTAAAACTCGCCTGCCGACTGCCCCTGCCCTTCCGCGAACTTGCGCAGCAAATACTCATACGCCCGGCCCAGGATGTCCGCCTCGGTGTTCTTCAGCCCAAGCCGGTGGCGGCTCAGGATCTCGATGAGCCCCGCCAGCCGGTCGTCGTCTAAAGTGCGCTGCCCCGACTGCCGCTCGTTGTAGTCCTTGATGTCCAGCACGCCTTTCAGATCCGGATTGTGCCTGGCCACCTCGCGCATGGCGCTGGTAACGAACTCGCCCAGGAGACCATCCGCCCCGTGGTTTCTCACCGCATTCCAGCCGAACTCCTGCGGCACATAAAACCGGATGATGGGCACCGTGCCGCTGCGCAGGGAATGACTTCGATCATCCTCGACGATCTGCCGGGCCAGGGCCACATCATCATCCCAGTCCGCTACATGCTTGGCAAACTCGTCATCAAACACGTCCGAGAGCCGCTTGAAAAAGATGAGCGGCAAAATAAAATCCTTGAACTTGGGCGCGTCCGTCGCTCCCCGAATAGCGCAGGCCGCATCCCACAGCCACGTCTCCAGCGTCGAGACTTCCAGCCGCTCGTCCGCCGACGAAATTGTGCTCAATGTGCTCTGATTTTCACTACCCTTGCCGGTTTTGCCGCCTTTGCCGCCTTTGCCGCCTTTGCCGTCGTTGTAATCTTTTCCGTTTTTTCCAATTCTGCCGTTTCCGCTATCTCCTCTTCGTCGGGGCAACGCTGTAAGTCTCCTCAGTCTTGTTCGCTGCCACTTTAGCGAACCGCCGAATCTTAATTCTTTTGCTCTTTTTGAAGGGATCGTATCATGGCAAATACTCTCGGCAAGAATAGCAAGGATCACAGATATATCCTATCGAGTCCCTAAAATACAGCAAATATGTACGCGATCATCGCTTGCGGCATCTTTCAAAAGGAGATCGAGGCCCTGCGCGGCGAGCTGGGATTTCCTTTTGAGGTGCACTACCTGGCCTCCGGCCTGCATGTGGACTTCGACGACATCAAAGCCGCCCTGACGGCGGAGCTTGAGGCGTGCAAAAACGGCGGTTACGAGGGAATAATCGTAGCTTACGGCCAGTGCCATCCCAGGATCGACGACCTACTCAAGCCCTACCATGCCGCCCTCATCAGTTGCCTGAATTGCATTGACGCCTTCATCACCCGCAAGGCCGTGGAGAAGAAGGCGAACGAGGGCCTCTTCTTCTACCTCTCACCCGGCTGGCTGGATGCCTGGCACGACATATTCGCCAGGCTCCACTGGGACCCGTCGGAGGCCCGGCTGCAGATGGGCTCTTTTCGGGGCACCATCTACCTGGATACCATCAAGGACGCCTCGCAGCGCGAAATGGACCTGCTGGAGTTCTTCGATTTCACCAACCTTCCTTTTGAAGTAATGCCCGTCGACCTATCTCACTTCAAATCACTCATAATCAATGCCAAGGAGAGCCTAGAGGCTTGAATTATGGACGAGCTGGACGAGATTCGAAAAAAGAAAATGGAGAAGATGATGAGCGAAATGAATAAGTCCCCGGCACCGTCGGTGCAGTTTCCGAACAAGCCCATAGTGATCACAGACGACACTGTCGATTCAGCGGCCAGCCAGTACCCGATCTTTATCCTGGACTGCTGGGCGCAGTGGTGCGGCCCCTGTCGAATGCTCGGCCCCATCATCGAGGAGCTGGCACGAGACTTCAGCGGTAAGATTGTCTTCGGCAAACTGAACGTCGAAGAAAATATGCAGATCTCGAACAAACACAATATATCCGCCATCCCCACCATGCTGGTATTCAAGAACGGCAAGCTGGTGGACAAATTGGTGGGAGCCTATCCCAAGGCCACGCTGACGGCAAAAATACAAAAATACCTCTGAGGCAAACCCTCAGGGGTTCTTTTCGGTTTTTGGTTCTTGGATTTTTATTTTTATCGTTTGAGTTTTCGATTTTTATAGACGAATTCTAAGGAATGCTGGCCGGAGCCTTGATGGTCGAATACTTTTCGATATCATAAACCGGCTTGGACGAGCTGCTGCTGGGAACCTGATACATGGGCTTGGTTCGAGAGTACTCGCTCACATTGTAGAGCTGCTTGGTGTTGCTGGTGTTGTAGTTGAACTTGCTCACGTTTCCCAGTCGCTGGCTGGCATTGAACGCAGATTCCGGCACTTCGGATTTGTCGCCCAGCTCACGAAGGGACTTGTTGCCGTAAACATCCAGGTTGTTCACAGCTTTTGTCTTCTCAAAACCGGCACGCAAGACCTTGGTATTTGTCTGGCTGCCGCCTACCGTATTTGCGGCTGAAGCTGCGGCTGAAGCCTCTGCGGCGGGAGCTTCACTTACGGTCTTATTCTCGGTGCTTTCCTGGGCCTGGGTCTGTGTAACATTTTCAGGAGCTTCAGTTGCTTTTGGCTCTGCGGTTGCATTTTCCGCAACGGATGGCATCAAAATCTCGGCGGCGTTTTCCGCGACAGCTTCGGTTGCGTTCTCAGTCGCGTTTAAAGAGACATTCTCGGTTGCATTATTCTCAGTCGTATTCGAGGAGGCGTTCCCGGTAGCATTCAGGGAGATATTTTCCGTCCCGTTCGAGACGGCGCTCACGTTTGTGGCATTCAGAGCCGAATCTGCAACGACCCCCGGCAAGATAAAAGCCAGCATGGCCAGAATGCAAGTAAAGCATACAATCATTTCCTTCATTACCATTCACCCTAACGAATCTATTACGAATCAAAGATAGTATTAAGACTATACGATTTAAGACTATATCATCAAATAAAAATTATTGCCTCAAAGAGGCGCTTGCCGGATAAGCCTTTCTTGCCGATCATCTTCTCCGTCTCGCGATAAGCGCCATCACGAGCAAGGCCGCCGCCGCAACGCCCGCAGGAACAGAGGGCGCTTTTTGCGTCTCGGAGGTGTTTGCGGCCCGAACTATCGGCTCGGCTTCGATGATATTCTCCTCCAGATCCTTTACGTCTCCATCTTTGCCGATCAAAATTGTGCGTAGCTGGTAGATGCCGGGCGTAAGAGTCTCGTTCCAGGTGATCTCCACAGTCTCATCATCTCCCGTGAGGAGCACCGGAGTCTTCTTTTCCGTGGTGTTGAGCACAACTGCGTTTTGCGAGAGAATGAACCTCAGCTTCCCCTCGAAGGGAACGCGGGAGTTGCCGAGCACCGTGGCGCTGGCACCCGTTTCATCCTGGTAGGTCTCGGTGATCTCGGCGTCTTCCCGAGCCCTGAATGTGTTCATGAAGGCCCTCGTCTGGTTGTGGTTCAATTCGACGATTTTCACCCGTCCCGCGTAGTCGCGACCGTTTTCCAGGAGCTGCTTCCAGGCATAGTCCTTCTGAATCGCCGTGGAGAAGCTTCCCGTGATGGGGACTGCCTCTTCCCTGGTTATATAAATGGCCTTATTGCCGGAGATGAGCATGTAGTAGATGTCCACGATGGTCGGATCGCTGGCGCTGATGGATAGGTGCATGCCGCGCGAATCGGCCCGGAAATCCCGGACATCGAACCTGATCGGCTCGACTCCGCCGTAAAAAAAACTGTAGCATTTCTTTGAGACTGCAATGCCGTTCTTGAGAAGGCTGGCGCAGGCATCGTAATTTGCTTTTTCTGCATCGAACTTGGGCCACTGCACAATCCAGGTCCCAGGGCCGTCAAGAGTAATATTCTCGGTCTGAAGCACCCTGCCCTCGGAGATCAGGTCAGTTTTGAGGGCATAACCTGCCACATCTCCGTTGATAGTAACATCCGCAGAATCGATGCTGGAATAGATATCTACAATCTCATGAGACTGAGCTGAGCCCGCCAGGGCCGCAAAGGCTACCAAAAGCCAGACCGCGAAAATGCTCATAATACCTACCTGATGAATATGCCTTCAATTCTTAAGGGCCTTAAAACTAACGCAACCGAAGGCATCCGACAAAAAGAAGAACGAATTTTTGCCCACAGGCCGGCGACTTCAACCGATCGATGATTCAATGCCGTCTCTTCTATTCGTTTTCTTCTATTCGGTATTCAGTCTCTTCTCTTCGGTCTCACCGGTGCGGTTTCTTCGAAGCAGTGCTGTATTCTTAAAGCGACAGCCAATGGGTGAAAGGAGCAACCAAAGTGATGAGCAGCGATGTCAGCACCATCCAGGCCAGGAGCGCCACCACGGTTCTGGTAAGCTTCTCCGCCTCATGCGGCTTGACTATTCTCTCAAAGCCCGATTGGACCAGATCCCGGAAGATGTGCCCTCCATCCAGCGGCACTGCCGGCAGACAGTTGAAGAGCCCGGCATACAGGTTAATCCAGCCGATCCAGAGCAGAAGGTTTGCCAGCCAGAAGAATTTGCCGCCCAGGGGTTCCGCCCAGCCGCTCGGCTCGAAGATCGTGGTCAGCCAGCCGCTGAATCCCGGAAAGCCCTTTTGCGTGAAGCCGGGAATGCCGGAGAAGGGCAGGCTGAGCATGTAGGTGAATCCCTGCAGACCGCTGTAGGGAATGACTTTCAAGACCTGCAAGAACTGCTTGGAAGGGGCCTGCTGGAAGGCAGCGCCGCCGAGATACACCGCGTCGCCGGATATGCCGATGCCGATAAATCCGGAATTGGTGCGGTTTGTGACGCTATTGGCATTATCGTTCTCTGTGAGATTGATGGAATAGGTCTTCAGGTCGCCCGTGGTGACGGCTATGATCTGGCCGGGATGAGTCGCGTTCATCTTGCTTCGGAAGCCTTCCAGGTTGACGATGTCCGCGCCGTCGATCTTTGTTATAACGCTTTTAGCAGGCAGGCCCGCCGATGCTGCGGGAGAGTCTTCAAAGATCGAGGCCACCATGATGCCTCGCGCCGCATCTCCAGGAACCTGCAATCGCTCTTCTCTATCATTATAAAGGACGGTAAAATCCTGGGCCTTGCTGCCGGTTAAATTGCGGTAAAGGTCCTCAAGGGTTTTAACCTCATATCCATTCACATTCAAAAGCGCCATGCCGCTCTCAAAGCCCGCGATGCTGGCGTTGGAATCCTCCTGGACATCAACGGCGATCACCCGGTCCACGGGCGAGATGGAACCGATGACCGGCCCGAAGAAAAGAGCCATAGCAATGGCGGCCACGATGAAGTTGGCGATGACTCCTGCCGAAAGAATACGAATGCGAGCGCCTTTGCTGACGATGGGCGGCTTGTCCTTGGTGCCGAAGAGCTCTTCCTCGTCCGGCTCCACGAAAGCGGCGATGGGTGCCAGGAAGAGGGCCACGATGCCCATGGACTTGACGCGCACGCCCTCCACCCGGCTGAGGATGCCGTGGGCGAACTCGTGCACCACCATGGTCACGAAGAGCGCAATCCAGCCCCAGACGAAGGGTATGTACTCGTTCAAACCGGGAATGAGCAGGATATTTCGCGGTGCATTGTAGCTGCTGGGCATGGGCGGCTCCTGAATCATGATGTAGGCCATGAGCAAAACCAGTATCAAGAAATAGCTCATGCTCAGGACGACCAGAGGAACGCCGGCAGAAGCCACGAACCTCCAGAACCTCTTGGGACGGCTGAGCCGGTCCAGCAGGTTAAGGCCCCTGGTGGTGCGCAGAAATAGAGCGATCGGAACAGGACCCCAGACGGTGACCCCGCGCCGCTTCCACGTCTCGCTATCCCGCAAAGGCATCAGCACGATGGAATACAGGCCCAGTAGCGCGGCTGCGATCAGCAGCCAATCAACCATATCGAGATTCAACTGCAAGTCCAAATAGTCCAAATTATGTCCTCGCAAATTCATCTGGGGCATCAAGTATATAAGCTCATGGAAACCGCGATCTTCATAATTATATTGTTAAATATTTCCCGTCTATATTAGCCGAGATGATTTTTAGCCGAGATGATTTGCACCAATCCTGCTGATACTGACATTTGTATGAGCTTAATAAGAATATATATTTTAAAATATGTATTAAATCGGAGGATAAAACTTAATTATTTGCGGACTGGCACTTCTTCCCGCAAAATTGGCAATCGATGTATGACTCCCGATAGGTTTTGCCGCCACATTTTGGGCAGACTACATTGCCATTATCATCGCAGGCTGTGCATTGCAGCAGGCGAGTCTCACCCCTCGGATCGGGATCAGAGCAGTTTGGTGGGCTGTCGCATTTCCACTTGGGGTTGATGTGCGAAGTGAGATTTCTTCTGCCATTCTGCATTTCAACTTTCTTTCCAATTGATGCCATGCAATGCAATTCAGCTTAATTGGCAGGATAGAGCATCTTGCGGGCGTTCGGCAATGTCATATCAAAATCTTCCACCAACTTGATAATAAAGAAGGACTAATTCAGCCTCCGAGGATTTGCACGTGGAAAGCAGCTTCATCCCCACCTTTGAGATCTCGGTCGTGGCCAGGCATATCACTTACAGGAAGTGGCGCACATTCCTCTCCGTGGGTGCCGTGGCCCTGGCCGTAGCTATCTCCATCGTCTTCGTCTCCATTCAGAACGGCTTCTCGGATTTCCTCTTCGACATCGTCTTCCGATTTCTGCCGCATATCACCGTCAGCCCTCTGGAGGGCGACGACTACATCCATCTCTATCGGGGAATCGTCGACAATGCCTGGGCACTGCCCGGCGTCTTGGGGGTCTCGCCGTCCCTGGCGGCCACGGCGACGCTGGCCTACAAAGACAAATCCGATAATGTTGTCATGTCCGGCATCGATCCCGTGCAGGCCAACAAAATCTCCAACATCGACAAGTACATGGTGCAGGGACAGATCGAATCCATCCAGGGCGGCAAGAGAATCGTCATGGGCGCGCCGCTGGCCAAGAAGCTGAAGGTGAAGGTGGGTGACACCGTCCAGGCCAAATTCCCGGATGCGATTCCTATGCGTCTGCTGGTCTCGGGGCTCTTCAGCTTCGGCTACAAGGAGGTAGATGAAGGCGTCACTTACATCTCGCTGGACACGGCACGCGAATTCCTGGGTGAGGGAGACGTAGTAACCAGCATCGACATCAAGCTGGAGGATGCCTTCCAGGCGGAGGCATCGGCCAAAGAGCTGAGATCTTTCGGCTACAATGCCAAAGACTGGCAGGAGCTTTTCCCGGATATAGTCCGAACTCTGGCCTTCGAGAGAACCCAGAATAATATTACTATGCTCCTGCTCATGATCATCGCCACCTTCGGCATTGCCAGCATCATGAACATGCTGGTACAGGAGAAGACGCGAGAGATCGGCATGCTCATGGCGATGGGTGCGACGCCCGCAAACATCCAGAGGCTTTTCCTGATCGAGAGCGCTCTGCTCGGCCTTCTCGGAGCCCTGGCAGGTTGCATACTGGGCTATGTGGTCTCGATCAATCTCATGGGCGTGCAGATTCCGGATAATATGGGCCAGATGATGGACCTGCCCATCGCCATCAATCCCGTGGACTTTGTCGTTTTCACGCTTCTGGCGGTATTGCTGAGCACAATCGCAGGCTACTATCCGGCCCGCAAAGCTTCGCGGCTTGATCCGGTAATCGCATTGAAGGGGTGATTGAAGGATGATTGCAGGGATGATCGCGGGGATAATCGCGTATTTGGGAGAGATGATTCATCTTGTTTGAGCTGGACGTCGCCAGAAGGCACATCATCTCCGACCCCAAGATGGTCCTCTTCACCGTCCTGGCCGTTGCTCTCGCCATCGGCGTGATTGTGGTCATGATGGGCATAAACGAGGGCTACAAGAGCGATCTCGTCAACAGCCTGGTGGAGAAAAATCCTCATCTGACCGTCAGCCCCAAGGAGAATGAGGACTACATCACGCTCTATCGGACGCTTTCCAGCATCCTCTGGACCTTCCCGCAGGTGCAGGCGGTCTCGCCCCGCATCCTCGGCAAAGCGGGAGCCAAGCATAAGGACAAAGTGCGCGGCGTGAGCTTCATCGGCGCAGACCCGCTCAAAGAAGACCCGCTCATGAAGGTGCAAAAGGACATGGTCTGGGGCAATTACTCGGACCTTGTCTTCAGGAAGCGAGGTGCAGTCCTTGGAACCAAGCTTGCCGAGGATCTGGAGCTTGAGCCTGGACAGAAGTTTACGCTGGATCTGCAAAACAAGTCCATCCGGCTGGAAGTGGTGGGACTCATAAGAACCGGAACAGGCACGGATGAGACGCTGGTTTATTTGCCGCTCGACACCGCCCAAGACCTTTTGGATCAGCCGGATGTGGTCTCTGAAGTCAGCGTTCGCCTCTCCGACATTTACGCGGCTCCGGAGATCGCCTCGAACCTGAGAGGTCGCTACACCTACAAAGCGGAGAGCTGGCAGGAGCAGAACAAGGATGTATTGCAGGTGATGGACACCCAGAAGTTCATCCTCTACATCTTCTACGCCCTGATCTTCGTTATCGCCGGATTCGGTGTGGCCAACACCATGATCATGACCGTGACCCGCAGGACGAAGGAGATCGGCATCCTCATGGCGATGGGCGCGACCAGGAAGAGCATCGTGAAGATCTTCCTTCTGGAGAGCCTGATCCTCGGGCCGCCGGCGGCCTTACTGGGATGCCTGCTGGCCTGGATCACCGCCAAGCTCATCGAAGCCTATCCCATCTCACTCCCAAGCGAAGTCTACAATGTCTCGCGCCTGACGGTGCAGCTCACGCCGGAGACCTTTCTCCTGGCGGCGGGATTCGCGCTTGCTGTGAACTTTCTGGCAGGACTTTACCCGGCCTACAAAGCCTCTCGCCTGGACCCGGTAGAAGCCATAGCCAGCGATTGACGAATAATTTAAAAAAGAAATTTGAGAATAAGCTGGGGACAATTTGAGAATGAGTTGAGAATAAATTGAGCAATAAATTGAGCAATAAATTGAGCAATAAATTGAGCAATAAATTGAGCAATCAAATGCCAGCAAAACAAGAGAAGATCATGGAGTGAAGATGCCCGTGAATGATGACATAATCGTGCTGAAAGATCTGAGCAAGATTTACGGAAACGGCGTGGAGGTGCGCGCCCTGGACGGGGTCAGCCTCACCATCAAGGCCGGAGAATTCGTGGCCATTGTGGGACCGAGCGGTAGCGGCAAGAGCACTCTGCTCAACATGATCGGTCTCCTGGACACTCCCAGCCACGGCCAGATCTCGCTCAAGGGCATCGATGTCACCCGCGCCAGTCCCGAGGAGCGGGCGCATCTGCGCAACCGCGAGCTGGGATTCGTCTTCCAGTACCATCACCTCATTCCTGAATTCTCGGCTCTGGAAAACGTCATGATGCCCCAGCTCATTGCCAAAAAGAGCAAAAGCGATGCACGCGTCCGGGCGGAAGAACTCCTGGAGGCCGTGGGCCTGAAGGACCGCATGAACAATAGGCCGAATCAGCTCTCCGGCGGCCAGAGCCAGCGGGTGGCCGTGGCGAGGGCCCTGGCCAACGGCCCATCGATCGTCATCGGTGACGAGCTGACCGGCAACCTGGATACCAAAAGCTCCAAGCTGATCTATGACCTGCTGCGCGATTTGAACAAGAAGATTAATCAGACCTTCATCCTGGTCACGCATGATATGACGCTGGCTGAGAAGACGGACAGAATCCTGAGAATCGTGGATGGAAAGCTCGTCTGCGAACTATTGCGCCGCGACGGCGGCTTTGTGGCCGGAGAGTCCTGCGATATGGGAGAGGATGATGGAAAGATTATAATGCAATAAGATAGTAATAATATATTTTAGAATATAATTGTGCGATCGGCTTTAGCGATGATCACCGGATATTGATATTCGACGATTAACGTTATATATCGTGAGATCATTGCAACTCTTCTCAGAGCGATGCAGAAAGCCGCTTTGCCCTGCCGCACACCTGTATGCAAGGCAAAATTGATAAGCTCCGAAGCTATGTGATATGCCCGAGGTATTATATGAATAAGCAGTTTATATATTTCACAAGCGTCCTGGTCCTCATGTTGGCAGCAATTCTTGCCGCCTCAGCGCAAGATAGTTCGGCTGCCCTGAATAATACCACAATAAACAACACGACTTTAAACGCGACGGTCACCACAACCGGAAATGAAACCGCGGCCACCAATGAAACCGCAAATGAAACCGTCAACGAGACTGTGAGCCAAACCATTCCTGCAGAAAATGCGACTGAATCTGCCCTAAACGAAACGGCACCAGTCGTAAATGCAACAGCACCGGCACAAAATGAGACAGTCCCCTCTGCAGCCGAGCTGAATGCGACTGCAAGCACATTGAATGAAACGGCTCCAGCCATCAACGAGACAGTTCCTGCGCTGAATGAAACCGCCCCGTTCATCAACGAGACAGCTCCTGCGCTGAATGAAACCGCCCCGTTCATCAACGAGACAGCTCCTGCGCTGAATGAGACCGCTCCGTTCATCAACGAGACAGTCCCTGCGCTGAATGAGACCGCTCCGTTCATCAACGAGACAGTCCCTGCGCTGAATGAAACCGCTCCTGCGGAAAATACCACCCAGCCGGCATTGAATCAGACTACTCCAGCTCTCAACGAGACTGCACCGGCAAGCGTTGCCGCAAGCGCAGCATCAACGAGCAGCGTCTTTAACACTCAGGAAAAGACCGAGCAGCAGGTAAAACAGATCGGGTCTGTCGAGAGCGGAGTGTTCTCCATCGGCGGCAAGACCGGCTCCGGTGAGGTCTTTACCGTCAACAGCGGATCTGAAACAGCCAAACCCGTCGAGATCGGCGAGCCCACCAAGGCTGTAAAAGATCTAAGCGGAATGTACTTCGCCTGCAATATTATTTAAATTAAAAATCCTGGGAGCTTCCTTCCGGGATTTTTCCTTGATTTTTCTTTTTAGCATAAAAATGCCCGTTCATATCATGACGCATTATCATTCTCATGGCGTCTAATCGAACATGAGCGTTTTATTTTGGGAAGCTGCCGGAGCATTGGGGCGTCAATCGTGCATTTTGTCATTCGATCTTAACCGCCAGCGCCTTCGACCAGTCGGATGTAGTTCCCTTATTGTCCATTGCCGTGGCCTTCACCCGATAGGTTCCCGGCTTTGTCCACTTGTGAGAGACGCCGCTTTCTTTCCCCGAATCAATGTAATCCATGCCGGTCCAGGTGGTCGTCCCATCATCCCAATCGAAAACATACCTGACCGGATCGCCGTCGGGATCACTGGCCGATGTGGAATAGCGGCTGGCCTTCTGACACCATCCCGTGCTCGGACCGGATGGCGTTTTTGGAGACTTGGGCGGCTTATTGGGTTTGATGACGACGGCAAAGGGCTCCGACCACTCCGAAGGCGCTCCCTTTGCGTCCGTGGCATTTGCGCGAATTACGTATTCTCCGGCCTTCTTCCAGATATGGGATGCGCTCTCTATCGATCCGGATTTGACATAGCCCGTCAATGATATCTCAAAATCGCCCCAGTCGAAGGCATACATGATATCGTCACCATTTGAGTCCTCCGCCATTGTGAAGTAGGTATAATTGACCCCGGTGTACCCCATGCCAAGCCCGTAAAGGTCCCTCGGCATCTCCGGCAGATCATTGGCGGCAATAGTAACATTCAGAGGTTCGGACCAATTCGCTCTGGTGCCCTTGGAGTCCGTGGCATCGACCAGGATCCGGTAGCTGCCGGTTTTATTCCAAACATGAGATAGGGCAGCCCTTTCGCCCGATTCGAGAAAGTCGGTCTTGCTTTGGGTTCCGTCACCCCAGTCAAAGGTATAGCTCAATGAATCCCGGTCCGGATCAGAGGCCGAAGCGATATAGCGGTATGGAGCCCAGGCAAAGCCGGAGCTGGGGCCGGAAGGCTGCGATGGAATCTGTGGCGGCGTGTTTATTGTGATATTCAGCGATCGAGACCATGGCGATGATGCGCCCAGGCTGTCGGCGGCGCTCACTCTGATATGATAAGTTCCGGCTTTATTCCAGGCATGATCCACTCTCGTTTCCGCTCCCGATTCGAGGGGGAGGCTGACTGATGCGTTTCCGTCTCCCCATTCATAGATCAACGTTATCCGGTCGCCGTCCGGATCGGTGGACGAGGCGAGGAAGCCGTAAGCGTCTCCGGTAAAGCCGAAAGACGGCCCGGTGGGCGCAGAAGGAACATCAGGCGGCGAATTTATTACTATTGCTGCGTCATTCGACCATGCGGATGTTGCCGAGTTGTTGTCCATCGCCATAGCTCTAATCCGGTATGTTCCCGCCCGTTCCCAGGCATGATCAAGGCTGACTTCCCTTCCGGATTCCGTCCAATTTGATGCGGCTGCACAGTTGTCTCCCCAATCAACGGTCAAATTCGTCCGGTCATTATCCCGATCGTTCGCTCGGAAACGGAAGCTGTAAGAGGTCTTGGGACGCCCTGTAGCCGGGCCGGTCGGCTTTGGCGGACGATCGGGAGGCGTATTAATGACGACTCTTAAAGCACCGGACCAGGCCGAGGAGGAATTGAAACAGTCCGTCGCAATCGCTTTTATCAGGTAGACGCCACCCTTGCACCAGGTGTGATTCACAGCAACCGTTTCTCCTGAGTTTAGCGGGCCGGCAAAAGTTGTATTCCTGTCGCCCCAATCGATGAGGTAGGTTAATTTATCCGCATCTGGGTCGTCGGAAGCGGTCGAATAATTGTGGGCGGTTCCCGGCAGGCCGGTTGACGGGCCTGTGGGCGTGGATGGAATTTGGGGAGGATGATTCAAGGCCAAGGCCCGGGCATGAGAACCAGGTTGACCGGCTGCGATAAAACTCGCACGGCAGGCTTGACAAAAAGATGGGCCAATATCCATGATCATGCCTTCAACGGATGAATCTGAGACATCAATCGATGTACCATCATCATTGGGGGTTTTGAAATTCGCAAAGGGCCTAAAAGCATCAGGGATTTGGAGATTGGCAAAGGTCAAAACGTCATCTTTGATCCGGCAATCGGAAGAGGCTTGGGCACCGGCAAAGGCAGGGACATCAATAGAAATAAGGAGATTATAAATGAGCAGAAATACTAAAAATTTTATGGCATATTTTCTGCTATGATCATCCGACACATTACAAAAACTATTGTATTTACTATTTGAATTTTTCTACAGATATAATCAATTGTCCGAACAACAATTATTATTAAATGTGAGTGATGGGGATTCTTCGCTGCATCCAACGCAGAGGATTCATAACACATGATGATAACGCCGGATTATAAAACCTGATTCTTGTAGACTTATTCGCGAAGGTCAATGGGAAGCCGGAGATAAAATATGCCGGAAGATGGGCGCAGAAGAGGGGCCAAGAATTGCTATAGAACGATTTCGAAACGGCCAATCAGCCGCTTGCATCTTAATATTCTGCGATTCTAACATTTGTTCGGTACAAGATTACTGAGAGAATGTTCTGTGACAATTATTTAGATATGGACCCATGCAAATTATTATGTCGGACATCGACCTGTCATATGCCGATCTTCTCATGACGGCCTTGGCATCCACGATTACAATGGTCCTGGCGTTTATCTTTGTCGCCGTCGGCTGCGGATTTTTCACTTGATTTTGGGAATTTAAAAGCTCAGTTGCGTTCGCGCCATCACTGCCGACAAAGACCAAACACAGTTTGCCGGAGCGAAATACCTATTTGAGATCAGACAATGCCCTGGCCCAGAATATCGGCTTTCAGTATGCCGTATTCCGCTGGGGTGATGAGGCCCTGCATCAGCATGAGTCTTGCTTGTTTTATTCTCTCGATTTGGAAGTTCAATTGCTCCAACGATTCCGGTTTTTCCAGATCTCCGAGCCTTTTGGGAAGAATGAGCTGCAGTTCGCTGTATCTCAACATTTCCGGAGTCATTTTTCTCAATTCTTTTAAAATAGCGGCAAGATTTGATTCTGAGTTATCTGTTATAATTTGCATAATAATTCATCCTTCCTGAGTTAGCGCTTGACATTATTTGACAGGAGATTAATATAGCTTTCGAGAGTAAATATGATACAGTAGGGGCGAATCTTACCAAAAATAATTAAAAAATGCAGCGTCGTTCTTCACATATTCGCCGCGATCATTTGATATGGGAAGAATGAAGAACTTGAGTTATTGAGGTGTATTTCAGGAGGACGCTCGGCTGACGAGGAGCCGCCCAGCGTCCCAGAATACTTAACAAAATAATTTTAACATTGAACGAATAACTGATTTCACTTTAATTTTTCGCTAACCTCGGATGGATTCATAATAATTTGTACAGGCTCGATCTTTATATTGGATGTGGCAACGGCGCTTCCTCCCGGCACAGTGTTGGTGGCAGTGACCGTTATGCCGTGGACGTCGATTTTCATATTATTGCTGAGATATCGAGACGAGCCGAGGCTGTCTTGGACGGCGCGATTTAGACCGGAAGCCGTGGCTGCATTCACTTTCTCTTCTATGGAATCGCCAAGATCGTCATCAGGGCCCAACCCTGCCATAGCATCCTGTTCGCTTTGCCCGCTTCCAGCTATCTCAATGTTCATCGAGTTGCCTTGATTCTGATCCTCCAACCCTCTTATCTGAACATCTTCGCAAGTTATGTCCCTTTGCGCGACGGTGTTCATGGCCACTAGGTCCTGCACCTGCTCTTGTGAATGGCTGCCGTTCATAATAATTTTTTCGTTTACCGGGTCCCTTGACATCACATCCCCGAAAAGACCGGAACGGATGCCTTGCGGCGATACGAAGACAGGATCTGGATGGCTCTTGGACGCCTCGTCCTTGAAATTATTAAAATTGGATTTAAGCTCATTATAACTATCATGGGCGCTTGCTGAATCTATGGCATTCACAATAGATGCGCTCAGCAATAGACAAACGCAAAGGAAAAGCATCCATGCGACCCGAGCCCTTTTAGTTATCATTGATCTGCACCTGCCGGATATCCGTTGCACCGAATCCCGATATTTCTTTGAATCTGGACGCGGCATCGAATCCTGACAGATGATGCATTAGGCATTACCTATATTTAATTTTTTCCAGTATTAAAATTAACTTGCAGGACAGATATTTATAAAATATGTCTATTAGATATATCCTAGTATGTATTTTATTCTTGAAATGTTAAATATTGCCGTTGAGCATTGTTGAGGATCTCATTGCCATTGAGGATCTCATTGCTATTGAGGATCTCATTGCTATTGAGGATCTCATTGCTATTGAGCATATCGTTGCTATTGGACATATCATTGCCATTCGAGCATATTACTATTTGCATACCCTTGACCGTACTGCAATTGAGCCCATTGCTATTGAGAATAGCGCCGCCTGCCCCAAAAGTGCCATTAGCCGATGATGAGGCACCAGTTCGGCTACAATCCCGTCAGATTTTTTACGCTCTCATTCATCTGTTTTACTTCTCCATCCACTTCCTTTAAAACCCACTTCAATTCCTTGACATCCTCCTTTATGGCTTTTATCTCATCGTTCATCTCGCTGAGAAGTGGGATCGTTCTTCCGAGCTGCATAGCAGCAAAGATCTGGGCGAATTCCCCCACGCGCATAACCTGGCCGCCAAAATTCTCTGATGTGACAAGAGAGACGACCGCCTTCGCCGGATGTTTGACTTTTGCAGCCTTCTCGAAAGCCTGCACTTCGCCATCGCCGCCGTCCAAGAGAATCATGATTTTCTGCCCTTTTTCTCCTTCCAAATGGTATGCCTCGAACATCCTGATTCCTGCCGTGAGGGCTTCGTTCATCAAAAAATGCCTGTAGCCGACATCGTGAACCTTGGGGCCGCTGATGGTAATTCGGAGCTTCATTATGGCATATTTATGCTTGCAGTGAAAAAATGTTTGGGCAGGGTTTTGGAGATGCTTGATCAAAGACCAATCCGAATTCACATCACCCGTCATTCATTCGACCGTCCCTATCAGCCCCTCCGCTCGCAAGCTGGTGTCGCGCTTCGGGGCTGAGACGCCCGCCTGAGAGCATTATTCGCGAACTGTCGCGTTCGGTTGCGAGCCGAAGTTCAATCCCGACACAGGAACCTGCTAAAGGGCTTTGGACAGGACGATTCTCAGATAGCCTTATTATCATTGCATATCGAGAAAATGAACACGATATGACTTCGTTTGATAAATGGCTGGAGCAGGACATTGCCGCCTACGAAGGCTGCCATGACAACCTGATCTTCCAAGCGCCGTCGCTCTACAGGCTCCTGACGAACACTCTGAACGACCCCAGGCTGCCGGGCCGCATGAGGCCGATGGTCATTGCTGCTGTTGCCTATTTTGTTCTGCCTTACGATGTCATGCCCGAAGAGATCTACGGGCCGTACGGATATCTGGATGACATCTTCCTCTGTGCGCTGGTAGCGGATCGGGTGAGATTGGAGGCAGGAACTGATGAGATCCTTAAGGATAACTGGGATGGCGCGGGAGAGATCGCACCCTTGATAAAAGGAATCCTGGAAAACGAAAAAGCACTCATCGGGGATAGCCGGGCCAAAATCCTGCGGTACTTGGGCTATGAGCATATGCTGGACATCGGCCTGAAAAAATGAGGGATTGCGGATTGGCAGCTTTTTTGCCGGAAGACCTCGCTCTTGGCAGCCGGGTCCGATATCGTGAATCCAGGAAGCTGCAGATGCAGGAAGAATGAAAGAGTGATTTTTGCACTTCGGAAAGGTCACATGTCACAACGCTGCAACACTGTAACGCTGTAACGCTGCAACGCTTGAAACGCTTGAAACGCTGACAATGTTGCAGTACTGCAACGCTGAAAATGCTGCAACACTTGACAATGCTGCCAATGCAGCCAATACTGCCGGCGCAGAAATGCCTCCGTGCTGCAAAAGTATTTAATATTTGAGCGATCCAGCAATACCATAACTGAGTATCGTCTCAAAAATGAGAAGATCAAATGAGAGGATATGCGAGAGGATATTTTTCATGGACATCATTACTCTGAAGCATCTGGCAATGAATGGCGCTTTGCGGGAGCAGATTGTTGTTTCGTCATCCGCCCTGGCATCGCTGCTCGGAACCAGTCCTCAAACGGCGGCGCGGAGACTGTGCTCGCTGGAGGAAGAAGGCAGCATCAAGCGCACTATTGTCGGAACCGGCCAAAAGGTCAAGATCACTGAAAAAGGAATGCTGCTCTTGCAGGCCGAGTACCAGGATTATAAAAGGATCTTCGAGCATGGGAGTTCCCGTGTGATTCGCGGCGTGGTCGTGGGTGGCCTTGGCGAAGGCCAGTATTACATCTCCCGTGAAGGCTACAGCGAGCAATTCCGCCGGCTGCTGGGCTTCGAGCCCTTTCCCGGAACGCTCAACATCCGGCTGGACGAGCCCTTTTTGCCCTCCGGTTTGCAGGCCATCAGGATCGAGGGCTTCCGGGATGAGGGCAGGACATTTGGAGAGTGCAAGTGCTATCGGATTACAGTCAATGGAGTTGATGCCGCAGTCGTCAGGCCTGAGCGCAGCAACTACCCGGCCAATCTGATAGAGGTGCTGGCCCCCGTTCGTCTGAGAGATGCGCTGCACCTGGCTGATGGAGATCCGGTCGAGGTGATTCTTGGATGATCAATGATGCCATAAGGGCGCTTGCCGCCGGAGAGGCCATCCTGCTTTACGATTTTGATAACAGGGAACGAGAGACCGATCTGATGGTCGCAGCCCAGTTCATTACCCCGCAATTGGTTTTTCAGATGAGAAGAGATGCAGGCGGCCTGATTTGCGTGGCGCTGGACCCCAAAGCCTGCACGAAAATGGGCTTGCCTTATTTTGCAGACATTTTGAAACAGGTCGGCACTTGTGGAAGCGGCTTTGAGGCGATCAAATCCATCTACGAGCGAGACGGCGACATCCCTTACGACACAAAATCATCCTTCTCGCTCTGGGTCAACCACCGGAAAACATATACCGGGATCACGGATGTCGATCGCGCTCTGACCATCCGGGAATTGGCCGCGATTTCCAGCAAGGCGCTTGCCGGAGAGACTGTGAATTTCGGTGCAGAATTTCGCTCGCCCGGGCATGTTCCCCTGCTCTGCACGGCCCCCGGACTGCTGAAGGATCGGCGCGGCCAGACGGAGCTTTCCATCATCCTGGCGCGAGAGGCGGGAATCATCCCGGCGATGGTCATGTGCGAGATGCTGGACGGAAAAACCGGCAGGGCGCTTTCCATCGAAGACGCAAAAGAATATGCTGCAGCGCACTCTCTGGCCTTTGCCGAAGGAAGAGAGGTCCAGGAACTTTTCGAGCGATCAGGCGCAGGGTCTGCAAGCGGGAAAATATAAATTTATCCCGCGCAAATTTTGATTCGCAAAAAAACCAAGATATTGAGATGATTCAAATATCTGTGAGATCTCTGAGAATCTTGCGCTACTGATATTAGCTCAGAATAACTAATTCAGGATAATTAGCTCAGGATAATTAGCTCAGGATAACTCAATAGTTGTGCATATCGGTAATGCGAAATAGTAGTATGCAAGGTTGTGCGAAGCGAGGATGGTATCAAGATAATGAGCTGCAATGCGCAAAGCCCAAAGCCGGCATTGTCCGGCGTTTTGGCATTGGTTCTGATCCTTAGCGCCGTGACTTCAGCACTCCTGCCTTCGGCCTCGGCTCTGGACGGCTCGGCCTCTTTGCTGGAGAAGGGACAGGCACTTCTTAAGCAGGGCAATTTCCAGGAAGCTGCCGACAGCTTCGAGCGTGCCATCAAAGCCGATCCTGAAAATGTGGCGGCATGGAAGGGCAAGGGCGAGGCGCTGGCCGGGCTTGGCCGGTACAAGATGGCGAGGATATGCTTTGATTACGCCCTGAGATACAAGCCAAAAGACGCACAGTTGTGGCTTAATGCCGCGCGGGCGAGCGAGCTGGACGGGGATCGCGAGGATGCCGTCCAGGCATACGACAGGGCGCTGGCTTTGGATGGCGGCCTGTCCGGCGCATGGATCGGCAAAGGCAATATCTCCCTATCAAAGAAAGACTATGCAGATGCCCTGGCAAATTTTGAGAATGCCACAAAATCCGGCGCAAACGGGGCGGCAATCGTAGCAGGAGAAGTGGCTGCCCGGCAGGGCATGGGAAACTCCTCTCTGGAAAGCTCGGATTACGCCGGGGCCCTGCAGAGTTTTGAGGCTGCTCTGGCTATTGATCCCATCAGCATCGTTGCCTGGAATGGAAAGAGCCGCGCCCTGATCGGCCTTGGCAGGCTGGATGAAGCCCTTCTAAGCTGCGACAAGGCTCTTCGAATAAATCCCGCAAACCGAGAGGCACGAATCGATAAAGCCGCGATCCTTGCCGCAAAAGGCCGTGATGCGCAAAAGAGCGGCGATGTGGATAGAGCGCACAGTCTTTTTGAAAATGCTTCCGTGCTCGATCCAGCAAACCGCGACGCGTGGCAGGGCAAAGTCGATTCACTTGTGGCGCAGGGCGACCAGCTCATGAAGCGAAACCTCTTCTCTGAGGCTTTATCGTGCTACGATGCGGCTCTAACCATCTCGCCCGAGGACTCTCTCGCCTCTGCGGGGAAAGAGCAGGCCCAGTCTGCCATCCAGGCAAGAGCGGATGCCAAGGCGAATAAAAGCCAGCCGGATAAGGGCAGCGACGCCGGTTACTATCTGAATCAGGGCAGGCAACAGATCCAAAAGGGCTCCTATCCTGCGGCTCTGGAGAGCTTCAATAAGTCCATCTCTCTCGAAGCGTCGAACTCGGAGGCGTGGCTGGAAAAGGGGCGGACGCTCTTGATGCTGGGCCGCCTTCAGGATGCTGCCGGCTCTCTTGATCATGCTTTAGAGAATAATCGTTCCAGCGTCGAGGCCTGGGCGCTCAAAGGAAAGGTTCAGGCAATGCTGGGGAAGCAAAGGATGGCATTGCTGTGCTTTGAATCCGCCCTGCGCCTGGACCCGGACAATGCAGCCCTCTGGATCGGCAAAGCGACTGCGCAAAAGGAACTGCAAAATTATGGAGACTCTTTGCAAAGCTTCCAGGAGGCTTTGTTGCGGGACGGCGGGAATCCATCGACGCTGCTTGCAAAGGGCGAACTCCTGCAAAAGATGGAGCGATATGATGCAGCCGCCGGATGCTTCAGGCAAGTCCTGGAAATCGATAAAACCAATGCATCCGCCCTTCAAGGCTTGGGCGATGCATTTTTTGCCCAAAAGCAATACAAAGAGGCCCTGGAGTCTTACGAATCGGCTCTGAACCAGAGCCCGTCAAATGAGGCATCACTGCTGGGAAAGGCCGGAGCCGAGTATGCTTTGCGAGATTATGCATCATCTGAGAAATCTTACGATGCAGTCTTGAGAAGGTCTCCCAAGAACGTCCGGGCCCTGATGGGAAGAGGAGACTCGCACAGGCAGTTGAACGACTGCCCCGCAGCCATCGTATCTTATGAAGCGGTCCTCATCCAGGAGCCGGGAAATATCGGGGCCATGCTCGGCAAGGGCGACTGCCTGCTTGATCTTGGCCGGCTGGAGGATGCCTTGCATTGCTTTGAGAGCGTCCTGTCCGGAGAGCCGGATAACATCGAGGCGCTTCTTGGCCGGGGGAGCCTGAACGCGCAGAGGAACGATCTTGGCGGAGCGCTTGTCTCCTACAATCGCGTTTTAGATTTGCAAGCAGATAACCTGCGGGCACTGCTCGGCAAAGGCGGCATTCTGCTAAGGAATAATCGCGCCGATGAGGCAATGCAATGCTACGAAATAGTCCTCGGTTACGACGGCAAAAATATCCAGGCCCTGACCGGTGCCGGAGACGCGGCCCTTGCCCGGAAGGACGGCAAATCGGCAATCCAATTCTTCGAAAAAGTTGCGGCACTGGACGCGAACAACTCCGCAGCCCGGACGGGAATCGGCGACGCCTTCATTATCGAAAAGGATCTCACACAAGCTTTGCACAGCTACGAGCAAGCGGTCGCCCTTGATTCGCATAGCTATCGAGCATTATGCGGGATGGGTGACGTATTCAGCCTGCAAGAGGACCATAGCAAAGCACTTGCATATTACCAGAGGGCGGCGGCCTTCGATCCGCATGAGGCAAGGGCATATCTCGGCCAGGGGAGTGAGCTATGCGCTATGGGCGAATATAATAAATCTCTGCCGCTTTTCGAGAAATCTCTGGCCCTAAAAGCCCATGATATTGACGCTCTGACCGGCAAGGGGCTGGCACTCGCAGCGCTCGGGAACAGCTCGGGAGCCTTGCAGTGCTTTGACGATGTGCTGTCTCAAGATCCCGTCAACGTGGCTGCACTGTCCAATAAAGGGACCTTGCTGGCAGGCATGGGAAGATTGAAAGATGCGGCAGAGAGCCTGCAAAAGGCCAAAAAGTTTGATCCGTCTCGCCAGGAGATCTGGTACAACCTCGGCAATGTCGAATACCTTCTGGGCAACTTCAATGAGTCGGCCAACGCATTCCGGAACGCCACTGCCCTCTCGCCCAGGGACTTTTCCGCGTGGCTTGGCCTGGGCCTGGCATTGAACCGGACGGGAGAGTATTCCGAGGCCCAAAAATGCTTTGAGAGAGTCATAGAACTGCAACCGAAAAATGTCGATGCCTGGTACAACAAGGGCCTGGCTTTAGTGGCTCTCAGGCAGTCCGATGATGCTCTTGCGGCATTTCAAAAGGTGCTGGATTTGGATCCGAAAAACACTCAGGCCAGGAATTGCCTGAATTTGACCAGAAAATATCTGGCCGGTGCGAAAATGGGGTTGTGAAATCAATCCATAGTCTTGCTTGGGTCTTTGCATTAGGATACCGAAAGCCTGACATATACTGAATGCCTGGCAGGGAAGATGACCGGAAGAGATCGCTCTGAAGAATGCTATGGTGGTGGGAAATTGATATTATCTCCCGGTCAGCTAGGTTTTACCATCTGCCCTCTACCTTTCGTCTATCATAGGCACTTTGGCGCTGGACGCTTTGCGGCGAGACCATCTCCGGCTCAATCTTCTCGATCAGCCGGTACTGCCGGTTATTTCTGTTGCCCCTTCTGTCCAGCAAGCCGTCACGATTCATTCTGGAGAGATAAGTGGATACGGTGCTGAGCTTGATGTCATCGGCCACAGTCTCATATCGCTCCCTCAACTCCTGAGTTGTGAACCACGTACTGGAGAACTCAAATCTGATGAAGTCCCCTAGCCGATCCATCAGCGTTCCGCCGCTGCTGTAATCATGGGCTGAGGTCGTGGCCTTGGCTCGTTCATCTGCTCCCTCAAAGACACCGGATGCGGACAGAAAGCCTATGATCTTGTCTCTCAAAGCCTCTCCGTCCATGTTCTGTGATTCGAATTCGTGAGAGGACTTGAGTCCTTTGTCTTCTATCTCAATCCGGATCCTCATCTTGCCACTCCCTTTGTAGCCTGTAGTTAAGTCGGATATGTTTGCGGCCTTGGTTGTTCTATACTTCCGGGCGCAGCTCCTATAGCGGAGCCTTCAAAATCATGTGATCGGATGGTGCAGATTCGGTCCGGCCCAGTGTGTAGATGCATTTATCAGCGGATCTGGATCTAGCCGTCTGCTGTGCATTCTGTGGAACCGTCTGCAGCGTAAACAGTTTGATATGTCCCCTCATATTTTTATCTCCCTTATCCCACTCACAAGTTTCCCCGATCGGATCGGCAAATTTGATTTGCTCCCTTTCTTGCCCCTTCTTGCCGATCCGATCCATTTCACACGATTTCTCGCGCCATCCCTTCTGTTTTAATTCAGGCATAGATGACAGTTGTGCGCCGGTCCCTTTCCGGCACACAGCCGCATTTCACAGCCTGACCCCTCTTTTCATATCGGCTCCGCTTCTCCGATCTATGGCGCATCCGTCTGCTGTCTGCCGTCCCTTCCCGACAGAACTGCATTAATGGACGAGCCGATTGTCCCGGATATCATAACCTCCAACCACCGCTGGCCGTCCCTTTCCGGCAGCGGCAGCCTGGGCTGATATCTGCGGATCTGATATGCACTCCCTTCGCTACCCGCTTTGTGCCATCCTTCTGAAAGAAGCGTTTGATTGCAGTGCAGGCATTTTGACTGCGTTGGTCCGATTCCAAACCGCCGCATCCCCTTCATTGCTGCTCCCTTATGCCATCCCTTCTTTGGTGACGCAAATAGCCTGCAACATTTGTGAATGCACTCAGGATAGCTACTTCACACTGTCAAGAATGCATTTGCTCGACAGAGTGGAGCCTGCTGTCCCGTACATATCCACGTTCGTTCTTGCGCTTCTCATACAGTCTGGAGATACTAGAAAGGTTAATCCATCCCCTCAGACGAATAGCCCCTTTTATTCATCCCCATATGATGTGATCAGACAGGTTGTGTTTCCCTTCTGGCACAATATTAACCTAGTTATGGTGGTATATAAACTTTTCCAAGAGTTGTGCGTTGTAGTTAATAGTTAAAAACTATGTTTCGGGCTTATTTTTCAAAATAAAGCTCTAATAGTACTCAGAATAGTATTTCACAAGTAGTGGAATGAATCCAGAAATTGTAGTATAATGTTATGTGAAAAGAAATTTCGGGCGATTACTATTAGTAGAATAGATATCTATAGACCCTTTTTTTCGGCTTATTGGCGGTATTTGCAGATGTGAAACCATTTCACAAAGCCTTACTTATATCGATTTTCGTTCCGATGAAGAATCGTACTTACACAAGTTTCATAAATAAATTTAGGAAAGTCGTGCGCAGAATTTTTCCTGCGAAATGGTTTGTGGCGAGATACAATTCAACTACGTTGCGGCAGGTAGATCTGAAATAAGAAATATCGTTACTCAAAAACAGGGAAGGTAGCTTAGGATGCTTGGTGCAGCTCAAAGTATTCATCAATCAACCAGTCGCCGATATCTTTGAGATACCTGCGCCTGCGTTCGTCTTCTGCAATTAATTGAAAAACCTCGGAGAGATCTTCATCCATTATGCCAATGTTATCCGCTAACCGGCATTTAAATCTATCGTAGGCTCAGTCTGCTGGGGCTCTTGCGCCGGCTTTTCCCAAAACCAGTGCTACGTTGTACGGCTTCGCCATCCTCTTGAGCGGTCCGGCATGGACGGGGTGGTCGCCGCAGATGACAAACAGAGTTCCTGCTTCCGCTGCATCGGTTATTTCTTTCATGCACCGGTCGATCAACAGCGCAGCATCCCGGATCTCTGCAGGCCCGCCGCCGTTATGGACCGCCTTGTCGATTCCGATAAAGTACGTCACCAGGAGTCTCGGCCTTCGGGAGAGCGCCCGCAGCGTCAAGCGACACGTTTCGCGGTCGAAGTCCGCAGGTGCCATCTTATCGGAGACTCCTGCCGCAATCTCAATCAAGCCGGAATAGACATCTGCGCCGTTTTGCTCCATTATCACCGCCGACTTGAGCCCGGCGGCAGAAGCGATCTCCGGCAGGCTGAGAATGCTCGATTCCTTCGCGCCGGCTTTATCGAAGATCCCGTGATGCTCGGGAAGAAGGCCGGAGAGGATGGTGGCAATGGCCGGCGTGGTGTGCTGAGACGGAGCCCCGGCGGAGAAAAGCCGCCCGCGGGCTGCAATCCCTGAAATAGTGGTCAATTTAGGTTGCAGCCATCGGAAGAGATCGTATCCCAGGCTGTCGATGATGACCAGCGCGACATTTCTGCAGCCCCAATCGACTATGCCGTCAATGACACTGCCGTCGGAATTGGGAAGACGAATTTTCAGGACGGCTGCAATCGTCGGGGCCACATCCAATTGGCGAACAGAGGTTTCTGCGAGCGGATCGATTCTTGGATCGATTGGCAAAACAACTGAAGAATCAACCGGGGAATCGCTTGGTGAATCGACCGGGGAATTGCCTGGTGAATCGACCGGGGAATCGATGGAAGAACAATTTATTGGATCGGTTGAATGGTCAACCGGATGGCCGACTGATGGGCGTATTGGCGGGCTTCTGGGCGAAAATTTTAGGTTTGAATTCATGCGCGGTCACAGGTCATTTTAGCGTTTATTCCATAATAATCTTCTCCGGGAAATTCGCGTTCAGACTCCGCCAAGTCCCCACTTCTTCCGGAACTGGAGTATCTGTTGGCTGTTCATCCAATGGCTGCCGTCACAGTAGGGCTTATTTTCCGACTTTCCGCATCGACAAAGGGTTACTCTGTTGCGGGATTCGTACATGCTGCCATCTGCGGATTCAATAGGAACGCCGCCGCGAACCCAGAGGGGGCCTTCACAGCCTTTTTGTTTATCATGCACCAACACCAAAGACGGCTCAAATTCTTTCTCAAAGGATTTGCCTGTTTTCTTATCCCACAGCACCAACCGTCCCGATGGGCAGATCATAGCCTCTTCAATTGCGGTTTGTCGTGCTTCCGGGTCGTCTGATTTTTGTATGAGATTCCTAATCCCACCCGCCCGCAGACAGAAACGGGAGTGATCGCAGAATTCATGGGCATCGGTCAGCTTCAGTTCAGGGCCATCAAATGTCTCCGCTTTTTCCAGGTAGGTTTTTTTGCCGGCAGTTTCAGTGCCATCGAAACCGATCTCCCGGTGAGTTCCGTCGCAGAAAGGCTTATTTTTTGACCCGCCGCAGCGGCACAGAATATAGGTCTCCTGCCGTGGATATTCCTTTTTGTCGATTAATTCTCGGGTGTGGCCCGCCTCATCGGTTACTATTACCTGTTCGTATAGCGGCAGTCCGCCGGTAACTCGATATGGACCGTTTTTGATTATCGTAATTCGCATTTCTTCCTTTTTAGTCGCCATGCTACCCGCCACCTGATTTCTTATGCGAGACAATAGGATTATTGGATTATTGGATTATTAGATTATTAGCATATACGATTAATATTAAGATTGGCATCGACGGCTTTTATCAGACACATCCCCAAACGGCCTCCCGCGCAATTAGATTCAAGATTTCTTGATTTCAAGCGATTATCGCCTCTTTTGCAATCGTTTTAGTCTGATGTGTACAGCGTTTGCGATTGGAAGTGTCTATTAATAATATGGATGCTAATTAATGTTTGGAGTGTTAAAATGAGACTTAGAGTAATAAGCGCCAGAACTGAGATCCCAAATTTGAACCCCAATGAGAAGACAGTTCACCTGGCCTTCCGGGCCAGCAATGTAGATTTCCTAAATCTGATGCAAAGATGCCCCCGGTTGAGAATGATTCAGGTTCCGCCATCCTACAATAAGACCATGTCCAATGCCATTCAGGTATTCCTGGACATGCAGGGCATTGATCTGCTGGAAGGCGACGTGTGGGGCCACAGAAAGGACTTGGACGAGTACTACACCGTGGACAATGCTACCCTTGAGGAGATCAGCGCCCTGGCCGCCGGCGGCGTATCCGTTGACGATGTGGCAGAGCAGATTCGGGGGAAGTCCAGGATCGGCTCGGATCTGATCAAGTACATCGCCAAGAGCAAGACTTCAGCTTGAGCCCGGACAGCAAGTTACGGCTCAGCACCAACACCTTATCAATTACAGAGAATCTGAGTAAACGTTTGCAGGTCGCCGTCGTCCGGCAGTGATGCGGCTTTGGAGACTGTGCAAGTTTTCCTGAGCCGGGGCTTCGGAGAATCGGCTCATGCGCCAATCTATTTAAAATCGCGATTCACTCAAACTCCAAAACTGAGCATTCGTTCAATAGATATCGGTTTGAATTGAGTTTCAGTTGTTCGGGTGCATGGCCGGAATGTTCGGCACTTGATATCCGACAAGCGCATCTATGCAAATGACCTGAGCATCATCGTAAATTTAATATTCCAGGGGATTGGTAGTAATAGTAGCAAAAGCCGGCCACATTTTGATAGTCTACCCCCCATATATTCTGGCGACTTTTGCGCATTCTTTTTTCAGGGGAACAAATGCGAGAATGCTTTGCAGATCGTAATTTGCAGGCCATAGCTTGCCGGTCATAATCACCCGCAATTGCAGGCTTTCATCGCAATTTGGCATCTCAGATACTCGAGATCTACCATAAGGATTTTATAGTCGCTGGACAGGCGGAAGGTCGTCTGGTTCTGATGAACGATTGCTTTCTCTCTTTCTGTCAAACCTGGTTTGATGATTACGCCAGCCGATTTCACAGCCCGGACCCGGAGATCGAGAAGAACATTATTCTCAAGCTGAAGCACACGGCAAGAGTCCGCCATAATATCTCCCGCATCGCCGCATCTCTCCTCTTAAGCCCTGAAAATGTTGCTAAGGCGGAAGTACTGGCGATCCTCCATGATGTCGGCAGATTCGAGCAATTGAGGCAATACGGAACCTTCAATGACCGCATCTCCACGGACCATGCCGCCCTGAGTGTGAAGGTCATAGCCCGCTTTGGAATTCTTCATGGGCTGCCGAAGGAGGAAGGGCATTTGCTGCAAAGAGCCGTCTGGCTCCACAACAAATACGCGATCCCGGAGACGGAAAAGGCCGACAGGCTTCTCTTTTCCCGGCTGATTCGTGATGCCGATAAGTTGGACATATTGGGATTGATTGTCGAACACCTTGAGATGAGGATTAGCAATCCGAATCTTAACCGGGCATTGGACTTCGGGCTCATAGAGAAGCCTGGCTTTTCCAGGCAAGTGGCGGAGGATATTTTTGACGGGAAAATGGTAAGGATTGCGGCCCTCAATAATCTTAACGATATGAGATTGATGTATCTGAGCTGGGTCTTCGACATCAATTTTCCCGTCACTCTTTCCATCATAAAAGAGAGAGGCTATCTGGAAAAGCTTCGGGCCGGCCTGCCTCAGGATCGCGAGATTTGCGAAATAGTTGACTTTGTTGACGGATATTTGCAGGAAAGAAAAAGGCTCTATATTTAACTCGTAGGATTGCGAAGGACGAAGCGGGAAGTCCCCGGCCTTTAGGCCGTGGGATGAAAGCGGAGTCCTTTGCCCATATTACTTTCGCCCTGCACTCAAATTATATAAGAAGGGATA
>Ga0074199_1001032_pt1 | contig 29650 bp, 27 predicted proteins | sample EPASupsiteSAE347_FD_64528 | JGI IMG/M metagenome (GOLD analysis project Ga0074199, IMG submission 64528) | Bioremediated contaminated groundwater from EPA Superfund site, New Mexico - Sample SAE3-47 | ecosystem: Environmental > Aquatic > Deep subsurface > Groundwater > Contaminated ... | reverse complement strand
AAGAATTAATGAGACACCATATTAAATTCTAGTGTTCTCCCAATATTCTAAATAATATCTGATATCCGTAGAGGAGTACCGGCAAACTAATGCTATCAAAATAGCAATTAAGTATGATGTCCCTATAATTTTCTGATGGATAAAATTTATTCCGCAGCTTCTTTTTCCAAACAAGCCATGGAACAAGCCATGGAAAAGGAGAACCGGCCAAAAGGCTTGAATTTTCCCTTTAAATAGATTTGATGCATTCCGTCCAATAATTGTTCGGCACGATGGAGGAAGCATGAATAAAGCATACGTTCACGGTTACGATCTTCGGGAAAACATTCGTTTACAGGACCAGGCCTCCACCCTGGTCGAGTTATTGCATTACGACACATCTTATCCGGCAGGAAGCCGTGTTCTGGAGGCCGGCTGCGGCGTTGGCGCACAAACTGCCACTCTTGCGAGGAACAGCCCGAATGCCTTGATTACTTCCGTCGATATATCCGAAGCCTCTGTCACTGAAGCCAGGCGAAAAATAGCGGCGGCAGGCTTGACCAATGTTCAATTTGAACAGGCGGATATATTCAATTTGCCCTTTGGGCCTGACTCCTTCGACCACATTTTCGTCTGTTTCGTCCTGGAACATCTCTCTCGGCCCGTCGAGGCGCTGCATACACTGAAAAACCATTTGAGGCAGGGTGGCACAATCACGGTCATCGAAGGAGACCATGGCTCCGCCTATTTTCATCCTGACAGCGAAGCAGCACACCAGGCGATTCAGTGTCAGGTTGAACTGCAACGGAGGGCTGGCGGAAACGCATTGGTCGGGAGAGAACTTTATCCGCTGTTGCGCAGCGCAGCATATAGCTCAATTCGTGTATCTCCCCGAATGGTTTACGTTGATTCCAGTAAACCTGAACTGGTCGAAGGATTCACGAAGAAAACTTTCACGGCTATGATTGAGAGTGTCCGTGAAGCGGCTATTAAGGCAGGAATCGTTGAGCCGCATATTTTTGAAAAAGGAATTCGGGACTTATACCGAACGACAGAGCTGGATGGAGTATTCTGTTATACTTTTTTCAAGGCCATTGGAAACAAATGATTGCCGACCAGGCGGTTGACTGCCATTAAACAAGAATAGAAAATTGATTACTTATTCCATAAAAATTCAGCCGCACCCGGCAAAATCCAACCAACTTGTGTTCCCGATCAGCTGATCACTATATACTGGCTCTGGAGGCGGTCCAGGATCGTCTGACGGGCCCTGAGCAGAGATATGATCTTGCGAGCGGCTTCCTGGGGCGTCAGGTTGGTCGTATCCACCCGGATATTGAATTTTTCGTAGATCTCGGCTCTCCGCTTCAGGAGATTATTCACTTTTTCGTCAATATCCCCCCCGGAGAGAGCAGGCCTTTTATCGGTCCTCTTCAGGCGTTCCAGCAGGTTGTCCTTGCCGGCGAAAAGACAGATGACCAGGCCCGATTTCTTGAGAGCCTCCGCCACCTCCAGGTCAAGAAGAGTCCCCCCTCCGGTAGCCACCACCTTGTTCGTTGTACCGGCCAGGGTAAGGGCGATCTTTTTTTCCTCGGCCCGAAAAAATTCCTCCCCCTGGGTCGCAAAAATTTCGTTGACCGTCAAGCCGAGTTTTTTCTCGATGAGGTTATCCATGTCCACGAACTGCCGGCCCAGAAAGCGGGCCAGCTCGCGGCCGACCGTGCTCTTTCCGCTTCCCATGAAACCGACTAGGTAGATGTTGTTTTTCACTGGACAGGCTCCCGGTTGGAAGTTATGAATGAATCCGGCTCAGATAATTCCCATGAGCGCACTTCACTTCAGCCATGCTGTCGCCCCCGAATTTCTCCAGAAAAGCCTCGGCTAAAGTCCAGGCCAGGGCCGCTTCCCCTATGACTCCGGCGGAGGAGACGGCGCAGGTGTCGGCCCTAAGAAGCGGGGGCCGTTTTTTCTCCTTCGTCGCCATGTCCACGGAGTCCGCCGATCTTTCAAGGGTGGGGATCGGCTTCATATAAGCTTTTACCACAATGCGGTCTCCGTTGGTGACCCCGCCTTCAAGACCCCCGGCCCGGTTGGAGGATCGCTGGAAACCGTTTTCCCAGATAATTTCGTCGTGGGCCTGAGAACCCATCCGGCCCGCCGCCAGGACCGCATCCCCTATCTCAACCGCCTTGACTCCCGGGATGCTCATGACGGCGGAGGCGATTTTTCCGTCCAGCCTTCTATCCCAGGAAACATAGCTTCCAAGGCCCGGCGGGACATTTTCCGCGAAGAGCAGGAATGCTCCCCCCAGGGTATCGCCGTCAGCCCTGGCCTGATCGATGAGGCGCTTCATCTCCTCTTCAGCCAGGATATCGGGACACCGAAGCGTGGACGCTTCGATCCGCTGCAGGAGTTCTTCCGAGATACAATCCGGTCCATTGGCGAGAATCGAGCCCACCTGGGTGACCAGGCTGGTAAGGCGGATGTCGAAAACGCCCAGGAGCTGCCGGGCCACCGAGCCCACCGCCACTCTCATGGCCGTCTGCCTGGCGCTGGCCCGTTCCCGGACGTCCCGCAGATCTTCCAGGCCGTACTTGAGAGCGCCCGCCAGATCCGCGTGGCCGGGCCGGGGAACCCGCTCGGGAGGCTTTGCGGATTCATCGTGAACATCGACATTTTCGATGAGGAGCGATAGAGGCGCCCCGGTGGTTTCTTCTCCTGAAAGGCCGCTCAGGATCTTGACGCAATCGCTCTCGATCCTCATGCGCTCCCCGCGGCCGTACCCCGCCTGTCGCCTGGACAGTTCCGCGTTGATTTGCTCTTCACTAAGGAGAAGGCCGGCGGGAAGGCCCTCGATTATTCCAACCAGGGCAAAACCGTGAGATTCCCCCGCGTCCAGCACGCGCAGCATCCTTCATCCCCCCCGCCCGATCCTGTTATAATTCTCCTCCAGCCATATTCCCTCTCATCCATCGGAATCCTCCTCCCCGGCACCCGGAGTCTGGAGGTAAGAAAGCCGCCGTGGTCGAATGTACCCGAGAAAATGAAACGTCCAGCTTTTCATATAACAGTTACCGAAGGTGTTGACCGGGGAAAAGTCTTTGCTCTCAAAGAGGACGATATCACCATCGGCCGGAAGCTTTCGGCCGGCGAGGAAAAGCCGGGCCGTATCCTTCTTGAAGACGCCACCGTTTCCCGGGAACACGGTATTCTTCATTGGAATGATTACCGAAAGACCTACAGCCTGAGACACCGTTCTCACACCAATCCCACCCGCGTCAACGGCAAAATCATTGAGGAATACCTCCTGGAACCGGGAGATGCCGTCTCGATGGGGGACGTCTGTTTCATATTTGAGGACGAAAGCCAGGAGGCGGACTCATCCGATATGATCTATTCCGGCATCAAGCTGCTGGTGGTGGAAGGCAAAAACAAGGGCGATACTTTCACCCCCTCCCGGCGGCGCATATTCATCGGGCGCATTCGGGCCGCGACCACCACCTGCAGGGATGCCGGCATCCAGCTTGACGATGAAACCCTTGAAGAAAACGAGGCGTTGCTCATCTGGAACGACGCGGAGAAACTCTATGCTCTCTCCTCGTGCCAGGGCAGACGTAATCCCAGAATTTCCAGGGTGGACGAGGGCGGCATTCAACCCCGCCTCATCAAAGTCAAAAGCCGCGAATTTGTCCTGCCGCAGGATCTTCTCATCATGGGAAATACCATCCTCATGGTGATGCAGGACGAGCGGCTCCTGGAGACGTTCAAGGGACAGACCCCTGAAAAGCCTAAGCGGGAACGCCCCCCTGCCCCTCCTCCTCCGCCTCCTCCGCCTGTACCGGAAAGAATTATCCCCCGGGAAAAGGAGCCGCCTTCCGAAGAAGTGCGGGCCAAACATTCACTCCCCCGAAAAGTCATTCCGGCGCCGCTCCATAAATCCACCCCGGCCGCCGATATTAAGTCCAATGCCAAAGGTGCGCCTCTTGAAAACCTCTTTCAGGAGCATACCTCTGCCTGGAAGGTCCAGCCGGACTTCGAGATTGAGATCGTGGAAAAACCCGATCGGAAAGAGCGCATAGCGTTCCTCAGGAGCGCGCTGACCGAGGGCCGGATCATCGCTGTCGGCAGGGGGGGAGAGTCTGAAATCGAACTTAAAAGCCCTGACGTCGCATTCGAACAGGCCCTGCTCAAGTTCTCCGGCGGGAAATTTCTCCTCATCAGCCGGAGCACAAAGCCCCCCAACGAACTCAACGGCTCGCCTCTTCAGGTTGGAGAAGAGGTGCCCCTGGCCTCAGGCGACCGCCTGACCATGGGAGACGTCAGCCTGTTTTTTTTCGATCGCTCCGCCGCCCTGAAAGAATGCCTCTATTCCCTCGAGGTTACAGAAGGAGTGCGCTGGGAGAAGGGCAGAAATTATCCGCTCGGCCAGACCGCCCTCATCGGCCGCTCCCCCGAATGCTCAGTCCGGCTGGCCGACACGGAAGTATCCAGAGTCCACTGCCGCATCAGGACCGAAGGTGATTCGTGCTTCATTACGCATCTGAGCGCGACCAATCCAACTTTCATCAACGGCGTCTCCCTTCCTCCAAAGCGGGAGCGGCGAATTTCAGCCGGCGATGTTCTGCGCCTCTCGAGCGCAACGGTACTCACTCTTGTAAAAGCAAAACGGGACCATCTTGATATCTGAGTAGAAAGTCGAGGAAACTGATGTTTTCAATCCAATTTCTAGGAGCCGCCGGAACCGTCACCGGCTCCAAATACCTGATCACCACCGATGACGCAAAAGTACTGGTTGACTGCGGCATGTACCAGGGGCTCAAACAACTGCGGGAGTTAAACTGGAAAGCCTTTCCTTTTAAAGCTTCCAGCATAGACGCCGTGGTCCTGACCCACGCCCACCTGGATCACTGCGGCTCCCTCCCCCGCCTCGTCAAGGCCGGATTCAAGGGCAAGATTCTGGCCACTCCCGCCACGATCGACCTGGCGAAGATCATCCTCCTGGATTCCGGCCACCTCCAGGAAGAGCAGGCCAAGTACGCCAACAAAAAAGGCTTTTCCAAGCACGAGCCGGCCCTGGCCCTGTTCACCGTGGATGAAGCCCAGAAGGTCTTTCCCCACTTTCAGGAAGTGGGATACTGGAAAGAAAAATTCATCTCCCCGGAAATTTCCTTTACCTTTCTCGACGCCGGCCACATATTGGGATCAGCCATCGTGGACATGCGTCTCAAAAACTCCGAATCGGCCTTCAACCTGGTCTTTTCCGGGGATTTGGGAAGGCCCCAGCCGATCCTGAACGATCCGTCAGGCGTCCGCAGCGCCGATTACCTGGTCCTCGAATCCACCTACGGCGACCGGGAACATGTGCCGATCACTCCCGAGGACGCCCTGCGGGACGTCATTCTTGAAGTTGTGGAAAAAAACGGGTGTCTGCTAATTCCTTCGTTTGCCGTGGGAAGATCGCAGGAAATTCTTTATATAATCAGGGAGCTTGAAGACAAGGGGAAGATTCCGGTTCTGCCGGTCTTTATGGACAGCCCCATGGCCATTGACGCCACCGAAATATTCATGCAGCACACCGATATACATAACCTGGTCTCCCGCCAGATTAACGGGGGCGGCCGATCCCCGCTCCGCACCAGGAATCTTCACATCTGCAAAACACCGGATGAATCGAAGGCATTAAACAACACCAGATGCCCGGCCATCATTCTCTCGGCCGACGGGATGGCCACCGGGGGCCGGGTGCTCCACCACTTGCTCAGAAGGCTGCCGGACCCGAACACGACCGTCCTTTTCGTCGGGTACCAGGCGGAGGGCACCAGGGGGCGCCTCCTGACCGAGGGAGCAACCGAGATTAAAATTTTCGGGGAATTGATCCCGGTTCGGGCAAAGATACTCCTGGTGGACGCTTTTTCGGCCCACGCCGATCGCAACGAACTCATGGCCTGGCTCAAAAAATTCAAGCGGGAGCCGGGTGAGGTTTTCATCGTACACGGCGAGCCCCCGGCCAGCCAGGCCCTCGCCGAGTCCATCAAAACAGAGCTTAACTGGCAGGTGCGCATACCGGCCCTGGGGGAAACCGACACGCTTAAATCCAGGCCGGGCAATAATTCTTCCCCGCCAAATCCAATGCTTGAAAAAATCTGCCGGAAAATTCGAAGAGACATCATCATGGCCACCACCACGGCCGGTTCGGGCCACCCCTCATCCTCCCTCTCGGCGGTCGAACTCATGGCCACCCTGTTTTTCGACGGTTATCTTAAATACGATTTGAGTGACCCAAAATACTTCTTGAACGACAGGGTTATCTTTTCCAAGGGGCACGCCTCTCCCCTTTATTACTCACTTTTTCATGCCGCGGGAGCCATATCGGATCAGGAACTGCTCTCGCTCCGGAAGTTCGGTTCCCGAATTGAGGGGCACCCCACTCCCGATTTCCCCTACTGCGACGTCTCCACCGGAAGCCTGGGACAGGGCCTTTCGGTGGGAGTCGGCATGGCCCTGGCTCTCCGCCTCAGAAACCGGATGTCGGGCCCGTTTTCGAGAAACCCGAACATCTTCGTCCTCCTGGGGGATTCGGAAATGAGCGAGGGGCAGATCTGGGAGGCCATCCAGCTGGCCGCCCACTATAAACTGAATCACCTGGTCGGAATTCTGGACGTAAACCGCCTGGGACAGCGGGGAGAGACGATGCCGGGGTGGGATATCACGACCTACGAACAGCGCCTTTCCGCCTTCGGCTGGGAGACGATAATAGTGGATGACGGACACGATTTGAGCAAAGTCCACCGGGCCTTTGATGAAGCCATGAAGAAAAGAGACGCTTCAGGGAAACCGCTTATGCTCATCGCCCGAACGGTCAAAGGGAAGGGAATTTCCTTCATGGAGAATCTGGACGGCTGGCATGGAAAACCCATTCCGAAGGAACGCCTGGATGAGGCCCTCGGGGAGCTGGGAGAAGTGGACCTGACCGTAAGCGGCGCCATCTCCACCCCGGAAAAAACCGGAGAACAAATTATTCCCGGGGAAACCAGGATGCCTTCAGCCCTCGAATTTTCCTTCCCGTCGGAGCCCGTCTCGACCCGGGAGGCCTACGGAGACGCCCTCTCCGCCCTGGGCGGCCAGATGCCCGAACTCGTAGTCCTCGACGCCGAGACCTCCAACTCGACTTACGCCGAGAAATTCAAAAAGAACTTCCCGGAACGTTTTTTTGAAATGTATATCGCCGAGCAGAACATGGTATCCTGCGCCCTCGGCTTTTCAAAACTCGGTTTCATCCCCTTCGTCTCGACCTTTGCCGCCTTTCTTACCCGCGCTTTCGATCAGATCCGGATGGCCCAGTATTCCGAAGGCCGCCTCAACCTGGCCGCTTCTCATGCCGGGGTCTCCATCGGCCAGGACGGTTCATCCCAGATGGGCCTAGAGGATCTGGCCATGGTCCGCTCGCTCCTTAAGAGCGCAGTTCTCTACCCGGCCGACGGAGTCTCTACCATGAGGCTGGTCGGCCTCATGGCCCAAAATAATGATGTGGCCTACATTCGCACCACGCGGGATAAGACGCCGGTTCTCTATTCTCCTGAAGACGATTTCCATATCGGCGGCTCCATGGTCCTTCGCTCTTCAGAGACTGATGTCGCCGCCATCTTCTCCGCCGGCATCACCCTCCACGAAGCCCTGAAGGCCCATGAAAGCCTGAAAAAAGAAGGCATCATGACGGCCGTAATAGATCTCTACTCGGTCAAACCAATTGATAAAGAGACGATCAATAAATTCACTCGCGCTCTTAAAAAAATTGTGATCGTCGAAGACCACTCGGCCTGCGGAGGAATCGGGGAGGCCGTCCTTTCCGCCGTTTCAACCCCGCAGGATGTCGCCGTCAGGCACCTGGCAGTGACCAGGATTCCACACTCAGGGACTAAGGATGAGCTCCTCCGCTACGAGGAGATTGACGCTCAGGCCATCGTTGAGGCCGTCAAATCGCTTCTTTCCTGAAAACAAACCCGAGAGACGCAGAGGACGAAGAGACGTGGACGTATAAGATAAAAGAGTAAGGCCGTAAGGCCCAATTATTTCCCGTAGCCTTAAACTATTCGTATATGCTATAATACTACCGGAGGTTGAAAAAAGGAATGCCCATCTATGAATTCAAATGCGCTGCGTGCGATAAAAAATTCGAGGAACTCTGTTCTTCTGCGACCCGCCCGGAGGATCTCTCCTGCCCCTCGTGCGGAGGCCACGATCTGAAAAAGTGTTTTTCTTCCTTCGCCTTCTCGCCTTCCGGCGCCGGAGGCCCCTCTCTCGGCTCCTCCTTCAACGCTCCTTCGGGCGGCGGAGGCTGTGCCTCCTGCTCCACCCGGAGCTGCTCCACCTGCCACTGAGACCGTCTTCCGACATGATTAGATATGTCATTCCACGAGAGGCCCGGGAAAAAACAGATTATTTGCAGGCAAGGAGGAGTTTTACGATTTAGCGATGAATAGACGCCATAACAAGGATTATGAATCCACGCGGAAGGAGGTGAATACATGACCAAGTCACAGCTCGCAGAAAAAGTTTCTGAAAAGACCGGCTTGAAAAAGAAACAGGCTACGGCCGCGATTGAGGCCGTTCTGGACATCGTTAAGCACACCCTGGCCAAGGGGGAGAAGGTCCAGCTCATTCCTTTCGGAAGATTTGAAATCCGCCACCGCAAGGCCCGCGAGGGGCGCAATCCCAGGACGGGTGAGCAGATTCACATCAAAGCCCGCAAGGTTCCGGCCTTCCACGCCGGCAAAGCGCTTAAGGAGGCGGTATCCCGCTCCCACTGAGATTCAGTTGAAAGGGAGAGTATTTGGGTTGACGGCTGAAGGGATCTTGGCCTTTGGCTTTCCTGGGTACTCTCTTTTATTTTTATGGTGATACGCCAGACAGCCAAAACAGACGTTCCAGCCCTGGTTAAGATTTTTCTCGCGGGGTTTCGGGATGAACTCCTCCCCACCTTCGGGGAGCCGTTTACCGGGAACTCCATGCGGGACGTTTTTTTCTTTTGCCTCGAGGCCGAACCGGCCGGATTCTTCGTGTCCGAGGAGGACGGGGTCATCCTCGGCTATAACTTCGTCTCCAGGAGCATCAGCCGCCTCCAGGTCGCCGCGGCACTTCGGGGCTGGATCTTCCGCTGGGCCTGGGGGTTCCTCTCGGGAAGCTACGGAATCACCCTGGGCGCCCTCTGGAAAATGCTGAAGAACAAAGCGAGTTTCGTAGGATCCTCGCAGAAGTACCGGAGCTCCGGAGACGCCCAGGTGCTCAATATCGCGGTGGCGGCGGAGGCCCGGGGGCGAGGGGTCGCCGGGAAGTTGATGGAAGCCGGAATTGATTACCTGCGCCGGATCAAGGTTCGGGAGCTGCGCCTTGAAGTGCGGCGGGACAATCTCCCGGCCGTACGCGTCTATGAACGGGCGGGATTCGTGGAAAAGGGCTCCACCAGGGATCTGAAAGGCGAGTGGGTCGTCATGGTGAAGACGATAGAGACCTAGAGGGAAATCATCGGCAATGGAGAAATTTCTACTTGGGAAACCGCTGGTGGTCTTTATCGGGGCCATGGGAAGCGGCAAGACGGAAGTCGCACTTAATTATGCGGCCTGCTGGGCCAGGGAAGAGTCTAGGATTATCCACCTGGCCGATCTCGATGTCCGCAAACCGTATTTTTGCTCGAGGGATCTCATCGCACAGATGAAGGCCAGGGGCGTGCTTGTTGTTTCAACGCCTGACGCAATTTCAGGAGTTGATTTCCCCGGCCTTGCACCGGAGATGGAATCGCTTTTTCGGAGTGAAGAGCCCCTGGTGGTTGATGCCGGGGGGGACCCTGACGGCGCCAGGATCCTCGGCCGCTTCCGGGAATATCTAGCCGCCCGCGGGGCGGAAGTTCTTTTTGTCATCAACCAAAACCGCATGGGGAGCCGGAGCGTTGATGAGATAGCGGAAACGGTCCGCGAGATCGCCGCCGCCTGCCGATCCCGGATTACCGGGCTCGTGAACAATACGCATCTCATGTGGGAGAGCAGCTTAAGCAGTGTAAAAGAAGGGGAGGCGCTCGTGCGGAAAGTCTCCGAAAAACTGGGCCTTCCCATTGTCTTTCACTCGATGTTAAGGCATCTGGCGCTGGAAGCGGACGTCATTTTTCCGGAGCCCATTCTTCCGCTGGATGTGCTAATCGGCCCGGAGTGGTTTCCCGAAATGTACCAGGAGGTGAACAATGCCCACCGTCAAGTTTGAGGAGACCCGCTGCAAGGGTTGCGGCCTCTGCGTGCACTTTTGCCCTCAAAAGATTTTGAGAATTTCCGGACGCCTCAATCCCAAGGGATTTTTCCCGGCGGAACTCGTTGATGAAACCAAGTGCACCGGATGCATGACCTGCGCCAGAATGTGCCCGGATATTGCCATCGAGGTCTACCGTGAAAAGAAAGGAGCAAGCCGTGGCTAAAGTATTGATGAAAGGTAACGAAGCAATCGGCGAAGCGGCCATTTCCGCCGGTTGCAAGCACTTTTTCGGATATCCCATAACGCCCCAGAGCGAGCTTCCCGCCTACCTGGCCCGCAAACTGCCGCAGATAGGCGGAGTTTTTCTTCAGGCTGAGAGCGAAATCTCCGCCATTAACATGGTTTACGGCGCCGCCGCCGCCGGCGCCCGGGTCCTGACCGGCTCCTCAAGCCCGGGAATCAGCCTCAAGCAGGAGGGAATTTCTTATATTGCCGGCGCCGAACTTCCGGCGGTCATCATTAACGTGATGCGCGGCGGCCCCGGACTGGGGGGGGTACAGCCCTCCCAGTCGGATTATTTTCAGGCGACAAAGGGCGGAGGACATGGGGATTATCACCTCATCGTGCTGGCTCCGGCCTCCGTCCAGGAGACGGTCGATCTGGTGCGCCTGGCCTTCGACCTGGCCGACAAGTATCGCAATCCGGCAATGATATTGTCCGATGGGCTCCTGGGGCAGATGATGGAGCCGGTTGACTTCGGCGATTACCACCCCACCATTCCCGCCAAGCCCTGGGCCCTTTCCGGCTCCGGGCACCGAAAGCGGGTTGTAGTGGCCTCCGAGCCCATTGACTATCATCGCACCGAACTCATCACCAGGAGCGAGACGGACGATCATAACATTGTCACCTCGATCTATATCCAGCCTGAAGTCCTCGAGAAGCATAACAGGAATCTGCAGGCCAAGTACGCGGCGATCCGCAAGAAAGAGCAGCGGGCCGAGCGCTGGATGGCTGAGGATGCCGAAATCCTTGTCGTGGCCTATGGCTCGGTCTCCAGGATCGTGAAGTCCTCCATCAAGCGGGCCCGCAAAAAGGGAATCCCGGTGGGCCTTATCCGCCCCATTACACTCTGGCCTTTCCCGGAGAACGAATTCGTGGATCTTGGCAAGGCCAAGGCCATCCTGGTGATGGAATTAAGCGCCGGGCAGATGGTCGAAGACGTTCGCCTGACCGTCAACGGGCGCCTTCCAGTTCACTTATACGGCCGCATGGGCGGGATGGTCCCCTCAATCGAGGAACTCTTAAGAGAAATAGAGAAAGCCTACGAGGCAACCCGGCAGGAGGTGACTCATGGAAAAAGTTTTTAGCCGCCCCAAGTCCCTTTTAGACACACATTTTATCTACTGCGGCGGCTGCACCCACGGCATTATTCACCGCCTGGTCGCTGAAGTCATTGACGAGCTGGACATCCGGCAGAAGACCATCGGGATCTCACCGGTTGGATGCGCTGTTTTTGCCTATGAAGCATTTAATGTGGATTTCATCAGCGCCGCCCACGGACGGGCCCCGGCGGTCGCCACCGGTATCAAGCGGGTCCATCCTGACAGAATTCTTTTTACCTATCAGGGTGACGGAGACCTGGCGGCCATCGGCACCGCCGAGATTATTCATGCAGCCAGCCGGGGGGAGCGAATTACCGTCATCTTCGTCAACAACGGCATCTACGGCATGACCGGAGGACAGATGGCGCCGACCACGCTCATCGGGCAGGTCAGCGAGACGACTCCTTTTGGAAGAGATGCGCGCCTGCATGGATACCCGATCAGGGTCTCTGAGCTGCTCTCTCAGCTCGAAGGAGCGGCCTATATTTCCAGAGTCTCCGTTCACGACCCCAAAAATGTGATCAAGGCCCGGGCCGCCATCAAGAAGGCCTTCCAGACCCAGATTGACGACAAGGGATTCAGCCTGGTTGAAATTCTATCGACATGTCCTTCCAACTGGGGCTTGAATCCGATAGAATCGCTCAAATGGGTTGAGGAAAAGATGCTGCCCTATTACCCGCTGGGGGAATATAGAGTAAAGTAAGAAGTATGAAGTATGAAAGAAGAAGGCAGAATAAAGTGAAGATTGAAGAGTCGCACATAAGAATTTCGGATTCTGGATTCTGACTCCTGACATCTGACTTCTTATGAACAGGGAGGTGTGAACTTGCACGAAGATGTTTTTATCGCCGGCTTCGGCGGACAGGGGATTTTGCTTATAGGCCAGCTGCTGGCTTACGCCGGAATGGAGGAAGGAAAGCATGTACTCTGGATTCCCGTTTATGGGCCTGAGACGCGGGGAGGGTTTGCCTACTGCACGGTGGTTTTTTCAGATGAAGAGATCGGCTCCCCGGTGGTCGTGCATCCTAATTCCATGATCATCATGAATCTCCCCTCAATGGATAAGTTCGAACCCGACCTTCTTCCGGGAGGCCTGATGGTGGTCAACAGCTCCATGGTCAACAGGCCGGTCAACCGCCGGGACGTGACCGCGATCATGGTTCCGGCCACTGAGATCGCCACCGAACTTGGGAACCAGAAGATGGCCAACATGGTGGCTCTGGGAGCCTACGTGGCCCAACGCAAGCCCGTTTCTTTCGACTCACTCTTGCTGGCCCTGGAGAAGGTATTCAAGGGCAAGGAAAAATTGATCCCACTTAACCGGAAGGCGATGGAGCGGGGAGCGGAGCTGGCTGCCGTACCGAGATGACGGCGAACAACGGCGGACAAACCAGAAAAATCATCGCGATCGGGGATCTTCACGGCGACTTCTGGCGTCTGATGCGCCTTATGGAAGAGCAGAATCTCTTTATTCCCTCGACCCGGGCCTGGAATCCGGAAGCCCGGAACGTCGACCTGGTACTGGTGGGCGACTACGTTGACTGGCGCGGGGAGCCGCTGGAGGGCAATCCGGCCACCTGGCAGGCGGGCATACGCCGCCTGGTCTTTTTTATCCGCCGTTTATGGCACGAGATCGAGCATCTTAAGAAGTTGGATCCTCTGTTTAACAGCGCTTTCTACCCCCTGGTGGGCAACCATGACCTCATGATGATGGAAAGCCTCTCCCTCTTTCCGCTCCTGGAGAAAAAAGACCTGGAGCTGCTCATGAGCAACTACCGCACGCCGGCTTTTCTAAGAGACTATATAGGCCGAAGCGGCGCCCTCGCGGAGAAAATAATGAAATTTCTAAACTGGTATTCCCAGGGAGGGAATATGACCATCAACAGCTTCGGAGGGCTGGAGCCCTTCCAGAAAACCATGGAAGGACCGCTTGGTGATTTTTTAAGGGAGAAGCTTCGAATCGGGGTGGTGCTTAACGGCCGCCTTTATTCCCATTCGATTCCGGACGAGAAGAAATTCTGGCGCCCCCTTGAAGAACTTCAGGCGCTCGCCTCCCACGATTTCGAGAAGGCCAGGGAAGCTCTCGTCTGGGGGAGGCGGGTCTGGGGATTTGACGTCTTTACCGGAACCAAAAGCCGTCTGCCGTCAAAGGCTGAGATAGAGCGGCTCCTGGCGATGATGGGGGTTTCCGGGGCCGTGGTAGGCCATACCCCGATCAACTCCCCGGTTCCCTACCTGGCCTATGAGGGGAAGCTTATCAATGTGGACCTGCACGGGATCCCCGGGAGTCATGCCTGGGTAGAGGAATACGAATCGCAGAATTCAGAAGACAGAAGTCAGAATCCAGAATAGAGGTATAGGACGTGCTTTTAATTGGCGAAGTCTCCCGCCGCCTGATGGGCAACATCGAAAAAGTTATTATCGGCAAGCATGATGAAGTGCGGCAGGTTCTGGTGGCCCTGCTCTGCGAGGGACACATCCTGCTCGAGGACGTTCCCGGCGTGGGAAAGACCATGCTGGCCAGGGCGGTGGCCCGTTCCCTGGGCTGCTCTTTTTCCCGAATCCAGTTTACTCCGGATCTTTTGCCCTCCGATATCGTCGGGGTTTCCATCTACAGCCAGAAAAGCGGAGATTTTGAATTCAGGCCGGGACCGGTGCACCACCAGATCCTGCTGGCGGACGAAATCAACCGGGCCTCCCCCCGTACCCAATCGGCGCTCCTGGAGTGCATGGAGGAACGCCAGGTTACGGTGGACGGCATAACCCGCCCCCTGCCCAGACCCTTCATGGTCATCGCTACCCAGAACCCCATCGAGTACGAGGGGACTTTTCCTCTCCCCGAGGGGCAGTTGGATCGCTTTCTTCTCAGGGTCCGCCTGGGCTATCCCGACTTCGCCTCCGAGAATGAAATGCTGTTGAGCCAGCGCTTAAGACACCCGATTGAAGAGCTGGAGCAGGTGATCACGCACGAGGAACTCCTCGACCTTCAGCACCGGGTGCGGGAGGTTCACCTGGACGACTCCATACGTGAATATATCGTCAACCTGGTACGCTCCACCAGGGAAAACGGCGCTCTGTTCCTGGGAGCCAGTCCCCGTGGCTCTCTCGGGCTCTTCCGCGGCGCCCAGGCCATGGCGGCCATCGAAGGGCGGGATTACGTCATTCCCGACGACGTCAAGAATATCGCCGCGCCGGTGCTGGCGCACCGAATGATAGGGAGGGGCGACGGCCTCAAGGGAAATTCCTGCGAGGACGTCCTTAAGGAGCTTCTTTCAAAAATCCCGGTGCCGGCATAAATCACCGCTGCTGGCTTTAACGAGCCGAATATGATAAAATGTGCCGGTTGGAGCGACCCAATTTTTCTTGGATTTAAGGAGGTACCATGGGAGAGGTGAGAGTCCGCTTTGCCCCGAGTCCCACGGGGCATCTTCATATAGGATCGGCCAGGACGGCCCTTTTCAACTGGCTCTTTGCCAGGCATCACGGGGGGACCTTCGTGCTCCGGATCGAGGATACCGACCGCCAGCGCTCCTCGGAAGATTATCTGAAGAGCATCCTGAGCGACCTTCGCTGGATCGGCCTCAACTGGGACGAGGGGCCTGAAGTGGGAGGGGCTCTGGGACCCTACCGCCAGATGGAGCGCCTGGATATCTACCGGAAATATGCCGATAAACTCATCGAGGCCGGCCGGGCCTACCCCTGTTATTGCACGCCGGAGGAACTGTCCGCCGGGCGGGAAGAAGCGCAGAAAGCCGGTCTCCCGTCAGGTTACGACGGGCGCTGCCGGGAACTTTCCTCCGCCGAACGGGCGCAGCGGGAAGCCGAAGGCCGCCGGCCCGCTCTCCGCTTCCGGGTTATTCCGGGCCGGACGATGATTGACGACGTCATCAGGGGCCAGGTCGAATTCGACAATTCCCTCATCGAAGATTTCATCATCATGAAGTCTGACGGAATTCCCGTCTATAATTTTGCGGCCACGGTGGACGATTCCCTGATGAAGATAACCCACATCCTGCGGGGGGAGGAACATCTCTCGAACACACCCCGTCAAATCATGGTCTATGAGGCCCTGGGTTTTGAAAAACCCCGTTTTGCACACATGACCATCATCCTCAACGACGATCGCACCAAACTCTCCAAGCGGGAGGGGGCGACCCACCTGGCGGACTTCCGCGAGAGGGGCTTCCTCCCGGAGGCCCTTGTCAATTTCCTGGCCCTCCTCGGCTGGGCGCCCTCGGCGGATCGCGAAATCGTGAGCCTGGCGGAGATCGTCCGGGAATTTAACCTTCCGGACGTCAGCGCCCACCCCGCCATCTTCAACGAGCAGAAACTGGACTGGATCAACTCTCAGTATATCAAAAATCTAACTCCGGCGAACCTGGCCCGGCTATCCCTTCCTTTTTTCCAAAGGGAGAATCTTCTTCCCGAAACGCCTTCCCGTGCGGATCTGGCCCGCCTGGAAAAACTTTCCGTAATTTACAGCGAACGCCTCCGGACCCTGGCGCAGTTTCCAAAAGATGCGGACTGGGCCTTCCGGGAGAGCATCGAGTATGAACCGGAAGCCTGCGCCAAATACCTGAAGAAGGATTCGGTGCCGGAAGCTCTCTTGCGCCTGGCCGAAAAGTTGAGTAATGTTGATCCCTTTGAGGAGGCTCCGATTGAGGAGGCGCTTCGCAACCTGGCCGGGGAGATGGGAATCTCGGCGGGCAAGCTCATTCATCCCTCACGGGTGGCCATCACGGGACGCTCCGTCAGCCCCGGTATTTTTGAAGTCATGGCCATCCTGGGAAAGGAAGAGACCATCCGGAGGTTGAATGAAGCCCGGAAGGCTGTCCAGGAAAATGCATGACATGAGCGAACAGAGAACTAAACCGGCCCTTATTTCAATATTTTCCAACACCGCCCTCATCGCCGTCAAGATTGCGGTGGGCCTGCTCATCGGTTCGATCGCCATCATTTCCGAAGCGGTTCACTCGGGGCTCGATCTGGTGGCCGCAATCATCGCCTTCTTCTCCATTAAAAAAGCCTCCAAGCCTGCGGATAAAGATCATCCCTTCGGTCACGGCAAGTACGAAAATCTTTCAGCCTTCTTCGAGGCCGCCCTCATCCTGGTGGCGGCCCTGGGAATCATCTACGAGGCGGCCAGGAGCCTTCGCTTCGGCGGGCTCCGGATGGAATCCCTCGGGTGGGGCCTGGCCGTCATGCTCATATCCGGTGTCGTCAACTGGTTCGTCTCCGCCTACCTCTTCCGGAAGGCGAAGGAGCTGGAGTCGCCTGCCCTTGATGGGGATGCCTGGCACCTCCGCTCGGACGTACTCACCTGCTTAGGCATCCTGGCGGGACTGATTGTGGTCAAGCTCACGGGATACAGAATGCTGGATCCCATAATGGGCATCCTCATGGGACTATATCTCTGCTGGGTTTCTGTTGAAATAAGCTGGCGATCCATACAGGGGCTGGTGGACAAGACACTTCCTCCCGAGGAGGAGAAGATAATTTGCGATATCATTGACGGGCACCGAGCAAATTTCGTCGAGTACCACAACCTGGGAACCCGCCGGGCCGGCGCCGAGCGTCATATCGCTCTGCACCTGGTAATGTCCAAAAACACGACCACCCAGGAAGCCCACAACCTGTGCGATCACCTGGAGCAGGATATCCTGGAGCGCTTTCCTGCCTCCCATATCTTCATCCATATTGAGCCCTGCGACCACCATGCGGACTGCGACCAAAACTGTACGACCTGTGAGCACCTGAAGCCGGAAAAACCCCTCCGGGAGGTCGCCCCCAAGTGAAGTGGCGGGTGCTACCTGTCGATGAACAGGCCGTGGCCTCTCTCAGGGAGAGCCTGGGCCTGTCCTCCTGCCTGGCCCGCCTGCTGGCGGCACGCGGAATTACGGAACCCGCAGCGGCCAGGGATTTTCTCTTCGGGGGAAAAGAATCCCTCTCCGATCCCATGCTTCTGCCGGACATGGCTCTGGCGGTGCGGCTAATCCGCGAGTCCCTGGACAGCCGCGAAAAGATCCTGGTATTCGGCGACTACGACGCCGACGGCGTCACCGCCGCCGCCCTTATGACCTCGCTTCTGCGCAAAATGGGCGGGGATGTCCTCTGCTACATTCCCCACCGCCTGGATGAAGGCTATGGGCTCTCGGCAGAAGGGATAGAAGAAGCGAAAAAAAACGGGGTCCGCCTGATCGTCACCGTGGATTGCGGGTCGGGCGATGTGGATGAAATCGCCCTGGCCCACTCTTATGGGATAAAGGTGGTGGTCACGGATCACCACCAGGTGGATGGAAATAAATCCGGGGCCGATGCCTGCGTGAATCCCCATCGCCCGGATTCAGCCTGCCCCTTCCGGGATCTGGCGGGGGCCGGGGTGGCTTTGGCCTTGGCCCGGGCGCTGGACGGACGCCTCTGGGAGGAGAGCCTGGACCTGGCGGCCATCGGGACTGTCGCGGATGTCGTCCCCCTCCTCGGGGAAAACCGCATCATCGCCCGTCTGGGCCTCATGGCTTTACAGGAAAAAACAAGACCGGGTCTTAAAGCGCTCCTTCAGGAAGCCGGGGTCGAGACACAAACTGTTGGTTCCTGGCATATAGGTTTTGTAATCGCCCCCAGAATAAACGCGGCCGGACGCATTTCCACCGCCGAAACGGCCCTTGACCTCCTCCTGGAAGAGGACCCTTCCCGGGCCGCCGAGATGGCCGTGAAGCTAAATGAACTAAATATCCAGCGGCAGAAGCTCGATCGGCAGATTCGGCAGGAGATCCAGGAGCATCTCGCCGGAAAGCCCAAGGAGGCCGAAGAGTCACTCCTCTTCATGGCCTCACCCTCCTGGCATCCGGGGGTCATAGGGATCGTGGCGGGAAAGCTTTCAGATGACCTGGGCAAGCCGGTCTTTCTTCTGTCCATACAGGATGGGGAGGCCCGGGGCTCCGCCCGGGGATGCGACGGCTACGACGTTTTTCGAGCTCTCTCAGACTGCCGGGAGCACCTGACCCACTTCGGAGGGCACCCGGGGGCCGGGGGATTCTCCCTTCCCGAAAAAGATATCGGCCGGTTAAAAGAAGCACTCCTGGCGAGGAGCTGCGCACCTCCGGGAGAAAAAGCTCTTTTGCCGGTGGATATGGAACTCTCCCTCGAAAAAGTCAGCCGGGAAATTCTGGATGACCTTCTCCTTCTGGCGCCTTTCGGGGAAGGAAACCCGGAGCCGCTATTCCTGAGCCGGAAGACCTTCCTTTCCTCTCTCGACCAGGTCGGGGCCAGAAAACAGCACCTGCGCTTCAGGGCCTCGCAGAGAGGTAAGAACTTCAAGGCGATCTGGTTCGATAATGGCGAAAGGTTGCCGGACATCCTTCCTCAGGCTCACTCCTATGATCTGATCCATCGCATCGAGGAGGACAACTGGAACGGCCGGAAGGATTTGGTTTTAAAAATAAAAGATGTCTTTGAATCTCAGAGAAAAAACATATCGGTGCCTCCCTCCAGGGAAACACTCGGCAAGGTCTATCGTTTTTTAACGAAGCAGTCGGCGAAGGAAACATGGTTTGAATGCGATGAAAGAAAACTGGCCGCAACCTTGCAGGATGACTTGATTGTTTCGGCCACGGTTCGCGTGGCCCTCAGGATATTTGAAGAAATAGGCATCCTCGACTCGCAAGCTTCAGATGATTCATTTATTTCTAAATTAAAATTACGTGAAGGGGTCAAAGGCAATCTCTCCGACTCCGCCACCTATCAATCCCTTACCTCTTCTTAGTCACCTGGGGCAAAAGGGAAAAAGCGATTTCATTGCAGAATGGACGGTTGCGGGCATATCATAATTATGATATAATGTGTCTATGAATTTCGAGTAAGGAGCTGTCGTCATGGCGATCATCCGGCCGATATCCGATTTAAGAAATCATTTCAACCAGATCTCCGAGATCTGCCATAAGGAGGGAGAACCGGTCTTCATCACCAAAAATGGGCTGGGTGACCTCGTCGTCATGAGCCTGGCGAGTTACGAAAGGCAGACCGCCCTTTTGGAAATCTATCAGAAACTGGGCGAGGCGGAATCGGAAAGTCTCACCGGCTCTTCCGGAATCGCTCACCAGGATCTCATGAAACAATTAAGGGCTAAAACCCTTGAAAAATAAATGTGAAATCCTTTATCTTTCCATAGCCCAAAAAGATCTGACGGAAATCATCGAATATATCATGGCGGACAACCCGCGGGCCGCCCGGAGCCTCCTGGACCGATTCGACAAGGCGGTCCTTCAGTTGAGAGACTTTCCCTTGAAAGGAAAGAGTCCTAAAGACACCCGCCTTAAGCGTCATGGCTACCGAATTCTGGTGGTGGGCAATTACCTCGTGTTCTACGTGGTCCAGGGCAAGACCGTCCAGATAAGAAGAATCCTCCACGGCAAGCGCAAATACGCCTTTCTGCTTTAAATTGCAACTGGCCTTCAAGATACTGACCCCAAAGATAAAAATTGCTATTTTTGGACAGCCTGTGTAGACATGACCCCAAGCTCACCAAGCTCAGGGAACCTCGCTTAGCAGATAATTTCTCTGAAGACGCTGTTGGAGAGGAAGAGGCCCTTTCTGGTGAGCTTAAGGATCGGTTTTTGATATTCCAGAAGGCCGTCTTCAAGGCCCTTTCTGATGGCTTCCCCGAATCTTTCGAACACGGATACTCCGTAGCGCTCCTCGAATTTTTCAACATCCACTCCGGCCGTCATCCGAAGACCCAGCATCAGGGCTTCGGCGGCCAGTTCCCGCTCTCCCATGGTTTCAAGTTCCTCCCGGGGAGGAGAATCCCCTTGAGAGAGGTTCTCTATGTAAGCTTGAACATCCGGCATGTTCCTATAGCGGCGGCCATCTATGAAGGATACGGCCCCGGGACCCATGCCCAGGTATTCCCCCTGCTTCCAGTAGTTGATATTGTGGCGGCACTCGCGGCCCGGAAGGGCGAAGTTGGCGATTTCGTAGTGATGAAAACTGCTTTCGGTGAGGGTTTCCACCGTCACCTCATAGAGGTCGGCTTCCTCGTCTTCACTTAGGCCCTCAAGGCTCCCTTCGGCAATAAGGCGGGCCAGCGGGACGCTTTCATCCATCTGAAGGAGGTAACAGGAGAGGTGCGAGGGCGAAAGGGCCAGGGCCTCTTGAAGGCTCCTTTGCCAGCTTCCACTCGTCTGCCCGGAGATTCCGAAGATGAGATCGAGCCCGAAATTTTCAAGGCCGGCCCGGAGGATAGCCGCGACAGCTTCCAGAATCTCCCGCCTCTTATGAAGGCGGCCGAGGAGAGTGAGTTCCTCATCGCTGAAGGACTGGGCCCCCAGGCTCAGGCGGTTTATTCCAGCGGCCCGGAAGCCTTTTAGATTTTCAAAATTGACGGTGCCCGGATTCGCCTCCAGGGTTATTTCACAATCGCCGCTCAGAGAAAAATATTTTGCGGCCTCCTCCAGGATTCGGCCCACCTGAGCGGGCGGGAGCAGGCTCGGCGTCCCCCCGCCGAAATAAATTGTTTCAACGATATTCTGGCTCCACGATTCTGGCTCCTGGATTCCGGCTCCTGGATTCCGGCTTCTTTCCCTGATCTCTGCCAGAAGCGCCTCTGCATAGGCATCAGCCAAAGTTGGAGTGACGGGGATGGAATAAAAATCACAGTAGGCGCATTTCCTGAGGCAGAAGGGAACGTGGATATAGAGCCCGGCCACGGGTCAGGTCTTTTTCTCCTCGACGTTGAGAACGGCGATGAAGGTCTCCTTGGGCACCTCCACCCGCCCGATTATCTTCATCCGTTTCTTGCCCTCTTTCTGCTTTTCCAGGAGCTTCTTTTTCCTGGTGATGTCGCCGCCGTAGCACTTGGCCAGAACGTCTTTCCTGCGGGCTTTCAGGCTTTCGCGGGCTATGATGCGGTTCCCGATGGAAGCCTGGATGGCCACGTCGAACATCTGGCGGGGAATGACGTGCCGTAATTTTTCCACGACCGCCTTGCCGCGGGCGTAGGCTTTGTCTTTGTGGGCGATGAAGGAGAGGGCGTCCACCGGATCCCCGTTGAGTAAAATATCTATCTTCTCCAGCTCCGATTCACGGTACCCGATGACTTCGTAGTCGAGCGAGGCGTAGCCCCTGGAGCGGGACTTGAGGGTGTCAAAAAAATCGTAGAGTATCTCGGAGAGAGGGAGCTCATAGGTAACGAGGATGCGGGTGGGAGAAAGATGCTCTATGTTTTTGAAAACGCCGCGCCTGTCCTGGCACAGCTCCATTATGCTCCCGATGAAACCTTCTGGGAGCATCATGGAGGCCTTGACGTATGGTTCATGGACCTGCTCGATGTTGGTGGGATCGGGCCAGACGGCGGGATTTTCCACCTCCAGCATCTCCCCGTTCGTCAGGTGAATCTGGTAGACGACGCTGGGGGCGGAGGAGATGAGGTTCAGGCCGAATTCCCGCTCGAGGCGCTCCTTGAAGATATCCATGTGAAGGAGCCCCAGGAAACCGCACCTGAAGCCGAATCCCAGCGCAACGGAGGTCTCGGGTACAAAGGAGAATGAAGAGTCGTTCAGGTTGAGTTTGTCCAGGGCGTCTCTCAGTTTTTCAAATTCTTCACTGTTAATGGGGTAGAGGCCGCTGAAGACGACAGGTTTCACGCGCCGGTAGCCGGGGAGAGGGTGCTCCGCCGGGTCGGCCGCCAGGGTTATGGTGTCACCCACCATCGTATCCCGGACATTCTTAAGCCCGGCCGCCAGGTAGCCCACCTCGCCCACCGAAAGCGATTCCACCGATTTCATCCGGGGCGAGAAGACTCCGACTTCGGAGACCTCGAATTCCTTTCCCGAGTGCATCATGCGAATGATATCGCCCTTTTTCACCCTTCCGGCGAAGACGCGTATATATGAAATGGCCCCGCGGTAAGAATCAAAGACGGAGTCGAAGATGAGCGCCTGGAGTGGATGATCCGGATTTCCTCCGGGAGGGGGAATCAGATGAATCAGGGTTTCCAGGACGTCTTTCACGCCGCTCCCCAGCTTGGCGGATATCGGGAGAACATCGGAGGCGGGAAGGCCCAGGACGCGCTCGATCTCGCCGGTGACGGCCTCTACATCGGCGTTGGGAAGGTCTATTTTGTTGATGAGCGGGATGATTGTAAGGTTCTGCTCCATCGCCAGGTAGACGTTGGCCAGTGTCTGGGCCTCGATACCCTGGGAGGCGTCCACCACCAGCAGCGCCCCTTCGCAGGCGGCCAGGCTCCGGGAGACCTCGTAGGTGAAATCCACGTGCCCCGGGGTGTCTATCAGATTCAGGGTATAGCGCTTCCCGTCGCCGGCCGTGTATTCAAGCCGCACAGTCTGGAGCTTGATGGTGATGCCACGCTCCCGCTCCAGGTCCATGGTATCCAGGTACTGTTCCCGCATCTCCCGCTCTGAAACCGCACCCGTCATTTCCAGAATGCGGTCGGCCAGGGTGGATTTCCCGTGGTCAATGTGGGCTATGATGCAGAAATTTCTGATCAGGCCCTGTTTTTCTGATATGCTGTTTTGCTCGTTCAAGTCTGCCATGGCTTGTGAAGTATAGCAGAATCAGCCCCGGAAGGCAAGATTCGAACTCCGGCACAGGACGTACCGGCCCGCTATTTTATTCCCAGAAGTTCCACTTCGAAGATGAGGGTGGAATTGGGGGGAATGGCTCCGCCCGCACCCTGTGCGCCATAGCCGAGGTTGGGGGGAACGATGAGCCTCCTTTTTCCGCCGACTTTCATGGTGGAGATGCCCTCGTCCCAGCCCTTAATGACCCGGCCCACGCCCAGCGTGAACTCAAAGGGTTTGCCTTCATCCACGCTGCTGTCGAACTTTCTGCCGCCGGAAAGCCAGCCGGTGTAGTGAACGCGAACGATGTCTCCCTGCTCCGGGAATGCCCCTTTACCGACAACAAAATCCACGTATCTAAGACCGGAGGCGGTGGTGACCTCTTTGCCGATGGCCGTCTTTGCCGCGTCTTTTCCCTGCCGTTGTTCCGTGTTTTCCATGATCTTGTTCGTCTGTTCGGCAGTTCCGGCCGAAGTGGCCGCGATATTTTTCGCTATTGATATTCCCCGGGTGAGGGGATTAGCTGCCGGGCTCGGATCCGCCTGCCCGGGTGGAGGCACCGCCGAGGTCTGCTGCTTGTTGCAGGCCACGACAAAGAGAACCAGGCCGAGAAGGAGAAAGATTCTTAAAGCTGTTTTCATCATGATCACCCTTTCCAAATTATTACCCTGGCGGCGGCTTTTCGGCCGCCCAGTTTTCACCGATGGTTTCGCCGCTGCGTCAACCTCCTCCTCCAGGAATGGAAAAAACAAACATTGTTAATGCTGTGCCAGGCCCTGAAGGGAGCAGGTCTATCCGGAGAGAAACTTTCAGAATAAATGCGGCGGCACCGGGCCGTTAATTGGAAGGTGAAAGATGAAAGGTTTTATTTTTGCGCTTCTGACCTCGCTCTGCTGGAGCATCGGAGGATATTTTGAAAAAAAGGGCCTCCACCTCGGCCAGCTCTCGCCAGTGATGGGAATCGCTGTGCGTACGGCCGTGGCCTGCCTCATCCTGGGCCTGGCCAGCGCTCCCCACTGGCCGTCCCTGCGACAAGCTGGACCCGTCCCGATTATTTACCTCGTTCTCGGGGGCGGGGTTGTGGCCGGCTCGCTCGGGATGCTTTCCTTCTACGCGGCTCTCGGAACGGGGGAGCTCAGTCGAGTCATGCCGGTGGCTTTCGGATTGACTCCTCTCCTGGGATTTTTGCTCGGCACTCTCCTGCTTGGCGAGACGGTCTCCATCGCCAATTGGGCCGGAGTACTCCTGACCTGCGCAGGCGTGACGCTGGTGACGATCCGCTGAGGCAAACCTATTTCGGAATCTGCAAAACTCAAGGTTCTTTCCCGTCGTTTCTTAAAAAGCTTCCGGTAATTAAAGAAGGAACTTTCCTGGAATAACAGGAATAATTGTGGACGAAATTTGAGAGGAGTGACGACGTGAATTATTTTCTCACTGAAAATCAAGTAATGATCCGCGATCTGGCCAGGGAGATTACCCTTGAGCAGGTCGTTCCAAGGGCCGCCGAGCTGGACGAAAAGGAGGAGTTCCCGACGGCCATCCTAGATATCCTGGCGAAAAGCGGCTTCATGGGTCTCTATATCCCGGAGGCCTACGGGGGCCTGGGAGGAGGCTGCCTGGAACTTTGCATCGCCACGGAGGAACTCTCCAGGGGCTGCGGAGGGACGGCGGTGAGCTATGCGGCCAACGCGCTCGGCTCTTTCCCCATCCTCCTCTTCGGTACCGAGGAACAAAAGAAGAAATACATGCCGGACATCGCCTCCGGGAAACACCTGGCCGCCTTCGGCCTGACGGAGGCCAATGCCGGGAGCGACGCCCAGGGCATCGAGACGACCGCGCGCAAGGACGGAGATTACTATATCTTGAACGGGACCAAGCAATGGATCACCAACGCGGGGGAGGCCGATGTTTACTCGGTCATAGCCATGACGGACAAGAAGAAAGGCGGACGCGGGGCCACCGCATTCATAGTGGAGAAGGGAACGCCCGGCTTCGACTTCGGCAAGAAGGAGAAGAAAATGGGCATCCGCTGTTCCACTACCCGGGGGCTCATCTTTGAGGACGTCAAAGTCCACAAGGATCAGATCCTGGGTAAAGAGGGTCTGGGCTTTATCGTGACCATGAAAACGCTTGACAATGCGCGCCCGGGCGTGGCGGCGCAGGCGGTCGGAATGGCCCAGGCGGCCCTCGACCACGCCGTAAAATATTCGAGGGAGCGGCGGCAGTTCGGACAGCCCATCTGCTCGTTTCAGGCCATCCAGCACATGATGGCCGACATGGCCACCCAGATCGAGGCGGCGCGGGCCATGGTCTATGCCACCGCCAGGATGATCGATGCGGGTGTCAAGGAATTCTCACGCGAATCGGCCATGTGCAAGCTCTTTGCCACCGACGCCTGCATGAAGGTCACCACGGATGCCCTCCAGATCTTCGGCGGCTACGGCTACATGCGGGAATACCCGATGGAAAAGCTGATGCGGGACGCCAAGATTACGCAGATCTACGAGGGAACGAACCAGATCCAGCGCAACGTCATCGCCCTCGACCTCATCAAGGAGGCCGCCAAGAGGAAGTGAGAAGTGAGAAGGATGAAGGCGGAGTAAAAAAGGGCATCTTCTCACTACTTTTGATTTTTCTCATGGCGGCTACTGTTACCGGATGCCAGCCAAAACAAGCTTCCCCACCACCGGAGGAAAAAGGTTCCCTCAAGGTGGCGGCCATCTTTGCGACGCCCGTCGAGGAGCCCTGGGACAATGTGATTTACCAGGCCCTCAAGGAGGCGGAGACAAAAATAAATATCCGCCTCGACATGGCTGAGAATACGGGTTATCCTGATTTTGAACGCATCCTTCGCGAATACTCGGGACGCGGGTACGATGTAATTTTCGGCGACGCCTTCGGATCTGAGGACGTAGTGCGCCGGGTGGCCAGGGAGTTCCCGGACGTCCACTACGTCTTCGGCTCGGGGCTGGCTCCGCAGAACCCCAACCTGTCCGTCTTCGACGACTGGATCCACGAGCCCGCCTACCTGTGCGGACTGATCGCCGGAAAGATCACGAAGACCAACGAGATCGGCGTGGTCGGCGGGCATCCGGTCCCCGAGGTCAACCGCATAATTAACGCCTACATCGCCGGGGCCCGCGAAGTTAATCCGAAGGTCAAAGTCCGCCTGACCTTCATAAACAGCTGGTTTGATCCCCATAAGGCCAAGGAGGCCGCCCTGGCCCAGATAGAGAACGGAGTGGATCTGATCTACGCCGAGCGCTTCGGGGTCATCGAGGCCGCCCGGGAAAAAAGCATTTTAGCCTTCGGAAATCTCACCGATCAGAACAAGCTGGCTCCAGCCACGGTTCTCACCGGCCCGGTGTGGGATATGAAGCCCCTGGTCTTCCATGTCCTGAAACTGGTCGAGGACAAAAAATTCACGGCCATGGATTTCCGCGAGTGGACCATGATGGCCCGGGGCGGCGCCTCGCTGGCCCCGTTCCACGGCCTCCAAAAAAAGATGCCCCCGGATCTCGTTAAACTCGTCTCCGGAAAGACGGCGGACATCAAGGCCGGGCGCTTCCGCGTGGTGATCAACGAGGCGGTTCCGGTCGGCGACCGGTAGATGGACCTCTCCACCTCGGCGGAAAAAGCCGTCTTAATGCAGGGCATCCGCAAGCACTTTGCGGATGTCGTTGCTCTCGATGGAGTTGACTTTGAGCTGAAAAGCGGGGAAGTCTGCGCCCTGCTCGGGGAAAACGGCGCCGGCAAGACGACCCTCATGAAGATTCTCTACGGGCTCCTGCGCCCGGACTTCGGCAAAATCATTATCCGCGGAAAAGAATCTTCCATCGCCTCCCCCGCCGAGGCCATCAAAAAAAGAATCGGCATGGTTCACCAGCATTTCGAGCTGGCCCCGAGCCTGACAGTGGCCGAGAACGTAATCCTGGGCCTTCCGGCGAAATACGGATTTTTTCTGGATCTTGAGCGGTCTAAAAAAGAAATCGCAAAATTCTGCCTGGCCGACGGCCTGAAAATAAACCCCGACGCCCTCGTCTCTAATCTCTCAGTCGGCGAACAGCAGCGGGTGGAAATATTGAAGGCCCTCTACCGGGGAGCCGAAATCCTGATCCTGGACGAACCGACCGCGGTCCTGACCCCGCAAGAATCAGAAAGGCTTTTTGTTTCCTTAAGACGCCTCCGGGACGAGGGTAAAAGCATCGTCTTCATTTCGCATAAGCTGAAAGAGGTCCTGGCGGTCTCCGACCGTATCGTAGTTCTCCGGCAGGGCAGAAAAGTCTCCGATATCTCCAGGGAGGGAGCGACGGAAGAATCCCTGGCGGCCCTCATGATGGGAAGATCCCTCATCAATAAGTTTTCGGAAAGGCGGAAGCCTGGAGAGCAGACAGTCCTTAAGGTTCAAAACCTTACGGTTCCGGGTGAAACCGGAAGGCCGTCTTTATGTGATGTAAGCTTCACCGTCAGGCAGGGGGAGATCGTGGGAGTGGCGGCTGTATCCGGAAACGGGCAAAAAGAAATGATGGACAAACTTTTCGGGCTTCTGCCCGCCTCCGCCGGGAAGGTGTTCCTGAACGGGAGGGATGTGACGGACGCTGCGCCGGCCGAACTGATCGGGATGAACATCGCCCGAATCCCGGAAGATCGCCTCGGGGTGGGGACCATCCCGGACCTGTCCGTCTGGGAAAACCTGGTCATCGAGCGCCGCCGGGAAGCACCCTGCTCGCGGAACGGCCTTGTTTCCCACCGGGCCTGCTTTGAGACGGCCGCACGGCGGATGGCCGAATTTCAGATTAAAGCCGCCTCAATTCAGGCGCCGGTCAGATCCCTTTCGGGCGGCAACATACAGAAAGTGGTCCTGGCCAGGGAACTGGCGGGCTCCCCTCCCCTCATTCTGGCCGACCAGCCGACCCGGGGACTGGATGCTGGAGCCGCCGACTTCGTACACCAGGCCTTTATCCGGGCCGCCCAAGCCAAATCCGCCATCCTCCTGGTCTCCGAAGATCTTGATGAACTCCTGAGTCTCTCGGATCGAATCCTCGTCCTCTACGAGGGAAAGATCATCGGAGAAGTGGATCGGAAAGAAGCGTCTCTTCAAACACTCGGGCTCATGATGGCCGGAATCAGTCAGACTCGCAGGAAGGCTGAAAATGCGCCTCTACTTTGAGAGAAGAAAAAGCTCCCCGGCCTGGCTGAAAGGCGCCCTGGCTTTGGCCGCCGTACTTATTTCACTCCTCCTCAGTTCCGCCCTCATTCTCTGGGCCGGTGCCAGCCCCTTCGAGGCCTACCTGGAGATGTTCCGCTCCTCCCTGGGAAACCGGCTGGGCCTTTCCGAGACGCTGGTCAAGGCAGCGCCCCTCCTCCTCACCGGCCTGGCGGTGGCGGTGGCCTTCCGGGCCAGGTTCTGGAACATCGGGGCCGAGGGACAGCTCTACGCCGGGGCCCTGGCGGCCACCTTCCTGGGCCTCTCCCTGGACCGCCTTCCGGCCCCACTGGCCATTCCCCTGGCCATCCTCGGAGCCATGCTCCTGGGCGGGCTCTGGGCGCTCTTTCCCGCCTGGCTCAAGACGCGCTTCAGGGTGGACGACGTCGTCTCGACCCTTCTTCTCAATTATGTCTTTGTGCTCTTCGTGGGCGCCCTGGTGATGGGACCCTGGCGGGATAAGGTCACCAACTGGCCCCAATCGGCGGAATTGCCCGAGTCTTACTGGTTTCCCGTGCTCCTGGCCCACTCGCGGATTCACCTGGGAGTGCTCCTGTCCCTGGTGGCGGCCCTGTTCATCTGGTTCCTGATTAGAAGAACCGTGCTGGGCTTTGAGATCGGCGCCGTCGGGGCCGGTGAAAAAGCCGCCCGCTTCGCCGGGATCGACGTCAGGCGAACTTTTCTTCTGACCGCCCTCCTGAGCGGCTCCCTGGCAGGCCTGGCCGGGGCCGGGGAACTCCTGGGACTTCACCACCACCTCATTGAAAAGCTCTCCCCGGGCTACGGTTATTCCGGAATAGTCGTGGCCACTCTGGGAGCCTTAAATCCCCTGGGAGCCATTTTTTCGGCTCTCTTCGTCGCAATTGTGGTCACCGGAGCCGACGCCATGAGCCGTTTCGTGGGAATTCCCTCGTACATCGGGGATGTCATCCAGGGCCTGGCCCTGCTTTCGGCCCTGGCCCTGTTCTTCCTGGCTGAATATCGGGTCGGAATTCAGAATGCAGAATGCAGAATAAAGAAGACGGGAGACGGGATTCAAAAAAAAGAAGGCGGATTATGCTGACGGATTTTTTCACCGCCGCTTTCTTCACGGGCTTGCTGGCGGCGGCTGTCCGCATGGCGACACCTCTTCTTCTGGGAGCACTGGGGGAGATGTTCGCCGAGCGGGCCGGAGTCCTGAACCTGGGGATCGAGGGTATGATGCTCCTGGGGGCGCTGGCGGCCTTCCTCACCGTACACCTGGGAGGGAGCCTGCTTCTGGGCCTCCTGGC
>Ga0074199_1001031_pt1 | contig 29744 bp, 31 predicted proteins | sample EPASupsiteSAE347_FD_64528 | JGI IMG/M metagenome (GOLD analysis project Ga0074199, IMG submission 64528) | Bioremediated contaminated groundwater from EPA Superfund site, New Mexico - Sample SAE3-47 | ecosystem: Environmental > Aquatic > Deep subsurface > Groundwater > Contaminated ... | reverse complement strand
CTCAACTGCCCGGGGCATTAGCCGCCAGGAGATTTACGGATTGTTTTGAGAAACTCAAAGTGCGTATCGATAACCGGGCGCTGGACGGGTTTGTGGCCGGTTTGCCTGCCGGCTGTACCGGCCGGGATTGCCGCGATTGCGGTTATTGCCGCGCTGCCGCGCAACGCGCGGTAAAGATAGACGAACAATACCGGGTATCTGCTTGTAAGCGTTTTGAGGATGTTCTCGCGGAGCTTTCCACCCGCGGGCTGAACGGGAGATAAGATGGGGAACGCGCCAAACATAAAACGTAAAAGCATTTATGTATTAACGCTGGTATTTATTTTTTTATTGCTGGAAATATCCGCGCGGTTTATCCTGCCTGACGCGAAATTGAGCAGGCTGGAATCGATCTTAAGGATACTGGATGAGGATGCCGGTTTGTTCTGGAAGGTAAAGCCGCGCTTGGACACGGTCTTCGAAGGCGCGCGGGTGCGGACTAATTCCCTGGGGTTCAGGTCCGATGAGATCCGCCCGAAGAAGGACGGGACAATGAGGATATTATGCCTGGGGGCATCGCCGACTTTTGGCTGGGGGGTGCAGGCAGATCAGGCATATCCCGCGTTGCTGGAGAAAAGATTAGCGGAACGTTTCCCCGGCCGCAAGATCGAGGTCATTAACGCCGGCCAGATCGGATATACCTCGTACCAGGGGCTTATCCTGCTGGAGCGCCGCCTTTTAAAGTATTCCCCGGATATTATCACGGTTTCGTATGTGCTTAACGATATAGACAGATACAGGTTTTTCAGGAATGACAGCTTAAGCGACAAAGAACTTCCGCCGGGCAATCTCCTGTCAACTTGTTTTAACAATATCCTCGCGAACAGCAGGTTTATGCTGGTTTTGCGCCGGGCAGTTTTCGGAGTATTATCGCGCGACAATAAGTTTGCCGCGGGCCTGTTGAAAAAACAGTTCAATGTCTCGCAAGACCGGGTTGAGCCGCGGGATTATAAGAGCAACCTGATAAATATCGCGAATTTATGCCGGCATAAAGGCATCAAGCTGGTGTTCATTAAAATGCCGGTACATATTTTACTGCCGCAGTTGAATTCGGAAGAGATGGATGTCGTGCGTTTCGGAAAATGGCTGAGCAGGCATTATTATAAACTGGGCTGCGAAAAGGAATCCTTAGGGGAATACAGCCAGGCGCGGTTATTATTCGCCAAGGCCAAGGATTTTCAGATCTTTGAAGTCAACAACCGCAGCAGCGGGTATAATAAGATCATGGAAGATGTAGCCGGGAGCAATGCTTTGCCTTTGGTGGATGCCGTGGGAATATTCTCAAAACAGGGGATGGGAGACGAATTGTTCAACGGCCCGAAAGACCCGATACATCCGAGCGCCCTGGGTCATGAACTTATAGCCTCGGCGTTATTCGACACGATCGCCGTATCCGGATCATTGGAATAAACCGGTTTATCCCGGCATGCGCGGAGCATTGACACGCGGGCCCATATAATGTATATTAAATAAGAACTTATCCTGTTGTTCAGCCATCGAAAACTATGAAAAAAAACCAGCTGAAATCTAATTTCGACCTGATCCGGTTTTTGTTCGTGAAGATAATCACCCTCAAGAAATGGTGGCTTTTACCTCTGCTTCTTGTTCTTCTTTTTCTGGGCATATTTGTCAGCTTAACCGGCAATAGCTCTGTTCTGCCCGCCATCTACGCGCTATTTTAATGGCTAAGAAGATCCTTCTGATCAGGACCCATAAAGACCTGAACGCCGGCGGCGCAGTCCCGCCACTGGGGCTTCTTTATCTTGCTTCTTCGATTTTCCGGAAATTCAACGGCCAGTATGATGTTAAAATATTGAACACCGGCTTGAACGGCGTTTCGCTTGACGGGGAATTGGCGCGGTTCCAGCCGGATATACTGGGCATAAGCGCTATGACCTGCGAGTCCGACTTGATGGGTCAGGCCGCGTCCGGCGCTAAAAGGCTTAGTAAGAAGTGCGTGGTTGTCGCCGGCGGCCCGCACGCGTCTTTGGCGAAGGAATCCCTGCTCGAGGATGCAAATATCGATTTCGCGGTCATCGGGGAAGGAGAGGAGACTCTTCCGGAACTTTTAAATGCTTTGGAGAATAAGGCGGACCTTTCCGGTGTTCCGGGTATAGCCTATCGAAAAGAGGGAAGGCCGGCATTGAACCCGGCCAGGGAGCCTATCCGCGATCTTCAAGCGGTGAATATTATTCCGCGGGCATGGGGCCTTATAGATATAAAGGCATATTCAGGGTATGCCAATTGGAACGGGGTTTGCCGGAATAAATATTACGCTGCGGTGCTGACTTCCCGCGGATGCCCGTTCAAATGTTTTTTCTGCCGCAGCCGAGACACCTTCGGCTCGGGTTTTCGCGGCCGCCGGCCTGAGGATGTCGTGGACGAACTGGATTTTCTGAATAAAAAACTGGGGGTCAGGGAGATCCATATATTCGACGATGTGTTCAACTACGACCGGCAACGGGCGATGGACATTTGCCGGCTGATCATCGACAGGAAGCTTAAGATAGATATAGCGTTCCCGAACGGCCTGCGGGCGGACCTGATGACGCCGGATATGGTGGATATGTTTAAGGCCGCCGGGGTTTATAAAATAAACTACGGGATCGAATCCGCTTCAGTTGCGCTCCAGAAGACCCTGGGCAAGGGGCTGGATATCGGGCGGGTAAAAGAAACCATTGATAGGACCGTAAAAGCCGGGATAATTACCGCCGGATATTTTATATTCGGATTTCCCGGCGAAAGCCGCGATGATATCCGGGAAACCATCGATTTTGCCGTGAGATCCCCGCTGGACAACGCTTATTTCTTCAAATTCACCGATTTCTCCACGTTCAATAAGCCGGCTGTAACCGGGCAACGCGATCTTAGCGACCTGCACTTCCATTCGCAGGAGGGAAACGGCGCGGGTATCCCCGCCGCAGAGCTGAATGGTTTTATATTAACGGCTCAGCGCCGTTTTTACTGCGGGTTTAAAAGATTGTGGCGGGCGTTCTTAAGGACCCCGCGTAAAGCCGCTTTCTTCGGCAGCCTGCTGAGCGTGTTCTCCCTGATCATCTCTTCTTATTTAGTGTCAAAATTGTCCGCGGATAAAGAAACAGGGGTAAGGCCTTGATCAAAAAAATTCTCGCGTTGATCATATGTTCTGTCGCTGTGATCCTTCCATGGCGGTTAAGGATCATTTACGCCGAGATGCTGGGCTGGGCTGCTCAAGCGGTGACCGCGGCCTACTTCCACATAATAAGATTCCTGGTTAAAAGCCTTTCCAGCCCGGAGAACGGCGGTAGAACATGAAAGAGATAGCGGTTTTGTATTCCGGAGGGACGGATTCCACCTGCGCCGCGGCTTTGGCCGCCGAGGGGTTTGAGCGGATCCATCTGCTTACCTACAGCCGGTTCGGGATATTTTGCGCGGAGCACACGGACGTCAACGCGGCGAAACTGCGGGATAAATTCGGAAAAGACAAGTTCGTCCACCGAGTGATAAATATCGACAGGTTGTTCCGCGAAACTTCGTATTCCGGGTATATGCCGGCGTTGGTCAAGCACGGTTTCTTCCTGCTGACCACCTGCGGCCTGTGTAAGCTGGCTATGCATATCCGCACCCTGGCTTATTGCCTGGATAATAAAATAAGCTGTGTCTGCGACGGGGCAAATAAGAATATGGATTATTCCCCGGATCAGATGCGCGAATTCACCGAGGAGTTGAAGAAATTGTACTCGCGTTATAATATTGAGTACACTACCCCGGTATATGAATTCTCGCATCCTGAGGATATCGGGTGGCTGGATAAGCTGGGGGTTCCCAGGCTGTTGGATATTAAAGAAAAAGAAGGCGGCGCGGATACTACCGGAGACCAGCTTTTTAAAATGGGGATATTTCCCCGCAGGAACATGAAGGGGACAAAGGAAGACCGCGGGATGCAGGCGCGCTGTTTTCAGCTTGTCCTGTCTAATATCTTCGCCAACTGGCTCTATATACCGGGGCGCGGCCTGGAAAAATACAAAGAAAGGTGCGTGGGCCTTTACCGGGAAAAGATCGCCTATTTCGACGGGCTTATCAGTGAATACGCCCGCAATAAAACAAAAAGCAAACTCAACCGGTGGATCAACTGAACAACATGAGAATAAAAAAAGTGCTTCTGGTCCGGCCTCCGCGTTACCTCTGGCCGTTCATCAACGAATCCGATAATTTCCTTCTTCCGCTGGGACTGCCGTGCATTGCCGCGGCCATAAGGCGGAAATTCCCGGATATAGAATTGAAGATAATCGACTGCCCGCCGCTTAAGATCGGGTGGAAAAGCCTGGAGCGGATACTGGAAAAAGAAAAGCCGGACATGGTAGGCGCGGGCGAAGAGGCTTTATACCATCATGAGGCGGTAAGATTGTTCCGGCTGGCGAAAGAAAAAAACCCGAAGGTGGTCACTGTCGCCGGAGGGCATTTCTTTTCCTGGATGGTCGAACACAGCCTTAATGAATTCCCGATAGATGTTATTGTCAGGTTCGAGGGCGAAGAGACGATCAACGAATTGATCGCAGCGTTTAATGACGGGCGAAGCCTGGCGGAGGTGAAAGGCATAGCCTATAAGGAAAGCGGTAAAATAATCAAAGCGCCTTTGCGCTCTATGGTGGATGACCTGGATTCGCTTCCTTTGCCCGCGTATGACCTTATGCCTATGGGTAAGTATTCGCCGTTCGGCTATCTCTGGCCGCAGAGCGTGACCCTGGAACATTCCCGCGGCTGCGTGGACCACTGCAATTTCTGCTCGCTCTGGACATTCTGGGGCAAACACCTTAAGACTGACATTGAAAACGGCGAATTGGACGTGATGCCCAGGTACAGGACCAAGAGCGTCGGCAGGATGCTGGAGGAAGTGGACATTGTCTATAAAAAATACGGGCGCAGATATATCCTCTGGGCTGACCCGACGTTCAACGCCGACCCTAAGTGGAGCGAAGAATTCTGCGACGGGATCTTGAAAAGGGGATACAAAGACTTGCACTGGTGGGCTTTCTTGCGCTCGGATTTTATCCTGCGCGACGAAAAACTGGGGGTCCTGGCGAAGATGGTCAAGGCGGGCCTGACCCATCCCCTGATCGGCGTGGAAAGGGCGTGCACCGAGGACCTGCGCAAAGTGCAGAAATCCACGGTTACCCGGGAGATGGTCAAGGAAGTGTTCAGGATATTCAGGGATAAATACCCCCAGGTATTCCGGCAGGGGACATTTGTCACCTGTCTGCCTTTTGACACCAGAGAATCCATGCTCGATCTGGTTAAATACGCGGTAGAGATCGACAGCGATTATCCGGCGTTCCATCCGGCCGCGCCTGTGCCCGGGACATACCTTTACCAGGACGCGAAAAAGAATAACCTTTTGATCGAGAAAGATTTTAAAAAATATGATTGGGCTACTCCGATCATGCGCTCCGAATCCGGCTTGACCATCGAGAATTTCGCCAGGCTGAACCTGGAGCTTAATAAACGCTATGTCCTGTACCGTCCGCACTGGCTGTTCCGGGGGCTGTTCTCGCCGTATAAGCATAAGCGGGGGCTGTATTGGTGGTTCCTGATCAATACCCTGAAGATGATGCTGGTGCAGATCAAAGATCTCATCCTTTGCCGGAAGAAAATGGAGGGGGTTACCGGTTTCATGCGCCTGAGAGAACCGCCTTGGTATAATAAATGAGCCTGAGATGATCCTGTCGATACTGGTCCCGGTTTATAATGAAGAAAATACCATCGAAGCTGTGGTGGATATGCTCGAGCAGGTGCCTTTTTCCATGGATAAAGAGGTTATCCTGGTGGATGACGGCTCGCAGGATAACACTCGAGGGATAATCGAAACAAAATTGCGGGCAAGGGTCGACAAAGTGATCTACCATGATAAGAACCTGGGCAAAGGAGCGGCGGTCAGGACCGCGATCAAACACGCCTCAGGCGGTATCCTGGCGATCCACGACGCAGACCTGGAATATAATCCTTTTGACCTGCCCAGGTTGATCGATCCGATCATCCGGGGAGAGGCCGATGTGGTTTACGGCTCCCGTTTATTGGCCGGCGGCAGCGTGCGCGGGTTATCTTTTATTTATCGGATGGGGAATATCTTTCTGACCGCCGTGTCCAATATGTTCACCCGCCTGCGCTTAACCGATATGGAAACCTGTTATAAGGTATTCCGCCGGGAAACGCTGGAAAAGATCAGCATAAAAGAAGAGGGTTTCGGTTTTGACGCTGAGATCACCGCCAAAGCTGCCAAAGCCACCCCGCGGATAACCGAGCGGGCTATTTCCTATGCCGGTAGAAGCCATGCCGACGGCAAGAAGAATACCTGGAAACAGGGTTTCCGGGTGATCTTTTGTATAGTAAAATACGGGATCTTTCGCAATAAGCCAGGCCCGCAGGCCTTGCGGTAAAAACAGCACAACTACAGTTTTAAGCGCTATAATAAAACTGTTATGAAGGACATCGAGTTTATCCAAAGGTGTATCCGTTCTGACGGCCTTGCCTGGGATGAATTCCTGAAAAAATACTCCCGCCTGATCTATAATTACATCTATAGCGTCTTGAACATTCACGGCTGCGTTTCCCGGCAGCATAATGTTGAGGACATCTTCCAAGAAATAATCTTTTCGTTGATCAAAGACAATTTTGCGAAACTTAAGAGCTTTAAAGGCAAGAACCGGTGTTCCTTCGCCAGCTGGCTGAGGCAGGTGACCATAAATTTTACCATTGACCACTTGCGTAAGCCTAAAGCGGAGATGGGTTCCATCGATGAAATTAATCCCGAAGGCGTGAGTTTTAAGGAGATCATCTCTGATCGCGGAAGCCTGCCCGCGGAGGCCTTGAGCAAAAAAGAAACAGCCTCGTCGCTCGCTGAGTGTATAGAGCAACTGGCTGTAGAAGATAAGTATTTGCTGGAATTAAACCTCAACCAGGGGTTAAGCCTTGATGAGATCAAAAAGCATCTGGGCATTTCACGAGGCGCGCTGGATATGCGCCGGAGCAGGATCATTCAGAGGCTTAAGGATTGTTTTACCGGCAAGGGTTTTGCTTTTGAGATGAATCTTTAAAAAAGGGGACGTTTCTATTTTTCTAAAACTTTTGTCAAAAAAACAGGAAAGTCCCCTTTTTTACCGGTTAGATTTATCGGGAATTACCGTCTATTATAAGTAGAAAGGCGGTTCTGAAGGCATGGAAAGAATAGAATCGATCATAGCTATGGCGTATAAAGAATGGAAGTCCGGCCATGAGCAGGATACCGGCAGTCATCCTGATGAAGAGGCGTTCGTAAATTTCATTTCCGGCAGTATGCCGGAAGAGGACCTCGGCTTGTTTAAGGCGCACGTTATCAAATGTTCCCGCTGCTCAGATGTACTTGGTTCCGCTTTGAAATTACGGCCGGTGGAGGAAAAAGCGATTACCTCGGAGTTCTTGAAAAGGATGAAAGATTTCATCCAAAGTAATATCAATACCGTAATTTTGGATATACTGCTCGGGTTCAAAGATAATATGCTCCGGCTGCTTCATACGAATGGGGATGTATTGATCGGCCAGGAGTTGGTTCCCGCGGCAGTGCTGCGCAGCCGGCAGGCGAAAGATTTTAAGGATGAGCTTAATATATTGAAAGATTCCGGGGGATTGGTGACGGAGGTAAAAATAGCCAAGAAGGCGGCGGGGGTTTTTGAGATGGCGGTCAGGGTGAAAGAAAAACAAACTCAGAAGCCGGCTAAGGACCTCAGAATTACTTTGTTGAAGAACGCCCGGGAATTGGAATCGTTCCATATGGATTCCGGAAAAGCCGGGTTTGAGCATATAACCGCCGGCAGGTATAGAGTGGAGATATCCGGGGTTTCCGGAAAGCTGGCAGAGATAAACCTGGAGATACAAGCTGAACGGGTTTGAAAAATGCCGCAGACGGCAGGGCCATTGATCCTGGAGATATTTCGCAGCGACCATCATCTTAAGATGAGCCTTTTTGCGTCCGGCGATATGGCGCAAACCCTTAGGAGGTACAGTCAGTGTTCGGTTGAATTTGAAGAGGTCCGGGAATTGAGCGGTCAGATCAGCGCTATATTAAGCAGGACGGACAAAAAAACAAGCTGTGAGCCGGGATTGATCGAAGACCTCAAAAAGAACGGCCGGATCCTTTGGGACGAATTGTTCAGCCGGCAGGTGAAAGAAAGGCTTAAGCTTTCCGGGGTTCGGGGCCTGGTTTTATTTTTTGATGAGGAACTGGTAGGAGTGCCCTGGGAGCTGTTCTATGACGGCAGCGATTTCCTGGGGCTTAAGTTCAACCTGGGAAGGCTGATCCGGACGAAATACCAGGAGCCGCCAACAAATTTTCGCGGCCATCCGGCGAAACGTAAGATGCTTATACTGGCTAATCCCACCGCTGACCTTGATTCAGCATACCTTGAAGGCATAAATATAAAAAACCAGTTCGAACACTCCCGTAAAGACCTGAACATTGATTTTAAATCCACGCATATCGACACCTTGTACGTAAAGAAAACGCTTCGGGAATATGATATCGTTCATTTCGCCGGCCACTGCGAATATGACCGCGATGATCTTCAGAATACCGGATGGGTCCTTTCAGACCGCAGATTTACCACTCGGGATATCCTGGCTATGGGCGACGGACAGCAGATGCCGGGCTTGGTATTTTCCAATGGTTGTCATACCGCCAGGGTATTAAAGGATGTCAACGGCCGGGATTATCAGGAGAAGAATTACAGCCTGGCTTCGGCTTTTTTATTCTCAGGGGTCAGGCATTATATCGGCGCGGTGCATAAAATAGAAGACCCGGTAAGTTTTTCTTTTGCCCGTGAGTTTTACAGCCGGCTGATCAAAGGCGATCCGGTAGGCGAATGCGTGCGCCAGGCGCGATTGAGGCTGGTGGTTGATTACGGGATGAATTCAGGGCACTGGGCCAGGTATATACTTTACGGGGACCCGGATTTTGTTTTCTTCCGGGGGGAAAAACAGCGGCCGGCCGCCGAATCCGGCGCGGCTGACGCGATCTCGCGTAAAAGGCGCAGAAAATACTTTCAGCTGATTGTTTCCGGGCTTGCGGCCGTAATGGTCTTTCTGTTTATATATCTCTGGCTGCCTACTTTGAATCCCGGCACTTATTTCCTGTTTTCCGAATCCCGCAGGTTGTTCAGGCGGGGGGATAATCCTGCGGTGATCAGGATCATGGAAAAGGTTGTCCGGCAGGATCCCGGTTTTCTCGCGGCGTATCCTTTGATAGCGGATACCTATTTCAGGATAGGCAGGCGAAAAGAAGCTTTGAAATATTATTTTGATTATATGCTTGTCAGCCAGAGACGGGATCCGTCAAGGCTTCCGGCTTTGGCGTATATAATGGCCGGTTGGATATATCACCAGTCCGGGGAATATGATAAGGCCCGGGATTTCTATGAACGGGGCCTGGAAGCCAGCAGGAAGAATAATGATAAATTATACGAGGCCGTGGCGCTGCGCAAGAAGGCGTTGTGGTATATGGATAAGGGAGACGATAACCGGGCTTTGGAACTGCTTACCAAAAGCTCCGAGATAAACAGGCAACGGCAGTTTGCCCCGGAACATAGATATAACCTTGCCTGCGATTATTTCGACCTGGGGCTTTTATTTGTGAACAAAGATGATCTTACCGCGGCAAAAGAATTCTACGCCAAGAGCCTGGATATATTCAAGAACCTTGATCGTAAGGATGAGATAAGCGATTATTATTTTAACCTGGGGGAGATATATCTTTTCGAGAAGCAGTATCACAAGGCGCTGGATAATTACTTTAAAGGGCTGAAGATCGACCAAAATCTTGGCGCGGCAGTGGATCTTTCCAGCGATTATAATATGATAGGTGAACTTTACCTGGAGATGAATGATCCGGCCAAGGCGGAAGAGTTTTTTAAACAGGCGGAGGAGTTGTCCCGGCAGACGGATTCCCGGTTGGAATTAGCCGCGGTATCGTATAATCTTGGGCTTTTATACAAGAAAAAAGGCCGGAAAAACAAAGCCCGGGAATATTTCCGGCAGGCGCAGGAGATATACAAGGATGTTGACAGCCCGGATGAGAAACTGGTCAAGGAAGAACTGTTTTCCCTGGATAACTGACTAAATTGAAAGCGCTTTCAAAATAATTCAAAATCCCCTTGATTTATGCTTAATAGCCGGTTATCTTTAGGTATCGCAGCACTAACGCGATAAAGAAAGCCTTTTCAATTAAAACAAAGCCACGGATCGATTAAATGCTCATTTAATCAGGAAGTGGCTTCTTTTATTTACGCGGCACAGGCGGTATACCTTGCTAATCGTATTGCGCGCAGCAAGCGCGCACTTGCCAATCCTATATGGCAAGGTACGAAGGTGTTCTGCAAACGATAGTGCACCCCGCGCTAATCGGTATGGCGCGGGTGTTCCTCAACTAGGAAGGAGATCATATGCAACCGGGCGGAAATATGTCGGATAGAAGGAGATATGACCGTTTTGAGGTCAGTCTACCTTTACATGATCTTGATTTCCGGTCAATGCGGGAGTTGGACGGTAAAAGCCGCGATATCAGCGCTAAGGGCATAGGCATGGTCTCAGATAAGGACCTTCCTGTGGGGACCAACCTGGATATCTGGCTGCATATGCCGGATAACGATGAGGAGATCCATACCAAGGGAACAGTGGCATGGTCGGTTAATACCGGTCCCGGCCAGTTCAGGCTGGGGATAAACCTGGAAAAAGAGGACCTTAAACCCATACCGATCGTCTTGCGGACGATCCATATGCGCACCAGGTATTATCATTAACGAAAGGAGATTCGGATATGGAAGAGTCTTCTTATTATGTGAGCAAGTGCAATGACCGGCGCAGATACCAGCGTTTAAACCTCAGTTTCAATGTTTCCTACAAAATTGACAGCCCGGTGGACGCGCGCGTGGCCTTCGGGAGCAGGGAGATCGAGGCTGTGACCCTTGATATCGGCGAGGGGGGTATGGCAATACTGACCGAACAGGATATTCCGCCATGGACGATACTGTCGATGAAATTCCGGTTGATCCGGATGGATAAAGAAGGCAAAGTGAATTACTCCGAGCCGGTGCAGATGTGCGGCGAGGTGCGCTCGAATAATATTTTTGAAGAACGGAAGCACCGGCTGGGTATCAGTTTTGTGGAAAAAGAGCCGGAAGTGACCAATCGCATAGGCGATTTTGTGATCAAGACCGTGGAATTATAATTCAGTTTTAATCTTGAAATTTTGTTTTAATATGTTATATTCTTATTGAGAACAGCGGCAAGGGGCCAACTTCCAGCAGGCAGGCAATGCCTTCTAAAAAAAAGAAAGAATTCCCCCTTGCCTTTTTTATTTATACCGCCTTTAGCTCTTCCTCAAACCGCCATAACTCCGTTATAAACATCAGGACTTTAAAATAGCTTTACGATAGAAAGAAACTACGGGTATTTATAGTTTCTTTAATATTTTATGTTAGATTTTCCCTCTTTTTTCGTCTATTAATATGAGAAAGGGGGATTTTTTATGTCTGAATGGGTAAAAAGACGGGGGTATGAATGAAGATAACACGCGATTATATCGAATGGCTTGTTGATTTGAAGCAGAAAATCCTCTCCGCCCGCTTAAGAGCCGCTCAGGGGATTTCACGGACACTTATGGAACTTTATTGGGATATTGGCAAAGAAATAGTTAAGAAACAGTCAGATGCTTCCTGGGGCGACGGGCTTGTGGAGCGGCTGGCGGCAGATCTCAAGAAAGGTTCTTACAAAATGAAAGGTTTTTCCCGAAGGAACCTTTACGCCATAAGACAGTGGTATTTATTTTACTCGTCAAAGTTCGAAATTGTGCCGCAGGCTGTGGCACAAATACCATGGGGGCACAACCGTGTAATTCTGGCTAAAGTGCGTAAGATCGATCTTGCTCTTGCGTATGCTTCCGCAACGCTGCGTAACGGATGGTCAAGGGATGTTCTGGGAATTCAGATAGAAAACAGGTATTGTGACAGAAAAGGCAGCGCTTTGAATAATTTTGCCCGGACATTGCCGGCGCCTCAATCAGATCTTGCGCGGCAGGCTGTTAAGGATCCTTATCTATTCGATTTCTTGGAGCTTGGGGATAGTGCCCAGGAAAGGGATATCGAGCAGAATCTGACGAATCAAATAACGTTTTTTCTGCTTGAACTCGGCAGAGGATTCGCTTTTGTGGGCAGGCAGCACAGGGTGGAGATATCCGGCAACGAGTATTTCATCGATCTGCTGTTCTATCATCTGGATTTGCGTTGTTATGTGGTTGTAGAATTAAAGGCCGGAAGATTTAAGCCGGAATATGCGGGAAAACTTAATTTTTATTTGTCCGCGGTAGATTCTTTACTAAAACATCCGGGTGATAATCCGTCAATCGGGCTGATATTGTGCAGGCATAAAAATAAAATTGAAGCGGAGTATTCCTTGCGAGATATCAAAAAACCTATAGGTATAAGCAGTTATATTTTGACACATAAAATAAAAGGCAAACTGTCGTCAAAATTACCTACGGTTGAAGAAATGGAAAATGGATTAGAGGCGGAATTTTCATTAGAAAAGAACAAGTTCATTATGCCAGGTGATGGTAAAGGAGGCCAAAATGGTCAAGAGTGCGGCGGTTTTTAATTTGGTTTTGTTTTTGACGGTAAGCCTGCCGGGGTTAGTCCTGGGGGGCGAAGCGGGCTGGGAGATGATCAGCAGGGAGAATGCGGATATCCGGGCAATGCTTTTTATCCGGGAGGCTGCGGGGGAGATATTTGCCGGATCAAGCCAGGCGATACTCCATAGCCTGGATTTCGGGTCGAACTGGAAGGCTGTCTTTACGGTCAAGGGAGGGAATAAGAAAATAAACGAACTGCGGCAGGATGAGACGGACAAAAACAAGTTATACGCGGTTACAGGCGAAGGGCTCTTCTACAGCCTGGACAGGGGCAGTCAATGGAAGCGTTTATACCGCGGCAGGGATTATCTTGAGCGGGAATGCACGTCAGCAGCGGCTCGCGACGGGAATATCTATCTGGGGACAGGCGCTGGCCTGTTTATCAGCCGGGATAACGGCCGCACCTGGCATAAGTCTGAAGGAGAGTTAGGTAAGGACCGGATCGAGGCAGTAGTCGTTGATCAAAAAGAACCCGGCTGTATTTACGCGGCATCCGCGGCTGGATTATTCCGCGCATCCGGGCAGATGGATTCCTGGGAGAAAATTTACAGCAGCGTAACTTTAAGAGATGATGTTGAAACTGAAGAGCCTGTCCCGGAAACAGAAGAGGCGGACAGGCCAAGAGGCATCCGGTACCTGGCTGTTTCCCCGGCTGAACCCGGATGTTTTTATCTGGCAACTTCTACCGGCGTGCTGCAAAGCCGCAATAACGGCAAAGATTGGCAGCCGTTGACCAATTACGGTTTGCTATCATCGGATATCCGCTTTCTGGCGGTTTCCGGTAATGGCGTTCTTTATGCCCTCGCCGGATCCGGGATATTTTCTTATGAAGGCGGCAGATGGAATGAGCGGTCTTTGCGCTTGTCTGCGGGGGAGATATTTACGATAGGACTGGATAACCGTGATAATTTATACGCCGCTTGTGAAAAGGGATTATATAAGGCAATGGTTAATGAGCCGCGAGTTGTGGAGAGGTCGTTTTCGCGGGCCGATGGCGCGGGCGGTATCCCGACAATAAAACAGGTGCAGCAGGCAGCTATAGCGTATGCCGAGGTGAGCCCGGAAAAAATAAAACAATGGCGTAAACAAGCGGCTAAAAAGGCCTGGCTGCCGGAATTGAACATGGGTTTAGCCAGGGACACCAGCGAGCTTTTTCATTGGGAGAGCGGTTCAACTACTAAGGCCGATGACGATATTTTGCGCAAAGGCCAGGATACTGTAGATTGGGATATTAGTTTGAAATGGGATCTAAGCGAGATCATCTGGAACGAGGACCAGACTTCCATTGACGCGCGTTCGAGGCTTATGGTTGAGCTTCGGCAGGATATCCTGGATGAAGTTACCAAATTATATTTCGAGTGTATCCGGGTGGAAAAAGAGCTGGAAGAATTGCGGCTGGAAGACAGCGGGAAAAGGTCGGATAAACAACTGCGCCTTAAGGAATTGACCGCTTCACTGGATGGTTTCACCGGTGGATATTTCTCGAGTCGGATAAAAGGGGGGTCTTAAGGATTTTATCCCTTGTCTAACAGAATTCAAGGCGGCATTTGTCAATCGATTGCCACTTTGAACGTGTGCGATTGACAATTTAATGCGGGGCGGCTTAAGAAATAACTTACACTACATTTATAGTTTTATGCTATAATGTAGTGTAAAAGGAGAAAAGCTATGAAAATATTAAAGGGAATTCTGTCTGAGAGTAAAGAATACTACCTCCAGGTAAAAGATAAAATTAATAAAAAACTAGCCGATCTGCCAAGAGGCAGCGTAAAAGAGAGGATGATATCAGGCAAAAAATATTATTATCTCCAGCAGAGATGCGGTAAGAAAGTAGTCCATCAATATTTAGGGAAGAAAAGGCCTGAGGAAGTCGTGGGCCAGGTAAAAGAACGCAAGGCGCTGCGCGTAGAACTAAAGAAAATCAGCGAGGCGTTGAAGATTATCAGGCGTTCGGAAGGCAGAAGGCATGGTTGATCTTATAGGCAGGATTTTTGCAGTATTTGCCGATAATAATCTCTTTGAAGAGGGGGTTGAGTTGATCGGCAGTTGGTGCTTCAAGTTATATCAAAAGCATCTTGGGGTGGATAATTTCCCCCTGCGGAGCCAGGATATCGATTTTCTGATACCCGTGCCTTTTTATGGTAAAGGGCACGTAAATTTTATAAAACAATTAGAAGCACTGGGTTTTAATGTTGATTTTAAAAGTGATGGTTCGCTGTATTTATGGAATGCGGAATTAAAGATTGAGTTTATTGCCGTCGAAAAGGGTAAAAGCTGTGATAAAGCTATTAAGATCTGCAAGCTTGGCGTTAACGCTATTCCTTTAAGGCATGTGGGATTACTTTTCGATAAGCCGATCATCATTAGCGATAACGGGATGAAGATCTTAGTTCCGGCGCCCAGCCGTTTTTGTCTCCATAAATTCATTGTCGCTTCCCGGAGAAGGAAGCCGGATAAAAGTTTAAAAGACCTGCAACAAGCGGTTTATACTTCTACAATAGTTGATAAGAAAGAGATGCAAGAATTATTCCAAACTTTGCCGAAAAAATGGCGCCAGACGGTATTAAGAATGTTAGATAAAGCTAAGGCGGAATTCCCTTTGATGGGCGCAGAGATAGAGAAATTATCGTTTACACTACAAATGCCCCAAAATAAATAATGTAGTGTAACGTATGTGGTAGAATTAATGGGCCTTGTTTAGTAGAATACTACTATAATAATGGTGATTTTGAGTTTTTTCTAAATTCCTCCTTCCCAATGACTCTCAACTTCAGCAATTGCAATTGACTATAACTGCGCCTTAAGGAATTGACCGCTTCACTGGATGGCTTGACCGGTGGATATTTTTCCGCGGGAATGCGCTAAAAGGTGGGATTTCGGCCCGCAAAACGCCTTGTCAGATACCTCTATTTATGGTAAATTTATAACTTCAGAATGTTCTTTAAAGGCGGCAAGGCGATGAAGCAGAGCGTCGGCGCCATCGCCAGCAGTATAGTCAATTATCCGGCATTGTATCCGCGTATACTTCTTCGCAAGACAGGAGATGAATCGATGGTTTTTTTGGTCGCCCCCGCTTATAACGAAAAAGAGAATCTGCGCGTTTTGATCCCCGAGATAGACTCGGTCATGCGCGGGGCAGGACTTGATTACCGGTTGATCGTGGCTGACGACGGCAGTACCGATGGCAGCGGGGAGATTTTATCCGGGTTATCCGGAAGGTTCCCTCTGAAAATATTGCTGCATCGCGGCCACCAGGGGGTGGGAGCGATGTTCGCAGCAGGGTTCCGCGAGGCGTTGAAGCCGGCATCTGCGGATGATGTCATCGTGGTTCTGGAGGCTGACTGGACAAACGACCCTTCTTGTATCCCGATCATGTGCGGAATGATAACCGGCGGCAAATGCGATATAGTTATCGCTTCGCGTTACCAGAAAGGATCGGCGGGTGTCGGCGTCCCCTGGCTGAGAAGGGTTTTAAGCGCGTGCGCCAATCTTATCCTGCGTTTGCGTTTTCCTATCGGGAGAGTGAAGGATTACACCATGTTTTTCAGGGCGTACAGGGCTGGAATGATCAGGGGAGCGTTTGATCTATACGGCAGCCGGTTTATAGATTCGCGGACTTTTCTTTGTTCCACGGCCATGCTTGTCCGGTTGCGCCCGTTCCATCCGCGGATCGAGGAGATACCTCATGTCTATCGCTGTGACCGCAGGTGTGGGAGGAGCAAGATGACTTTTTTTGCGACTATCGCGGATTTTTTTATTTTCTTGTTCACGGAAAAACTGGCCGCTGCGCCGGGCGGTTCGAGCGCGTAGTTTTCAGCCAAAATACCTTGTCAGATACCCCTATTTATGGTAAATTTAAAGTTCTAACCGTGTATTTTATTAATCTGATAAAGAGAGGGCAACGGAAATGGCATTAATGCATTTTACTGATGGTAATTTCAAGAAAGAGGTCATGGAATCGGATGTTCCGGTAGTGGTTGATTTCTGGGCTACCTGGTGCGGGCCTTGCAAGATGGTCGCTCCGGTCATCGAAGAATTGGCCAAGGAGTACGATAAAAAGGTGAAGATCGGCAAGGTGGATGTTGACGAGAATCCCAATACCGCCTCAAGGTTCGGGGTTATGTCTATCCCGACGATAATGTTCTTTAAAGGCGGCAGGGTGATGGACCAGAGCGTCGGCGCCATAAGCAAGTCGGATCTTAAGAAAAAGATAGACGAAAATATTTGATGAAGAAGATATTTATCGCCGCTACCAAGCAGAATGACGGCAAGACCACGGTGTCTTTGGGGCTGGTCTGCAATTTTCAGCAAAGGTTCAAGAAGGTCGCTTTCATCAAGCCTATCGGCCAGCGTTACCTGGAAGAAGAAGGTTTGAAGATCGACGAGGATTCGATACTCATAGAAGAGGCGTGCAGCATACGCAGCAGCCTCAAGGATATGAGCCCGATCGCGGTGGAAAAAGGTTTTACCGAGCGTTACATCGCCCATCCTAATAAAGAGGCGATCTCCAGGCAGATCAGGGATTCATTCCGCCGGATCTCGAAAAAACAGGACCTGATAGTCATCGAAGGCACAGGCCACGCGGGTGTCGGCTCGGTCTTTGACCATTCCAACGCCACGGTAGCCAAGATGACCGGTTCCAAGGTGGTGATCGTTTCTTCGGGAGGAGTGGGCCGGCCGATAGACGAGATAATCCTGAACAAGGCGCTTTTTGACAAGGAAGGGGTCAAGGTCCTCGGGGTAATCATAAATAAAGTCCTCCCGGACAAATTCGATAAGATCAATGCCCTGGTCCGCAAAGGGCTGGAGAAAAGGGGCATCGATGTCCTGGGGGTTATTCCGTTCGATCCCATGCTGTCGTATCCGACCGTCAAGCAGATACTCGAGGAGACCGAATTCCAGCTTTTATCCGGCAAGGATTACCTGGAGAGTTATGTCTCGCGGGTGATCGTCGGAGCGATGAAACCGGCGAACGCCCTGCGTTATATGGTGGACGACAGCCTGCTGATCACCGCCGGCGACGCAGACGATATGATCAAAGCCGCCCTGAATGAATTCCGCGAGTCGGATAAGACCAGGCTTAAGATATCCGGTATTATATTATCCGGCGGGCTTCTCCCGGATAAACCGATCATGGACCTTTTAGCCGAGGCGCATATACCGGTGCTGATTGCCCAGGCGGACACATATTCGGTTTCATACTGCATTCATGACCTTACGGTAAAGATACAACCGGAGAATACCATAAAGATAAAGACCGCTGTAGAGATGGTCAAAAAATACGTGGACTTGGATAAAATATTAAAGGGGATATGAAATGGATACGATAAGGAATATACGGGAAAAGGCGAGGAAGAACCTGAAAACGATCGCGTTGCCGGAGTATAACGATAAGCGCGTAGTCGAGGCGGCCAGGATCATTGAGGAAGAAGGCGTGGCCAAGGCGCTGCTGCTTACCCCGGATAAGATCAACCCGCACGAGAAAGAAAGGTATATCGCCGAATACTATGAATTGCGCAAGGCCAAGGGCCTGGAAATGGACGCGGTCAGGAAGCTTTTTGAGGACCCGTTGTATTACGCCGCGATGCTTACCCGCGAGGGCAAGGTCGACGGGTTTGTCGCCGGGGCCAGCCACACCACCGCGGATGTCTGCCGGGCGTCGATAACCTGCGTGGGCATAGAGGAAAGATTGCGGATCGCCTCCAGTTGTTTTATCATGGTCGTCCCGAATTGCTCGTTCGGCAATGAAGGCACTTTTATCTTCGCTGACTGCGGAGTGGTCCCTGACCCGAGTGCCCGGCAATTGGCCTGCATAGCGCTGGCTGCCGCGGAATTAGGCGCCCGTGTACTGGATTTTGTCCCCCGGGTCGGCCTGCTCAGTTATTCCACTAAAGGCTCGGCGCAGGGCAAGGCTATCGATAAGGTGCGCGAGGCTTTCGGGATGTTAAGAGAAATGGCCCCGGACCTGTTGTGCGACGGCGAAATGCAGGTCGACGCGGCTATTGTCCCCGAGGTGGCTAAGATCAAGTATCCGGACAGCCCGGTCAGCGGCAAGGCCAATGTTTTGATATTCCCTAACCTGGAAGCGGGAAATATTTCATACAAGATAGTCGAGCGCCTGGCCAGGGCCAGGGCTATCGGGCCGTTACTGCTGGGATTAAAAAGGCCGTGCAGCGACCTTTCCCGCGGCTGTTCAGCCGAGGATGTAGTCGATTGCGTGGCTATTTCGGCTATCAGGGCTTAATTAAGTAATTTCATACTGGATATGACGAAGATCAGTGTATTGCTTCTGGCTGTTGTTGCCGTTTTTAGCTGCCATGCCTATAGCGCGGAGGTTAAAATGAAGAATGTGCTGATGATCATTGCCGAAGACCAATTTCGGGATGAAGAATACTTCCAGCCTAAAAATGTCCTGGAGATGAAGGGGATCAATGTGATGACCGCGTCCGCGTCACTGGACACGGCGACCGGGGTCCTGGGAGGCAAGGTGGCCCCGGATCTTCTGGTCTCTGCCGCGGATATGAAAGATTACGACGCTTTGGTCCTTGTGGGCGGAGGCGGGGCGGAACAATATTATGATGACCCGGCAGTGCGCAAACTTGTCCACCAGGCCGACAGTCAGCAAAAAGTCATCGCCGCTATCTGCGTAGCCCCGGTTATACTTGCCAGGTCCGGGGTATTGAAAGGGAAAAAAGCCACAGTCTGGTATTCTGACGGCGACGAGATCACCAGGGCCGGGGGGAAATATACCGGAGCGAACGTGGAAAAAGACGGTAATATTATTACGGCTAACGGGCCGCAGGCGGTGCAGGGGTTCTGTAATGAATTGCTTAACGCGCTTTTGAATTAAATCGGAGAGAAAATATGATGCGGACGATGTTGAAATCAAAGATACACCGGGCTACGGTAACCGATGCCAACCTGTATTACGAGGGAAGCATAACTATCGACCAGTCCCTGATGGAAAAATCCGGGATACTGGCTAACGAAAAGGTCGAAGTGCTGAACCTGAATAACGGTTCCCGCCTTGAAACGTATGTGATACCCGGAAAGAAAAAGTCGGGGGTCATCTGCCTTAACGGCCCGGCCGCCAGAGGCGCGTGCAAGGGCGATAAAATAATCATTGTGGCCTACGCCCTGGTTGAGGACAAGGATTGCCCGGGTGTAAAACCTAAAATAGTGAAAGTCGATGAGCGAAACAGGATTAAAAATTAAAAAATTCCCGGACCCGGTATTGCGCAAGAAAGCCAAACCGGTAAAAGCGGTTTCCGGTGAGCATGCCGCGTTGTTGAGCAAGATGGCCAGGCTGATGTATGAGTCCAAGGGCGTCGGGCTTGCCGCCCCTCAGGTGGGGGTAAGCGAGGCGCTTATTGTCGTGGACGCGGGCAGCGGGCTGTATAAGCTGGTCAATCCGAAGATCCTGAAAAAAGAAGGCTCGCAGGTCAATGATGAAGGGTGTTTAAGCGTCCCCGGGGTTTACATTAAAGTAAAGCGCGCCAGGAAAATAACGGTCAGCGCCCTGGATGAAACTTCAAAACCGGTAAAGTTCGAGGCGCAGGATCTGTTGGCCTGCGCGATCCAGCATGAGATAGATCATCTTTACGGCCGGATCATAGTCGATTACGCGTCTTTCTTTAGAAAGATGGCCTTAGGCATCAAAAAAGCGAATGCCGGTAAATAAAAGGCTGCCTGCCTGGTTTAAACAGGCGCTCCCCGATAATAATGCTTTGAAGTTGATGCGCCGGTTATCCGATACAGCGGTCAATACGGTATGCCGGGAGGCTAAATGCCCTAATATCGGGGCTTGTTTTGCGCAGTCCCGGATGACTTTTATGATCCTGGGAAATGCCTGCACCAGGGCTTGCGGATTCTGCAATGTGGATAAGGCGGCAGGGAAGGAACTAACATTAGACCGGCAGGAAACGCAAAGGGTTTGTTCTTTAATAAAAGAGCTGGGGTTAAAATACGCGGTGATCACCTCGGTGACCCGGGACGACCTGGATGACGGCGGGGCAAGCCGGTTCGCGGAGTTGGTCAAAGAGATACGGCTTATCAGCGCCGATATCCGGATAGAACTGTTGATCCCTGATCTTCAGGCAAAGCCCGAAAGCGTTAAGATCATACGGGACGCCGCGGCGGATGTGACCGGGCACAATCTGGAGACAGTGCCCAGGTTATACTCGACGCTGCGGCCGCAGGCTGATTATCAAAAGTCGCTTTCCGTTTTGAGGATGCTTAAGGAAGGCGAAAGCGGGATGATCACCAAGTCATCGCTGATGCTCGGTCTTGGCGAAACTCCGGCTGAAGTTTTGCGGGTAATGGAAGATCTAAGGGGGGTTGATTGCGATATATTGACCCTGGGGCAGTACCTTGCTCCTTCGGAAAAACACGCCAGGGTCGAGGAATTCATAACTCCGGGACAGTTCGATAAATTTGAAAAAATGGGGCTTGAATTGGGATTTCAACAGGTCCTGGCCGGGCCTTTAGTCCGCAGTTCATTCAAAGCAAACGAGTTGCAAGACAGGGTCTTGAATAGAAAAAAGGTGGATAAATGTACGATCTGATAATTATCGGGGCAGGGCCTGCCGGGCTTACCGCCGGGTTGTATGGCGGAAGATACCGGCTTAACACTTTGATCCTGGAAAAAATGTCAGTGGGCGGACAGATCATCCTTTCCCAGACCATCGATAATTTTCCCGGTTTCCCGGGCGGAATAGCTACGGAAGAATTGATCGCCAGGTTCAAGAAACAGGTGGACGAGGTAGGCGTGCCGGTAAAAGACGCCGAGGCCGTCGGCATTGATAAAGATCCCGATTCGGCGAACGGTTACCTTGTAAAAACTAAAGACGGTTCTTTTCAGAGCCGCAGCGTGATCATTGCTTCAGGCGCCAGCTGGAAGCGGCTGGGCGTTCCCGGAGAAGAAAAGCTGATCGGCAGAGGGGTTTCTTATTGCGGGACCTGCGACGGCCCGTTCTTCCGGAATAAAGAAGTGGTGGTGGTGGGCGCAGGCGACCGCGCTTTTGAAGACGCGATATTCCTGACTACTTATGCCAGTAAAGTTACAATGGTCCACCGCCGGCAGGGATTCCGCTGCGCGAAGATACTTGAGGAGAAAGCAAAGGCTAACCCGAAAATAAATTTTATCCTGGATACGGTAATAGACGAGATCCAGGGCGAAAACAAGGTGGAAGGCGTAAAGCTGAAGAATACCGTCAACGGTAAATTCAGCCAGTTATCATGCCAGGGCGTGTTCGTGTTTATCGGCGTGGCGCCGAACAGCGCTTTCGCGAAAGATAAGCTGAAGTTGGATGAGAACGGCTTTATAATAACCGATGAAGCCATGCAGACCAGCCTCCCGGGCATATTCGCCTGCGGCGATTGCCGGAAGAAGGTCTTGTATCAGGTGGTCAACGGTTGCGGTGAAGGCGCAGTGGCTGCGCATTCCGTACATACACATCTTCTGAACAAATAAAAGGAACAATATGTGCTCTCAAAAAAGTCCTACGCACAACCAAAAATTAAAAGAATGGGTTGAAAAGGCTGTCCGTATGTGCCAGCCGGATGAAGTGGTCTGGATCGACGGTTCGCAGGAGCAGAAGCTGCAGCTGGAAAAAGAATCCGTGACTACCGGCGAGTTGATACCTCTTAATGAGGAAAAACTCCCCGGATGTTTTCTGCACCGGACCAACCCAAATGATGTTGCCAGGACCGAACATCTGACATTCATCTGCACCCGGGATAAAAATGACGCCGGGCCGAACAATAACTGGATGGCTCCGGCTGACGCTTACGCTAAAGCCAGGGAGATATTTAAGTCGTCGATGAAAGGCAGAACGATGTACGTGATACCGTTCTCTATGGGGCCGGTAGGCTCGCCTTTCAGCAAGATCGGCGTGGAGTTGACCGACTCGCGTTACGTGGTATTGAACATGATGATCATGACCCGCGTAGGCTCAAGCGTCCTGGAACATCTGGATAAAGACGTTGATTTTACTAAATGCCTGCATTCTCTGGCTGACCTGGATATCGACCGCCGGCTCATACTGCATTTCCCCGAGGATAACACTATCTGGAGCGTGGGTTCGGGTTACGGCGGTAACGTCCTTCTGGGAAAGAAATGCCTGTCTTTGCGTATCGCCAGCCACATCGCCAGAAAAGAAAAATGGATGGCTGAGCACATGTTGATCATGGGCATTGAGAAGCCCAACGGCGAGATAAAATATATCGCCGCGGCATTCCCCAGCGCCTGCGGTAAGACTAATCTGGCAATGCTTGTTCCTCCGGAAGGCTTGAAGAAAAAAGGCTACCGTATCTGGACCGTGGGCGACGATATCGCCTGGATGCGCGTGGATACCGACGGCAGCTTGTGGGCGGTCAATCCGGAGACCGGGTTTTTCGGGGTGGCGCCGGGAACAAATTCCCACACTAATCCCAATATGGTGGAAACTATCCGCAAGAATACTATTTATACCAATGTCCTTTCCAAACCTGACGGCACAGTCTGGTGGGAGGAAGCTGACGGCGAGGTCCCGGTGCGCGGGATCGATTGGCAGGGAAGGCCGTGGAAACCCGGGATGGTGGACAGCGAAGGAAAAAAGGTTTTAGGCGCGCATCCCAACAGCCGGTTCACTACGCCGGTAAGCCAGTGCCCTTCGGCGTCGTTCAGGCTGGATCAGCCGCACGGCGTTCCGATATCGGCGATAATATTCGGAGGCCGCAGGCAGCATCTGGCCCCGCTGGTTTATGAATCCTTTAACTGGCAGCACGGCGTGTTTGTCGGCGCGACCATGGCTTCGGAGCGCACCGCGGCCCAGGTGGGGAAATTAGGCGAGGTCAGGCGCGACCCCATGGCAATGCTTCCTTTCTGCGGTTATAATATGGCCGCCTATTTCCGGCATTGGCTGGATATGGGCAAGCGCATGTCCAGACAGCCGAAGATCTTCCATGTGAACTGGTTCCGGACGGACGAGAATAATAAATTTTTATGGCCGGGATACCGGGAGAATCTGCGCGTCCTGGAATGGATACTTGACCGATGCAATGGCCAGGTTGAGGCGGAGCAAACAGCTATAGGTTATATTCCAAAACCCGGCGACCTGGATCTTAACGGCTTGAATATCAGCGAAGCCGCCATCAACAAACTTTTGGCTATTGATAAAAAATCCTGGATAGCGGAATTGGATGGGGTCAGTAAATTCTTCAAGCAGTTCCAGAAAGACCTGCCTGAGGAGCTTTGGTCTGAATACGAGAGTCTTAAAGAGCGGATATCCTCTTTGAAGAAAGGATAATTAGATGGCCGAGAAAGTAGTTTTGACCACTGATTTTAAGGACCTGAAACTTTTCCGGCGGGGCAAGGTCAGGGATGTGTATGACCTGGGGGATAGATTGTTGATCATCTCCACTGACCGGATATCCTGTTTTGATGTGGTCCTTCCCAGCGGCATCCCTTATAAAGGCAAGGTGCTGACCAAAATGTCCTGTTTCTGGTTCGAATTCCTTAAAGATGTCATCCCCAACCATTTTATCAGCGCGGATATCAAAGACTACCCGCAGCAGCTTAAAAAATACGCTGAGTTGCTTGAAGGCCGGTCCATGCTGGTCAAAAAGACCAGCCCGATGCCGGTTGAGTGCGTAGTCAGGGGTTATCTTTCCGGTTCAGGCTGGAAGGAATATCAGAAAAACGGCTCGGTTTGCGGGATAAAACTGCCCGCGGGCCTCGGCGAATCGGCGGAACTGCCGGAAATAATCTTTACTCCGTCCACAAAAGAAGAGAAGGGGCATGACCAGAACGTCAGCCAGGATTATGTGGAGGAACAGCTTGGTAAAGAAAAAACCCTGATCTTGAAAGAAAAAAGCATAGCTATCTATAAGAAGGCCCGCGACTACGCCCGGGCCAGAGGGGTCATAATCGCGGACACTAAATTCGAATTCGGTGTTTTTGAGAATAAGATCATATTGATCGACGAAGTCCTTACCCCGGATTCTTCGCGGTTCTGGCCGAAGGATGAATATGCCCCGGGTCGTTCTCAGCCGAGTTTTGACAAACAGTTCGTCCGGGATTACCTGGAAAGCCTGGATTGGGATAAAACGCCGCCCGCGCCGGGCTTGCCGGAGGAGATCATCGAAAAAACATCGAAGAAATACCTGCAGGCTTACAAAAACCTGACCGGAGAAGAATTCAAATAAATGAAGATCTTTAAGAAGGTCATGGGTCTGGTCTTCAAGATCTGCTTCAGCGTCGCGCTTTTGTTTGTATTGTTCAAACAAATAGACGCGAAGTCCGTCCTTTCCATAATCAAGCATACCAATAAACCGCTGTTGCTCCTCGCATTCGTGCTGAGCTCTTCTGTTTACATCCTTTGTTTCTTCAGATGGAAAATGCTGCTTGCTGTATCCGGGATCAAACCGGCGATATCCCGGCTGATCTCGCCTTTCGCCGGAGGGGTATTTTTCAATTTATTCCTTCCGACTACTATCGGGGGGGACTTGGTGCGCAGCGCCGACCTGGCGATACATACCAAGAAAGCGAACGAAGTGGTCGCTACGGTGATCCTGGACAGGTTAAGCGGTTATATCGGCATGGTCTTTGTCGCTTTGATCGCTTTGCTCTTCGGCGGTAAATTGATCGAGGATCGTATCGTCTTCGTGAGCATCGCCGGCCTTACTTTATTTTTGATCCTGATCATGATGGTGTTTTTCAACAAAGCCGTATATTCCGTTTTCCGGAAATTATTTTATTCGCCGGATGCCGGAAAGATAAGAGCGGCCATCGAGGATATCCACCAGGAGATATATAATCTGCGCGACCACAAGAAGACCGCGTTAAAGAACCTGGCCTTATCGGTATTGGTCCAGGCTATAGCGCCGGTGACCTCATATATAATCGCTTTGTCTTTGGGTATTGATCTGAACATAGCCTATTTTTTTATCATCCTGCCTATAATCTCAGCCATATCCATGCTGCCGGTATCCCTGGGCGGTTTAGGGATAAGGGACGCTGCCACGATATTCTTTTTCGCCAAGGTCGGCGTGGGCAAAGACCTGGCTTTCGCCATGTCCCTTATCGGGTTCCTTTTTATCGTGATTTACGCCGGCATCGGGGGCTTTATCTATGTCTTTACACTACGTTATCGACGGGTATAACCTGATAAAACACCGGGCGTTTTCCCTGGCTGACAGGTTCAAGGACGGGCGCCTCGCGCTTATCCAGTTCCTGCGCAGCGAAAGACCGTGCGGCAGCTCTAAGAATAAGATCACCGTGGTATTTGACGGTTATCCCCGCGGCATGAACTTCCAGGACAGCGATATCGAAATAATCTTTTCCGGCGACGAGACTGCCGACGACCGGATCATAAATATAGCCGGATCGCGCCGCAGCCCGCGCAATATCGTGGTGGTTTCCGATGACCGCCAGCTGCGTGATAGCGTGAAATGCTGCGGATTGACGGTGGTAGGCATAGAGGAGTTTATCAGCCCCAAGAAAAAATTTTCCAAGAAAAGCGACGATCCTGCGAAATCCGAATTGACCAGCACTATGATGCTTAAGATAAATAAGGAGCTGGAAGATATCTGGCTTAAATGATCAAGACCCGGTCTTGAATATGGTAATATGGCGAATTTTATAAAATTTCTGGGCACTGCCGGAGCGCGTTTTGTGATGATCAGGCAGCTGCGTAATTCCGGGGGGATATGGATATCCTGCGAAGGCGCGAATGTCCTGATCGACCCGGGCCCGGGGAGCATTGTCCATTGCGCCAAGTCCCGTCCTAAACTCGACCCGTGCGCTTTGGACGCGATAATCCTTACCCACCGCCACCTGGACCATTCTAACGATATCAACGTGATGATCGAGGCGATGACCGAGGGAGGGTTCAAGAAAAGAGGCGCGGTATTCTGTCCGGCTGACGCGTTGGAAGGCGATCCGGTGATCTTTAATTATGTCCGGCAGGCCCCTGAGAAGATCCAGGTGATCGAGGCCGGTCAGTCTTACCAGGCCGGTAATTTCGCTTTTTCGACCTCCATGCGGCATATCCATCCGGTGGAGACCTACGGGCTCAAATTTAAAATAAAAGATAAAGAGGTCGGGTTATTGACCGATACCCGGTATTTTCCGGCGTTGGCGGATTTTTATAACGTCGAGTTGTTGATCGCCGGGGTTGTTTTTCTGGAGCCCAGGCCGGGGATAGACCATTTGAGCGCCGCGGAGTTGAAAGGCCTGATCCTGGAACTAAAATCCAAAGGCAGGCTTAAAAAAGTAATGCTGACCCATTTCGGCATGTCCATGCTTAAGGCGAAACCGCGCAACGTCGCAATGGAGCTGGCCCGGGATACCGGTGTGGAGGTTATCGCCGCTGCGGACGGGATGACCGTGGGGCTGGACAATGAATAAGATATTACTGCACATCTGCTGCGGTATATGCTCAGGCTGGTCGGTTGAAAAACTGCGCCAGGACGGGTATGCGGTGACAGGGATATTTTATAATCCGAATATCCAACCGCAGGCGGAATATGAACGCAGGCTTGAAGCGGCTAAGAAGGCCTGCGCAGTCCAGGAGATAGAATTGATAAACGCGCCTTATGACAGCGGCCGCTGGCTCAGTTTGACTAAAGGCTCGGAAAATGAGCCGGAAGGCGGGAAACGCTGCTCTGTATGTTACCGCATGCGGCTGGAATATACGGCGCTGAAGGCCAGGGAACTGGGGATAGAGTATTTCACTACCACGCTTTCTATAAGCCCGCATAAAGACAGCGCTCTTATAAACCGGATCGGCAAAGAAATAGCCGGTGAGTGTTTTAAAGAATATAATTTTAAGAAGGAAGACGGTTTCAAAAAATCGAATCAATTTTCCTTAACGCACGGGTTGTACCGGCAGAATTACTGCGGCTGCGCCTATAGCATGAGATAATCTATGGAGATGCGATGATACGGAAAATACTGGGGTCGATAAGCGCTAAAAGTATTATCGGGTTGTTCCTGATCCTGTTTGTCATCCTGATGGTGATAACTTTTGCCAATGTCCGGTACCAGAGCGAGATCCTCCAGAAGAAAGAGCTGGAGAACGCCAATAGCCTGGCTGATCTTATGCTCGGCGCGATGCGTTTTCCCATGCTTAACGGCGACCAGGATATAATCCAGAGGCAGTTCGACAGTTACCGCCTTAATTTTAAAGGTGTGACCACGGTCCACCTGATGGATGAATATGGCGTCATCAGGCGGTCCACGGACATCGATCTGATCGGCACGCAAACTCTGGCCGCGCGGATAGACGAAGCGCTTGCCGGCAAAGAATTCCACGGTATCGAGAGAATGGTGCGGACTAAAGGTTTGATTTACGCCAAAACCGTGCCGATCTTTAACGAGAAAAGTTGTTACGCCTGCCACGGATCGGATAAAAAAGTGCTGGGCGTGCTGCGGATCGCCATGAATTGGGAGCGCGTTATAAACGACCTGAAAAAAGTCAGGAACCGGAATATTCTGTTTGGCGCGCTCGGATTGTTCGCCTTGAATGTCTTTACCGCGTTCTTCCTGATAAATACGATAATAAAACCCATCAAGGACCTGAAAAACGGGATGATAAGGGCTTCCTCAGGCGATCTCGTCCATCCGTTGATACCGGCGAATAAGGATGAGATCGGGGAATTGACCAGGATGTTCAATCAGATGAGCCAGGATCTGAGCGTTTTGATCGATAATGAGAAAAAGCTGGCTGAAGAGGAGAAGGCCAGAGTGGAGCATCTGGCTGAGCTGAACCTGGAATTAAACCTGGGGATGGAAGAGCGCATGCGCACTGAAGCGGAATTGCGCGCGATAACCCAGCGGCTCACCGATATAGTTGAATTCCTTCCGGACGCGACATTTGTCATCGATAAGAACAAAAAAGTTATCGCCTGGAACCACGCTATGGAAGAGATGACCGGCGTTAAGAAAACCGATATGATCGGCAGGGGCGATTATGCTTATGCCCGGCCTTTTTACGGAGAACCCCGGAAGATCCTCATCGACCTGGTCGATCTGCCGTTAGTCGAGATCGAGGCTAATTATAAATCCATAGAGGTGAGAAAGAACACTTTGTGCGCTGAGACGTATGTGCCTTTAATGCGCGCAGGTAAAGGCGCTTATTTGTGGGGTATATCAGCCCTGCTTTTTGACAACCATGGCAATAAAGCCGGCGCTATTGAATCGATCCGCGATATAACCGAACGCAAAGAAATGGAAAAATCGCAGCGGCTCAGCCAGCTGGGAAAACTCGCGGCGAGCATGGCCCATGAGGTGAATAACCCGTTGATGATCATTTCCGGACGGGCCCAGCTTTCCATGATGGAGGATATAAAAAACGACGCGGTGAAGAATAACCTCGCGCTTATATTCCAGGAATGCCTCAGGGCCAAGGATATCACCCAGAGACTGTTAAAATTCTCCCAGCCCAGCCGCGGCATGATGAAACCGATCGATCTGAATAAAAGCCTGGAAGATATAGTGGTGATAATCGAGCATCAGTTCAGCCTGGATAATATAACCATAAAGAAAAATTATGCGGCGGACCTGCCGCTGGTCAGAGGCGATGAAAAGCAACTGCAGGAAGTTTTCATCAACCTGTTGAATAACGCCCATGAGGCGATGGACGCAAACGGCACAATAGAATTGCGCACCGGGGTGGAAGATGAATTCGTAAGGATGGATTTCAAGGATACCGGTGTGGGGATGCCCGTCGAAGTGGTCTCCAAGCTCTTCGAGCCGTTTTTCAGTACAAAAGAAATGGGCACCGGCCTGGGTATCTCGGTAAGTTACAGCATAATAAAAGCGCACGGCGGCCAGATGAAATTCGAGAGCGCCCCGGGCAAAGGCACGACTGTAACGCTTCTGTTGCCGGTATACAAAAACGCGTAAAGGATTTTTATGAAGATCAGGAATAAACTTACGGCATTGCTGGTTTCTCTGGCGGTGATATTCATCATAGCCTTTATAATGCATGAGAATATCGAGAAGAACGAGTTCCTTTACATAATGAAAGACCAG
>Ga0074199_1001028_pt1 | contig 29841 bp, 27 predicted proteins | sample EPASupsiteSAE347_FD_64528 | JGI IMG/M metagenome (GOLD analysis project Ga0074199, IMG submission 64528) | Bioremediated contaminated groundwater from EPA Superfund site, New Mexico - Sample SAE3-47 | ecosystem: Environmental > Aquatic > Deep subsurface > Groundwater > Contaminated ... | reverse complement strand
GGGGGGGGAGGCCACCGGGGGGGTGAATAGCAACACGGTGAAAGGATAAAGGAAGGATAGATGCCGCCCGGAAGTGAGCGCTCCACCACGGAAGCGCTCAGGGGGAGCCGGAAAGACAAGGGCGACAGGACGCTAGAAGGATGCGGCCAGGTTTATACCGCCGAATACATGGTTATGTTGACCGTCCAGCGAATTGGCATCGAGGAACTGGGTTGCCTTGTGGGAGAGAGCAAAAGCGAAGCCCACCTTGGGAGAAACGGAAAAATATTTGCAGAACGGGATGTGCAACGCGCTTAAAACCTGCCCCGAGTGGAGGCCGGAATAGGTACCCACATCGCCTGACGTATTGAGCAGGTTGAGATCTTTTTCGAAGCTGGCGTAGCCGAAGCTCGTTCCCAGATCGAGTGTCATGCCGGCAACGGGCAGCTCAAAGGTATGGGCCATGTCCAATTGCGCCCACCAGCCCAGCCCGCGGTCCACTTCGCGGTAACCCGTCACGCCCACGGTGACGAAGGGAAGCGCGTAGGAGAGGCCGCCGTAAACTTCCAGTGTATCGATGAAATTATCGACATTGTAGTATACACCTCCGATATTGCCCGTCAGTCCGCTGACCAGTTCATGGCTGTAGGAAAAGGTGTAGTCCGTTTCATTGAAGCCGGAGCGGTTGAAATTGCCCCCCGGGGTTTGGTCGTTACTGTCCCAGTTTCCCCACATATTGAAAGAAAACCCTTTATAGCCCGCCGTCAGCGAAGGCTGGATGACGGCACTGTTCTTGCTCAATGCGGCACCTCTAAAGATATATTGACTCAAGACATCGACGGACAGGCTCGCCGTAGGCTTGTCTTCGGCCGGAGCTTCGTCGGCTCTGGCCGGAAGGGTGCACAAAAGCATAAACAGGGATACGAAGAGCGCTGTCACACAAGATACTATCTTCCTTGAAAATAACCTTTCCATCACACTGCCCCCTTTGAGATTCCACTAAATAATCGACTCATGCCTGGTAAAATCCGCCCCGAAAGCACAGGGCACTCTTTAGTTTGCTGTTTTCATTGTCCGCACTGATCTCCAAATTATCTCACCGGCTGGAACACTATCCTCCTTCCTGATCTTCCCTCTTGATGCATCCAGATATTCAAGCATTTTCCACGTTATGGATTCATTATTTCCTTAACCAATCCATCCCCTTATCCCTCGCTAAACCCATGTTTGCATGAAGTGAGCCAACCATTCGAATCACCATCGCCCTGAGACGAAAAAAGCTCACTCTCATCGGAGAGTTTAGCAGAATTGTGAGGCAGAGTGCAAGTAACTACTCGTTCTAATATATGATTAACGAATGGCATGCCTCGTAATCGATATAGTTCAAAACCACGGCCGTTCCCGGAATAGAGGATGGCGGAAGAACGATGACAGCTCACCCTTGGAACAATTTTGTGCATTGCTTCACGACTTCAGAACATTTCACACAATTCTGGAACTTCTCACGTACTCCGCGGTTGCCGGGCGCATGTGCCGTAAGCTCCGCATCCCCTCCCCCGCGCGACCTGGATAGGAAGTTTTCATGCCACGGTCTTTGAAGGGCTCTCCGGTACGAAAACGGTTCAAATTCACTGCATGTCCGGGCTCCCTGGCTTTGCTCCGGAAGCGATGGATCTTCAGCGGGGTATTTTGTATAGTGGCTCAAAGCAAAAGGATATGGATCCGGTTTTTGAATCTCCGGCGTCGGGAGCCTCGGTTCCTGGCGAGACAACTCTCCTGCAACTCTATCAGGGCTCTTGCCCGCAACGAGTGGAACATGGACGAAAGAACACTGACGCAGAACCTGGCGGAGGAATTGATCGACGGATGGGATATCATGTCGACCGGCAGCGGTTTTCTCATCATAACCGACTGGCACTGGCCCAACGACGACCGCATCGAAATCTACGTCCGAACGGTCGGGGACAGGGAAGACCTCTACATCGTGACCGACGGAGGCAACCTTTTCAATTTTCTATTTTCCCACGGTATCGATCTCAACAAAGATCATCATGGCATGAAGGTCTTAAGCGGCATCGCGGAGAATTGCGGGGCCAAGATCGTAGACTATCAAATGGCCAGGGGAGCCAATGATGGAGATCTTCATCGAGCCATCCGGCTGCTCCTCGAGGCGATCAAGGACGCCTCTTTTCTTCTCTGGCACAAGCTGGAGCATGGAGAGGGTTGTTTGCATTGAGCCAAAATCGCTCCGGCCCGCGCGAAGGTGGCGGGCTAGGGAGGAAAGCTGATGTTCAGTATCAACTGGTTGGCATTCTGCCGGCGCAGATTGATGACCCCCTGATGTTTGTGAATGATCATCTTGGCCAGGGGAAGATCGAGAGATTCTGACGACGCCGCGCGGCTTGTAAAGGGATAGAAGAAATGTTCGATATCGTCTTCGGAAACCTGAACGCCGGCCACGAGTATCTCCAGATGAACGGCGTTTTCGCCGAGATAGGTCCGCACCTGGAGCTTCGTGCAAACCTGGCAATACCAGAGGAGAGCCTCGAGGATATTCTCGAGGACGCTCTTGAACAGGACCCGATCCAGGTAGATAGAAGGCAGATTCTTGGCCAGGCTCACTTCGAGGTGTGAAAACTGCTCTTCGAGGGTCGCCCTGCGCTCGTCCAGAACCTGCTCCAGCGCCTCGTTAAGGGAAGACCTCTCCAACAGGATTTCAAAGGGCTTGAGGTAGGCCAGGATTTTTTCCAGAATTTTCTCGAGACGGGCTACTTCTTGAACGATGATCTCGACTTTTTGGCGGTGCGGGTCTGCCTCGGGAAGGCTCTGAGACAGGCGGCGAGCGAAGCCTCCGGCGGCTACCAGGGGGTTTCGAATCTCATGAGCCAGACGGGCGGAGACTTCCGTCAGCGTCCGCAATTCTTCCGTTTGAATGATTTGCTGCTGCAGACGGTGCCGGTCCGTTACATTCACCAGGAAGCCGTCCACGGTCTCCACTTTTCCCTTTTCATCGAGGACCGGCAGGGCGTGGTCCAGAATGAAGAAAAGACTTCCGCCGGCGGAGCGAATGCGGTATTCGGCCTTGAATTCGCGTCCTTCCTTCAGGCAGAGGTCCATCAGGGGCCAGACACGCGCCCGGTCTTCCTCGAAGACCTTTTCTTTCCAAAAATTCGTGTCTTCCTGGACCTGCCGGAGGGAAATGCCCATGAGCTCTTCAATGAAGTGGTTGATAAAAATCGTCTTCCCATCCCCGAGAAGCCGATAGACCACCAGCGGGACGCTTTCCACCAGGGTTCGATATTTTTCTTCGGATTCGCGCAACGCCCGTGTTCGCAGGTGGACCATGTCCTCCAGGTTATTGGTGTAGTGGTGGATCTTCTCCCGCGATTCGTCCAGGGAGGAGTACATTTCCACCAGAGCGTCCCACAGGACCCCCAGCTCCCCGGAAGGACACATGTCCAGGGGATGGACGGGCCGGCCCAGGGCGATATCCCGGGCGAAAACCACCATCTTCCCGATTGGCATCGTAAAGTAGTAGCTGATGAAATAGATGGCCCCGACGGAGAGCAGCATTCCGGCGATTCCGATCCACAACATCAACCGGCGATAGTGGTCGATCACCGATTCCGTTTCGGATCGATTGACGCACAGCTCCACCAGGGCTACCGTTTTACCTTTGTAGTCCTGGACGGTCCTCACCAGAACGGCATACGGAATGTCCGCGATCCGCCGTATCTGCATCTGTGGGGCTCCATCCTGAAAAACCCCGGCGTAGAGGGGATCGCTGCGAGTGAGCGGACCGGTGAAAGTGGTGGCCATGCTCTCGAAAGACGAAAGATTCTCATTGGGAAGCAGTAGCGAGGCTTCGATCCCGAACTGCTTTTTCATCTCTTCCAGGAGAACCGAACCGAAATTGAAACCGATTTCGACGGTCCCCACCATGCTCTTTAGATAGTAAACGGGAGCCACTCCGCGAATTCCGTAGCCCGTCAGCCCTTCCTCGAGTCCAAAGGTTTCTTCCCCTTGTGATATCGCGTCCAGAATGGTCTGGCGATAGCCCAGGTCGTCGCCGAATTCATAGAGCCTCTGGAGACGCAAAAAGTTCCTGGGCGGGAGGACATGGAAGTTGAACTGGGTTATGCCGTAGTTTTTCTTCATGAAGACATAGGCTGGGTAACACAATTGGATCAAACGGAACCTGTCTTTGCCGGCCAGGGCGGCAGCCACTTCAGGATTGCGCGCGAAGCTGGAAGCGAGGCTCACGGCCCATCGTCCCTGGAGCTCCATATTGTGATCCAGGGCACGATGATAGCCAAAGAGGCGATCTCTCTCCTCCCGGTGGATGAGCTCATTTTCGCTTAGGATCGCCAGGATGACCAGGGAAAAGGTCCCAAAAAAGGCGAGAAAAAAGAATGGAATGCTCAGGCGGTAGCGCAGGGGCAGATCGTGAATTCTCGCTCGACCGCAATTCGCGCTCTTCTCATCATTCGCCATACTCTGCGCCCCGCCTCTCAACTTGCTGCCTGCCGCTCTCAGTCACGGCTCATAAATTCGAGCGCATTCCCCAGGCGCTTTAAAACGGTTTCCTTGCCCAGGACATCTATAATCTCGAAGATTCCCGGGCTGACGGTCACACCGGTCAGGGCGACGCGCACGGGTTGAGCCACCTTGCCCAGCTTCAGACCCAGCTCATCCACTACGACCTTCTGAAAAACGCTCTCCAGGCTGTGCTCATCAAAAACGTCCAGACGTCCCAAAGCGGCAAAAAGCTTGCCGAAAGGCTCCCGTATGGCGGGGGTAAGGAACTTTTTCGCAGCGGCGGGATCATATTCCACGCTGTCCACCATGTAAAATTTCATGGCATCCGCCATTTCCACCAGGGTACGGGAGCGCGCCTGCAGCGTGTGAACGGCCTTGGCCACGTACTCATCGGGCTTGACGGGATAGCCCGAGCTCTCCAGGAAAGGCTTGAGCAGCGGCACCAGGGCTTCGGGTTGTTTTTCCTTTATATAGTGGGCATTCAGCCAGAGGAGCTTTTCCGGATTGAAGACACTGGGGGACTTTCCCACGTTTTCCAGGCCAAACTGGTCAATGAGCTCTTCCCGGCTGAAGATTTCCTGGTCCCCATGAGACCATCCGAGGCGAACGAGATAATTGATCAGAGCTTCCGGAAGATACCCCATATCCCGATAAACCATGACCGAAGTTGCCCCATGCCGCTTGGAAAGCCGGGTGCGGTCTTCGCCGAGGATCATGGGAACGTGGGCAAAATACGGAAGCGGCACACCCAGAGCCTGATAGAGGAGAATCTGGCGCGGCGTGTTGTTCACGTGATCATCACCTCTAATGACATGGGTGATGTTCATGGTGACATCGTCGATCACTACCGCAAAATTGTAAGTCGGGATGCCGTCGCTTCTTTCGATAACCAAATCATCCAGCTCGGCATTATCGAAGAAGATCGGTCCCTTGATGAGATCGTTCAGAACGGTTGATCCCCCATCGGGACATCGAAAGCGGATGACACGATTCGGCCCCGGCCCCAGGCCCCGGTCCCGGCACCGCCCGTCGTACTTTGGCTTTCGGCCGGCCGCCATGGCCAGCTTCCTCCGTTCTTCCAGGTCCTCCGGAGTGCAATCACAGTAGTAGGCATGCCCCCTGTCGAGGAGCTTTCTCAAATACTCGCGATACACCTCGAGGCGTCCCGTCTGAAAATACGGACCTTCATCCCATTCCAGGGACAGCCATTTCATGGCATCCAGAATGGCCTTGACCGCCTCCTCCGTCGAGCGCACCTGATCCGTGTCCTCGATGCGAAGGATGAATTTACCTCCATGGTGCCTGGCAAAAAGCCAGTTGAAGAGGGCCGTGCGTGCACCTCCGATATGCAGATAACCTGTAGGGCTGGGAGGAAATCGAGTAATAACGGGTTCCATCAACAATGCTCCTTCGTGTTCTCCATCGCTCTTCTCTATTTCTAGTCTTCGCCATCCACGGAAACGATGCCGCCCCGAAAATTCAGTCATTTCTTCCACCAGGCCGTGAGACCGACTTATTGGCCAACCTTTTACTTAACAAAGATCGGCAGAGGAGTCAGCAAGAAAAGAGTTGGTGAGTCGATTCACCCATTCACCGACTCACCGACGGAAAGTTTTTGTTTATAGAGAATTTCTCTGTGTTCGCGGACCTCTCTGTGGTAAAAGCGTTTCGCTGACAGCCTGAGCGGTGGCCGGAGGCTTGTGTTCGTCCTGAAAACAGGGTTGAACGTGAAGTGATCCATTGATAAGGGAGCGAAGGATATGAAAAAGATAATTTATTGCCTGGTCTTCTCTTTGGTGGTGGCCATGCTTGGAGGATGTGGCACGACACACAAGGAAACGGCATTGGAGCCCATGCCTCAGGTCCCGCGGAACATCAGGATCAAGATTGCGGATGTCTCGAACGATACGCGAAAAATCTACGATGTGGACGTGATCGGCATGATGTGGAGCGCTCTGGACGACTCGTTGAAGAAGCGACAGTTGCTGTGGACACCTGAATCCACGGAGCGTCCCCTCCTGCTGGAAGTGCACGTAGTGCAATATGAAGAAGGAAATATTGTGCTGCGAAGCTTGCTGCCCCTTTGGGGCAAGACACTTCTTGTCCTGAAGGGCGATCTCAAAAAGGGAGGCCAGGTGATTGCTTCCGCGGAAACACGGCGTGTGATATCTCTTACGGAAAGAGGGATGACCTGGGCAGCCTGGAGCAAAATTTTCCCACTTTCCGCCGAGGACATGGTCAGTCAGCTCCTGAAGAAGATGTGATCTTTTCTTGAATGGGTTGGGGTAGGGCTTCCACGGTCAGTTGCTTCGAGGCATAGCGACCCGGCAACGAAAGCGCGCTCGAAACGGCGCCGTTTTCAATTGCAGAAAGGCTGAAACGGGGCGAAACGACAAGGACTTTGACGGAATACGGCCATATGGTTAAAATCTCTTGACAGCTCGGTGAGGATTTCTATACTCAGGGATTTACACATGCTAACAAGGGGATGTTGTGCGGATACGCGTGGATGAAATACCGGATTCAGGTCGATTCCTTCATTTTCATTGGGATGAAGACCGGCTGAGCCAGTTTCTGCCGCCGGACGATCCTTTTGAGCTGAGGCTGAACCATCCCGTCAACGTTGACCTCGAGATCAACAAGGGAGCCGATCACATCCGCGTTCGGGGATCTATCAAGGGGGCCCTCCAGGTCTCTTGCCACCGTTGCCTGAAGCCCTTCGAGCTCCCCATCGATGAAGAGGTGGACATTTTCTTGCTGGAAGAGCAGAAGGCTCCCGAGGCGGAAGAAGTCGAGCTGGACGAGGACGAGCTGGAGTACGAATTTTTTGATGGAGAGATCATCGAAATCGATCAGCTCGTGGCGGAACAGATCTTTATCGCCCTCCCCTTCAAAGTGCTCTGTTCGGAAGACTGTCGCGGGCTCTGCCCCCGTTGCGGCGTGAACCTGAACGATGAGCCCTGCAGGTGTGAGAAAACAAACAAGGATTCGCCCTTTGCCCGGCTCGAGAAGCTCAAGGAAAAGCCGCCGGCACCGGAGAATCCCCCGAAGCGCTGAAACGCGGCCTGAGGCTGATGCTTTTGGAGTTGGAGCTGTAAAGTAGTGAAGTTTGGATTCCGGACTGCGTTTCGTGATCGTCGTGGTCCGCTCTCTGTTCGGAAGATGCAAGGTGTGATGAAAATGGTGATCTCGCGGTCATCCGGTTCTCAATGAATGAACATCTGAAAGGAGAATGAACAATGGGGGTACCCAAAAGAAAAACGTCCAAAGCCCGGCGTGACAAGCGGCGCGCTCATCTGGCCCTGTCCACGCCGGCCCTGTCCCGCTGTCCTCAGTGCAACGAAATGCGCATGCCCCACAGAGTCTGTCCCACCTGTGGGTATTATCACGACCGTGTTGTCCTGGAGCTCGAAGAAGAATAGACTGCGCACCCTGGCGCAGCAGAGGGTCTCTTCTTATGAAAATTGCGGTGGATGCCATGGGCGGGGATCATGCTCCGGAAACGCCGGTTGAAGGATCTCTCCTGGCAATACCGCGATGTGAAGCCGAGCTGGTTTTGATCGGCAACGAGCCGCTGCTCCACAACATTCTGGGTCGTTGCGAAAGAGCTTCATCCATCGAGGTGGTCCACGCTCCACAGACCATCGGTATGGGGGAAGCCGGCCCCATGGCCATTCGCAAGAAGCGGGAAGCTTCGTTGAGTGTGGCCATGCGCTTTTTGGCTGAAGGCCGGGTTGATGCAGTGGTGAGCGCGGGCAACAGCGCGGCGATAGTAGCTACGGCCAAACATTTTGTTGGATTGATGCCCGGACTTCGGCGTCCTGCCATGGTGGTCCCTCTTCCGACTCCCGGCGGTAAGGTGTTTTTGCTCGATGCGGGGGCCCACGCGGAAGCCGGCACCGTCCACCTGGTCCAGTCCGCGGCCTTGGCCCATCTCTACCTTAAGGTTACTGAAGGTCTGAGCCACCCCAGGATCGGACTGCTCAACATCGGTCAGGAGCCCATCAAAGGTACGAAGGCTATCCAACGAGCCTTTACGGTATTGAAACATTCTCGCCTTCACTTTGTCGGGAATGTAGAGCCTCAGAAGCTCTTCGCTGACCGGGTGGATGCCGCCATTTGTGACGGCTTTGTGGGAAACGTACTTTTGAAAATGTATGAAGGTATGTCGGAGGCGCTCTTACAACTGCTCGAAGCTCAACTCGACGACGGGGAAGCACAGGCCGGAGAAGTCCTCAGAGAGGCCTTTCTTCGCTTCCGGAGAGCCTATCACTATCAAAACGTCGGGGGCGCACCTTTGCTTGGAGTGGAAAGAACTGTGGTGGTGGCTCACGGGCGCTCTCAAGCCCCGGCCATCGCCAGTGCAATCGAGCAGGCCTGCCATCTGGCAAAAGATCGGGTTTACGAGCGTATGAACGAGACGCTCGAACACGATTCCATCTTGACGGAGCTCAAGCATCACAACGCTCTCCTGATGCTTGAAAACTTGAAGAGCAGATGGGGATTTACTCAAAAATAACTCTCGCACCCCCATGGTTGAATTGACCGAGATTTGGAAACCGGCTCCGACCGTGGCAGGAAGGGATACCCCGCAAGACGGAGCAAGTCGTTCGGGCTCTGGAGCTTCCCGTCCCCATGGCATGTCCGGTAGCCATAGCGTGTACGCCCACGGCCTGCATTCCTCCAAACAGGATGAGGAAACGGGACCGTGAGAAAAGGAGAACTTGAGTGGATTACTTTTTGACTGAAGAACAACAAATGATCCAGGAACTGGCCGCACAGATCGCCCGCGAGAAAATACGGCCGGTTAGAGCTGAACTGGACGAAAAAGAAGAATTTCCCTGGGAAATTATGAAGGTCCTTGCTCAATCGGACCTTTTCGGACTCTATATTCCCGAAGCCTACGGCGGAATGGGCGGAGGGGTTTTTGAAAATTGCCTGGCCATCGAGCAATTGGCTCAGAGCTGTATCGGTGTGGCCACGTCTTTTGCCGCCAGCGGCCTGGGAGCTTATCCGATCGTTCTCTACGGCAGCGAAGAGCAAAAACACAAATACCTTTCGGAGGTGGCGAGCGGGAAGCGCATTGCTGCCTTCGGCCTCACCGAATCCGCGGCCGGAAGCGACGTTTCCGGCATACAGACGACCGCCGTGCGCGACGGTGACCACTATATTCTGAACGGCACCAAACAATGGATCACCAACGGGGGAGAAGCCGAAATCTATTCGGTCCTGGCCATCACGGACCGTTCCAAGGGGCCTCGGGGTGCGAGCTTCTTCATCCTGGAAAAGGGAGATCCCGGCTTCACTTTCGGAAAGAAGGAAAAGAAGCTGGGTATTCGTGCTTCAGCCACCCGCGAGCTCGTCTTCCAGGACTGCCGCATTCCCAAGGATCGGCTCATCGGACGCGAGGGAACGGGGTTCATCGTCGCCATGAAGACCTTCGACAAGTCGCGGCCCGGCATTGGAGCCCTCGGCATAGGGCTTGCCCAGGGAGCCATGGACATCGCCGCCGAATATGCCCGCAAGCGCGTGCAATTCGGAAAGCCCATCATCAGCTTCCAGGCCATTCAGCATAAGCTCGCCAACATGGCCATCAAGACGGAAGCCGCCCGGGCTCTGATCTACTGCACTGCCCGCTACATGGACACCGATCCCCCCGACGCCAGCAAAGTCGCGGCCATGTGTAAGGTATTCGCGGGAGACACGGCCATGGAAGTCGCCACCGAGGCCGTCCAGGTCCTCGGCGGATACGGATATATGCAGGACTATCCCGTGGAAAAGATGATGCGGGATGCCAAGATCCTCCAGATCTACGAAGGAACCAACGAGATTCAACGAAACATCATCGGCCAGGAGCTCAATAAGGAATACGGCCGCATGAAGGAATCTTTCTTCTAAGCCGGAAGAAGGTTTTTCTAGAGGAGAAGTGAGTATCCATGCGTATAGTTGTTTGTATCAAGCAAGTTCCCGACACGAAGAATGTTCGAATCGATCCCGATACGCACACGCTGGTTCGACAGGGAGTGGAATCCATTATCAACCCCTTCGACTTGTTCGCGGTGGAAGCCGCTCTAAAAATCAAGGACGAATGCGGGGCGAAGGTGACCGTGATGACGATGGGTCCCCCGCAGGCGGACGAGGCGCTTCGGGAGACGCTCTCGCGGGGAGTGGACGACGGTGTCTTGCTGAGCGACCGTGCGTTTGCCGGCTCGGATACGTGGGCCACGTCCACCACCCTTGCGGCCGGCATTCGAAAAATGGGCGACGTGGACCTCGTTTTGTGCGGCAAGCAGGCCGTGGACGGAGACACCGCCCAGGTGGGTCCCGAAATGGCCACGCTTCTGGACATCCCTTACGCAACGTTCGTCAAGAAGATCGAGAGGCTCGACGATCGCTACCTCAAAGTGACCAGGCAAACCGATGAAGGCATGGAAGTCTGGAAGCTCCCCACCCCCGCTCTCCTGACCGTGATCAAGGAAGTGGGAGAGCCGCGCCTTCCATCCCTGAAGCACAAGATGCGAGCCAAGAAAGCCCAGATTTCGGTATGGGGCGCGAGCGCCCTCGGACTGGACCCTAACAAGGTGGGACTTTGCGGATCGTACACGCAGGTCGTCCGGGTGTTCAGCCCGCCCCGCCGGAGCAACCGCATCCTTATTCAGGGAAGTATCGAGGAGCAGGTCGAGCAACTTTACCGCCATCTCAAGGAAGCAAAGGTACCAGGGGTATGAAAGCGATTGTCGATCGTCAAAAATGTACGGTTTGTGGGGTCTGTCAGGACGTCTGCCCCTTTGGGGCGATTACAGTCACGGAAAAGGCGGCGGAAATATCCGAGGCCTGTACCTTGTGCGGCATGTGTGTGGATACATGCGAGTTCGGTGCCATTTCACTTCCCGAGGCAGGGGCAGGTGCGGCGGACGATCTTGCGGCTTACGAGGGTGTGTGGGTTTTCGCCGAATGGCGCGAAGGCATTGTCCACAAAGTAAGCCATGAATTGTTGAGCGCCGGGCGCATCCTCGCGGACAGGCGCGGCGTATCGCTTTCCGCCGTACTGCTCGGACATGGCCTCGAAGAAGGCATCGCCCGGGAGCTGATCACCTACGGTGCCGACACGGTATACGTGGTAGATCGTCCCGAGCTGGCTCATTTTACCGATGAAGCTTATGCCAAGGTGGTGGTTGAGCTTATTCGCCGGAAAAAGCCCGAGATCCTCCTGGCCGGAGCCACCAGTATCGGACGCTCTTTCATTCCCCGCGTCGCGGCTTCAGTCCGGACGGGCCTCACCGCCGACTGCACGGAGCTCGACATCAGCGAGGAAGGGCTCCTTTTGCAGACGCGCCCCGCTTTCGGCGGAAACGTTATGGCCACCATCGTCTGCCCCCACAGCAGACCTCAGATGGCCACCGTTCGGCCAAAGGTTATGAAGCCCGTCAGGAAGCCCGATCACCAAGGGCGGATCGAGGCTGTCTCCGTTCCCGAAAGCTGCCTTGAGAGCCGGGTTGAAGTCCTGGAAATCATTCCCGAAAAAGATCAGACCGCAAAGCTCACCGAAGCGGATGTCATCGTTTCGGGAGGCCGTGGGCTGAGGAAGGGCGAGAATTTCGCCCTGATCGAAGAAGTGGCCCAGCTCATCAACGGCGCCGTCGGGGCTTCCCGAGGAGCCGTCGAAGAGGGCTGGATCGCTCCCTCGCACCAGGTAGGCCAGACCGGCCGCACCGTGGCTCCGACGCTCTACATGGCGGTCGGGCTCTCGGGCGCCATTCAGCACCTGGTCGGAATGCAGGGCTCCAAGGTTATCGTGGCCGTCAACAAGGATCCCCAGGCTCCGATCTTCGATGTGGCCACTTACGGAATAGTTGCCGACCTTTTTGACTTCGTTCCCGCCTTTGCTCACAAGATCAAGCAGGAGCGAGGCGAATAGCCGCCCGTCAACTTTGACCTTGTCGGTTCGCACCGTGGGAGCGGCTTGCAGCCGCGATTGTTCACCGGCACCCCGGCATTCAATCGCTGCTTCAAGCCGCTCCCACACTAATATTGAACCATGCCGGAAAAAGCGAAGGAGTATGAGAGATGAGCGATAAGCGCGTGATTGTGGTAACGGGAGCCAGCCGGGGGATCGGGCGTGCGGTCGCCGTGGCTCTTGCGGAGCCCGGCTGCGACGTGGTCGTCAACTATCACTCGGGCCAGGATGCGGCTCGGGAAACGGCGGCCGCCGTCGAGGCCAGGGGTGGAATTCCCCATGTTATGGGCTTCAACATAGCGGATGGAGATGTCGTCAAAAGTGTTTTCAAGGATATCCTCAAAGCTTACGGCCGTCTGGATGTTCTGGTCAATAACGCCGGCATCACACGGGACAACCTTCTGGCACTCATGAAGTCCACGGAATGGGATGAAGTGCTCGAAACCAATCTCAAGGGCGCTTTCCTCTGCTCCCAGGCGGTGGTCAAGCCCATGATGCGCCAGCGTTTCGGCCGTATTGTCAATATCACCTCCGTCGTCGGGGTGACCGGAAATCCGGGACAGTGCAATTATTCCGCCGCCAAGGCCGGCATTATCGGCTTGACGCGCTCCCTCGCACGCGAAATAGTTACCCGAAACATCACGGTAAACGCCGTGGCACCGGGCTTTATCGAAACGGATATGACCCGCCAACTGCCTGAAAAGGCGCGGGAAGGCATCCTTGCCCAAATCCCGGCCGGGCGCTACGGCACACCGGAAGAAGTGGCGGCAGCCGTCAAGTTTCTTGCATCCGAAGCGGCGGGCTACATCACGGGTCAGGTAATTCACGTCAATGGCGGGATGTTCATGGGCTGATGAACACAGGCCGTACAGCTCCCACTCAGGAGAAGCATATGGAATTGAAAGAACGTCGTCGTGTCGTTATCACCGGAATCGGTCTGGTCTCACCCATTGGCGTTGGTCTGGAGGAAAACTGGGAAAGCCTCATGCAGGGCAAATCAGGCATCGGGCGAATCACTCATTTCGACCCCACCGGCTATCCATCTCAGATCGCAGGTGAAGTCAAAAACTACCATCCCGAGGATTTCATCCCCAAAAAGGAGCTCCGCAAACTGGATCCGTTCCTCCAGTTGGCGCTGGGTGCGGCCCGCCTTGCCTTCGAGGACAGCAAGCTCCAGATCGCCCCGGAGATCGCTCCACGAGCCGGAGTCATCATGGGCTGCGGCCTGGGAGGACTGACAACGATCGAAGAATACCACAAGGTTCTCCTCGCTTCGGGGCCCAAAAGAGTGAGCCCCTTTTTCATCCCCATGCTCATCAGCAACATGGCTCCGGGGCTCATCTCCATTCAGTACGGCGCCAAAGGTCCCAATTTCTCCGTCCAGACCGCCTGCGCCGCCGGTACGCATGCCGTTGGCCAGGCCTTTCACATGCTGAGGACTGGGATTACCGATATCATGATCACGGGCGGAGTCGAGTCCACGGTAACCCCGTTGTGCGTTGCCGGCTTCAGCTCGATGAAGGCTCTTTCCACGCGAAACGATGAGCCGGAGAAGGCGTCGCGTCCCTTCGAGCGGGACAGGGACGGTTTCATCCTGGGAGAGGGCTCCGCCGTTTTGATCATGGAAGAGCTGCGTATGGCTCGGGAACGAGGCGCAAAGATTTATGCCGAAGTAGTGGGCTTCGGAGCCTCCGGAGACGCCTTCCACATGGCCGCGCCGGCTCCCGAAGGCGAAGGCGCCGCCCGGTGCATGCAGTGCGCCCTCGACGACGCGAGCGTCAGCCCGGCGGAAGTGGACTATATAAACGCTCACGGCACCTCGACGGATCTCAACGACAAGTACGAAACCATGGCCATCAAGACGATATTCGGAGAGCATGCGAGAAAGCTGGCTGTGAGCTCCACCAAGTCAATGACCGGACATCTTCTGGGTGGCGCGGGAGGCGTCGAAGCTGCCTACACCGCGCTCACTCTCGAGCGGCAGATAATGCCTCCGACCATCAACTACGAAAATCCCGATCCCGACTGCGATCTGGACTACGTGCCCAACAAGGCGCGGGCAGGAAAGATCGATGTCGCTCTGTCCAATTCCTTCGGTTTCGGCGGGACCAACGGAACGCTGGTTTTCCGGAAGTGGACTGGAGCATAGGGAAATCAGCAGGTATGGCGAGGACCGTGTGGCGTGGAACAGGAAAAAGGTAAGTGTTTTATGAAAGTTGTAGTCGGTTGCGATCATGGAGGCTTCGAGCTCAAGGAAAAAATTGTGCCTTATTTGAAGACGCTCCATTGCGAGGTGGAAGACATCGGCGCTTATGGCACGGAATCGGTGGATTATCCCCACTATGCCGTAAAGGTGGCTCGAGCGGTGGTGGACGGGAAAGCTGAGCGAGGCATCCTCATCTGCGGGAGCGGCATCGGGATGTGCATGGCGGCGAACCGTCTTCCCGGCGCGCGGGCTGTCCAGGCTTCGGAGCCCTACTCGGCCAAGATGAGCCGCCGCCACAACAATAGCAACATACTGTGCCTCGGAGGACGCTTCGTCGGGCAGGATCTCGCGTTTGAAATTGTCGATACCTGGCTTCGAGAGGCTTTTGAGGGGGGACGTCATCAGCGGCGGGTGGATCTTATCGATTCCCTGACCTGTAGCCCCACGCCCGAAAGCCTTGGATAACAAGCCCGGCCAGATTGATTACTCCGCACGGGCATTTACTGGGCTTTTCACCGCGGAGGCGCAAAGAGCGCAGAGAAAACGCAGAGGATTATTGGAATTCTCGTGCGGTTTCTCTGCGCTCTCTCCGCGCTCTCTGCGTCTCCGCGGTGACCACAGGGACACAAGAGCCCGGATATGACCGTTCAATATATAGCAGGAAAGGGAAAGAGAATGTCCTATCTTGAAGCTGTCGATCCGGAAATCTATCAAGTGATCCGCGACGAGGAAAAACGGCAGAGAGGGAAGCTGGAGCTCATCGCTTCGGAAAATTTCGTCAGCAAAGCAGTGCGGGAAGCCCAGGGCTCCGTTCTGACCAACAAATATGCCGAAGGCTATCCGGGAAAGCGCTACTACGGCGGCTGCGAGTTCGTGGACGTGGCGGAAAGACTGGCCAGAGAGCGGGCAGCGAAGCTTTTTAATGCAGCATATGTAAACGTCCAGCCCCATTCCGGATCTCAGGCGAATATGGCCGTCTACTTCGCCGTCCTGCAGCCCGGAGACACCATCCTGGGGATGGATCTGCGCCAGGGAGGACACCTCACTCACGGAAGCCCTGTCAGCTTCTCCGGCAAGCTCTTCAATGTGGCTTCCTACGGTGTTCGGAAGGATACTGAGACCATCGACTACGACCAACTGGCGAAACAGGCTCGTGAGTGCCGCCCCAAGCTCATCATAGCGGGAGCCAGTGCCTATCCGCGCATCATCGACTTTGCGCGTTTCCAGGCAATAGCGAAGGAAGTGGGCGCCTACCTCATGGTGGATATGGCTCATATTGCCGGACTGGTGAGCGCCGGCCTACATCCCAATCCCATCGAGCATGCCGATTTTGTGACTTCCACTACCCACAAAACTCTTCGAGGCCCCCGCGGTGGATTGATCCTGTCCCACGAGATCCATGCCAAGATGCTGGACAGTCAGATTTTCCCCGGTATTCAAGGCGGCCCTCTCATGCACGTCATCGCAGCCAAGGCAGTGGCTTTCCACGAAGCCCTCCAGCCGGATTTCCTCGAGTACCAGAAGCGCACGATCGCCAACAGCAAACGCCTGGCCGCAGAGCTCACCAATCTGGGCTTTCGCCTGGTGTCGGGAGGAACCGACAACCACCTGATGCTTGTGGATCTGACGTCGAAAGGGCTCACGGGAAAGATCGCCGAGGAGACCCTGGATCAGGCCGGCATTACCGTAAACAAGAACTCCATTCCCCACGATAAGGAAAAGGCTCACACCACAAGCGGGATTCGCATCGGAACCCCCGCCATATCCACCAGGGGAATGGGTCCTGAACAGATGCAAACCGTCGCCCAATTCATCCATAACGCTCTTCAGGCCAGGGGCGATGGAGAGAAGCTGAAAGCCCTGAGGGCTCAGGTAGCCGAATTTTGTTCGTCCTTCCCTTTGCACGAATAGCACCACCGTAGTGCGGGGCTTCAGCCCTGCAGAGCCGCGGCAGCACTAAAGCGCTGCACTACGAAGAAGGGCTTTGAGATAACTACTATAGTTATGAAGGCTACCCGCATAAGCCGGGACACCTTCCTCCCATTCGTCCTCTCCGTCCTATTTGTCCTATTCCTCGTTCCTGCTCAGAGCATGAAAACGAGGAATAGGACAAATAGGACGGAGAGGACGAATGGGAGGAAGGTGTCCCGTCCTATGCGGATAGCCGTTAAGAATGCCTGGAAGGAGGCAATTGGTCAGGACGTGAACGATCCGGATCGATTCTATATGAAAGAGGCTCTGCGCCTGGCCGCCAGGGGGCAGGGAAGGACGAGCCCCAATCCGATGGTGGGAGCCGTGGTGGTGAAAGACGGCTCCATTGTCGGCAAAGGCTACCATGAGGCCGTGGGAGGGCCTCATGCCGAGGTGAACGCTCTCGGCGAGGCCGGTGACCTGGCCCGCGGCGCAACCCTCTATGTTACTCTTGAGCCCTGTAATCATTATGGGCGAACTCCACCCTGTACACTGGCCGTCATCAACGCAGGTGTATCCCGAGTCGTGGTGGGGATGGGAGATCCCAATCCTCACGTCGAGGGACGGGGCGCGGATGCGCTTCGTGCCCACGGCATCGCCGTGGACATGGGCGTCATGGAAAGGGAATGCCGCCTTCTGAGCCAGGCCTTCATCAAGCACATGACCACCGGCCTGCCCCTGGTAACCCTCAAGGCAGCCGCAACCCTTGACGGGCGCATCGCCACCCGCACGGGTGACTCCCGGTGGATCAGCAATGAAAGCTCCCGGCGTTTCGTCCATCAGCTCCGGTGTGCATTGGACGGGATTCTCGTGGGGATTGAAACGGCCATCGCCGACGACCCGCGGCTTACCGCCCGCATCAGGAAAAAGCCACCCTGCCGCCAGCCCGTTCGTATCGTCTTGGACAGCCTGTTGCGAATCCCGCTCAAGAGCCGGCTCGTTGAAACAGCGGATCGAATCCCTGTTTGGGTAGCCTGCGGTGAAAAGGCTTCCCGCGAGAAGGAATCGGAGTTAAAAGACTCAGGGGTTGAAGTTTTGCGTCTGCCGTCCGAAAGCGACGGAAGCGGAATCGATCTCCGGCGCCTCCTGGAAGAGCTGGGAAAGCGCCAGGTAAGCAGTCTTCTCGTAGAAGGCGGAGCCCGTGTTCTGGGCTCTTTTTTGGAGCAGCGGATGGCCGATGACTTCCATTTTTTCTACGCCCCGAAGATCCTGGGAGACCCGCAGGGAACCCCCATGATCAGTGGCGGCTGCCGGAAGCAGATGTCGGAAGCACTACCGGTCTACGAAGTCCGTGTCCGTCGCTTCGGCTCGGATGTCCTGCTCTCCGGAAGGTTTTACGAACATCCCTACTGACATGCCCGAAGATCAATTCTTTAGGCGGAGATCTTCATGTTCACAGGCCTCATCGAGGGAACAGGCTCCTTGCTGCGCATAGACCGTCATGGTCCTGACGCCGGGATGGTTATCCACGCCCAATATTCGATAGACCAGCTCGTTCTGGGGGAAAGTATCGCCGTGGACGGGGCTTGTCTTACCGTCACTTCGTTTCAGGGAAAGGTTTTTACCGTGGATGTTTCAGCGGAAACCTTGAGCCGCACCACCTTGGGCCGAAAGCCCACCGGAAGCCTGCTAAATCTGGAGCGGGCGCTTCGCATGGGGGACCGGCTGGGCGGACACCTGGTGAGCGGGCACGTGGACGGGATCGGAGCCCTTGTGGACCGTCGCCGGGAGGGGCATTCCCACCGCCTCTTCTTCACCATTCCCGAGGAGCTGAGTCGATACATCATCGAAAAGGGCTCTATCACAGTGAACGGTATCAGTCTGACCGTCAATGGCTGCGGAGAGGGGCGCTTCGATGTCAACATCGTTCCTCACACGAGCCGGGAGACCACAGTGGGGGAGCTTCGCATCGGCGAAGAGGTGAATATCGAAACGGACCTCATCGGGAAATACGTCGAGAAGATGCTCCAAAGCAGGCAACCGGCCGCAGCGGAAAAGTCCGGGGCCTCGAGCCGCATCGATGCCTCATTCCTTCAAAAACACGGCTTCCTGTGATGAGGGCGGGCTCGAAAGGTCTCCCCGTTTCCTGAAGCAGCCGGCTTGAGAAAGCCCGGCCGTCGTGTTATACAGAACTGCATAAAATCTTCGAGGGCCTCTGAGGCCCTTGGTATTTTTCTATAGAAAAGGAGCTACAAACCATGCCTTTGGCAACCATCCCCGAAGCTTTGGAAGACATTCGCCAGGGAAAGATGGTCATTTTGGTGGACGACGAAGATCGCGAAAACGAAGGCGATCTCTGTATGGCGGCTGAAAAGGCCACGCCCGAAGCGATCAACTTCATGGCAAGATATGGCCGGGGCCTTATATGCCTCTCACTGACGCCCGACCAGGTGGAGCGCCTGCGGCTTCCCATGATGGTAAGCAAAAATGCGTCGCGCTTCGAGACCGCCTTCACTATTTCCATCGAAGCCCGAAATGGCGTCACCACGGGGATCAGCGCGGCGGACCGCTCACACACCATCCTCACGGCGATTGCGGATAACGCAAAATCCGAGGATATCGTAAGCCCGGGACACGTCTTCCCACTTCGTGCCAAAAAGGGCGGCGTGCTCGTGCGGACGGGACAAACCGAAGGGTCGGTGGATCTGTCCCGGCTGGCCGGGATGAAGCCGGCGGGCGTCATCTGCGAGATCATGAAAGATGACGGCACCATGGCCCGTATGCCCGATCTGGATATTTTCGCCGAGGAGCATGGGATCAAGATCGTCACCGTAGCCGATATCATCCACTATCGCATGCAAAATGAAATCTTCGTCCACCGTGTCGCCACTGCCAACCTGCCGACTTCCTTCGGCGGAGATTTCAAGGTGATCGTTTACGCCAACGATATTGACGAATACAATCATCTGGCCCTGGTCAAAGGCGATATCCATCCGGACGAAGAAGTCCTTGTTCGTGTCCACTCGGAGTGTTTGACGGGAGACGTTTTCGGCTCGCTCCGATGCGACTGCGGAAGCCAGTTGAGAGCCGCCATGGCCCGCATCGCCAAGGAAGGCAAGGGAGTTGTCCTCTACATGCGCAATCACGAGGGCCGCGGCATCGGGCTCATGAACAAGATCAAGGCCTACGCCCTCCAGGAAGAAGGCTACGACACGGTGGAAGCCAACAAGGCGCTGGGCTTCCAGGTTGACTTGCGCGACTACGGCATCGGAGCGCAAATGCTCGTGGATCTGGGTGTCAAAAAGATGCGCCTCATGACCAACAATCCGACTAAGATCGTGGGACTTCAAGGCTATGGCCTTACCGTCACGGATCGGGTTCCTCTCGAAATTCCTCCCAACGAATGCAACATCGGTTACTTGAGCACTAAATGCATCAAAATGGGCCATCTTTTGACTTGCGTACCACAGGAGGCAATATCCGATGAATGTCTATGAGGGAAAGCTCCTGGCTCAGGAGCTCCGGTTTGGAATCATCGTCAGCCGCTTCAACGATTTTATCTGCGATCGCCTGGTGGGAGGCGCTCTGGACGCCCTGAAGCGCAACGGCGCCGATGAAAAAGACATCGAGCTCTACAAGGTTCCCGGAGCCTTTGAAATTCCACTGCTGGCTAAGAAAGTGGCGGAGAGCGGCCGCTATGACGCCGTCATTTGCCTTGGAGCGGTCATTCGAGGCGCCACACCGCATTTTGACTACGTCGCCAATGAAGTCTCCAAAGGCATCGCTTCGGTGAGCCTGGAATCCGGCGTTCCCATAGCCTTCGGGGTCCTCACCACGGATACGATCGAACAAGCCATCGAGCGGGCGGGCTCGAAATCGGGCAACAAAGGCTGGGATGCCGCCATGGCCGCCATCGAAATGGCCAACCTGATCAAGGTGATTCCCGCCGCGAAGCCGTAGTGTTTTCCGATCCTCCGACGAAGCCGCCACGGAATTCGCCTCAGACCGTCCAGGCATCGAGAACGGGGCGCGTAGCTCACAACGAGGCAAACCTGAAAAGAAGGCGGATACAGATCCGCTGCCGAGGGTGGTTTCCGGACCACCCTTTGTTTTTCCCGAAAGATGAGAAGCTAGATATGAAGATGGGCAGCCGTAGGCGTTCCCGAGAAATTGCGCTCCAGGTACTCTACCAGATGGAAATGAGCGAAGCTCTTCCCGACGAGGCGATGACCCTCTATTTCGAGCACTTCGATGCTCCCGTACCCACCCGGCCTTTTGCCGAACAGTTGATCCGGGGTGTCCATGCGCACCGGTCGGAAATCGATAACCTCATCACCTCGAGCTCCGAGCACTGGAGGCTGCAGCGCATGTCCGTGGTCGACCGCAACGTGCTGCGCATCGCACTCTTCGAGATGCTCTACTGCCCCGACATCCCCCCCAAGGTCTCCATAAACGAAGCCGTGGATCTCGGCAAATCATTTGGAAGCGAGGAATCGGGCGCTTTCATCAACGGGATTCTTGACCATATTCTTCCGACTCTGCATCGGGGGCAGGAAGCCGCCACATCCGTGTAGCGCCTCGTGCCGGCTTTCCTTCCCCCAAGGATGGAAGCGTCTCACCGAAGGCCTTGTCAAAAATCCGACGCTGAAGCTGCTTCAAGAATTTGGCGTGTCGTCCCGCGCATTGTCCGTGTCGTTCAGGATGGGCCAGGGCCTGGTGTTATCGATAAGATAATCCTCCATGTTGACGAGAATGCAACAGGAGCATACCGTAGCCAGCCGGCCACTCTCTATTTCCCTCACCACGTATAAGTCGTGATCATTTTTCAAACAGAGACAGCATCCCCCACTTTCAGACCGGACGATGTCGAATTTGGCAGAAACTTCGCTCTTCTCATCTTTGCAGACGTCGCTCTCCGATTTCATGATACCCTCATACGTTAGGAAACGAAAACCGGACACCTCGCAAGCCCTCACCTGGATACCGGGAAAGGCCACAACGCCTCCCCCAAGGATAAACATGGCGCTTGCCGGCAAGTTCTGCATCCGGAGTGGATAAATCTACCACGGAAAATGCATCGCCTATGTATAACATATTTTGATTTTAACAGTAACTCACATGTTCAGTTACTGCAAAAATCGGCATGGCTCGGAAAATTCTTGCTTCGACCACGAGCATGCTTCTTGCAACACAACATCTGTCGTCCTAAATGGAACACTGACATGGAGGAACTGCAGATGTCACTAAAAATCAATAGCCCGGATGGAAATGCCCAGGTTCAAGTAGCCGCGAATCTCGAGTGGGCGTGCAAATCGTTGATTGCCTCCACCCAGCAGAAGCTCTTCGATACGGTGCTGAACCATGTCGATAGTGGTGGTGGCGAGCAGAATCTCGGAAAAGAGCTGGGGTCCCTGCAACAGGGACTTCAGCAACTGCAGGCCGGTGCGCTGACCGGTCGTGATATCGACCTGTTGAAGACTGGTGCCGGTTCAACGGCGCAGGGCAAGAATGGACTGAGCGATCTCACGGCGGCGGCTCTTTTGAAGATCGCCTCCCTCAACGCAGGAGGAGACAACCTGAGTCACCTTTACCTTGAAGGTCTCGGAACAGGAGCCTCAGCCAGGACAAGAGGACAGGGGCAGGGTGCCGCAAACCCGGCCTACTCCACTGTCCCCACCAGCAGTACCCCATCCACTCCTCAGAATCTGGGCTCTCTCTCCGCCCGTTTTGAATCCGGCGATATTGGGGTGGAAGCCATCGGCTATGATGAGCGTGGAGGAACCTCCTACGGAAGTTATCAGATCGCTTCGCGGACGGGCACCATGCGGCGGTTTCTCGATTATCTCGAGGAAAAGGCACCAGCGTGGGCAAGACGCTTGAATGCCGCCGGTCCCCTGGATACCGGCAGCCGCAATGGGGCGTTGCCTCGGGAATGGCAAAAAATAGCCGCCGAAGATCCAGTTGGCTTCGAGAAGATCCAAAAGGACTTTATCGAATCCACTCATTACACGCCCGCCCTCCAGGAAATCGAAGACAGAACCGGTGTCAATATTGACCATAATTCAAAAGCCCTGAAGGAAGTCTTGTGGAGTACCGCCGTCCAGCATGGCCCACGAGGTGCAGCCAACATCTTCTGCAAGGCAATCGATGAAGCCGCGGGCCAAAGCGACAATGGCCCGACCGTTCAAAATTTGATAGACTCGATTTATTCTTCCAGAGGCAGGCAGTTCGGCACGTCTTCTCCGGGGATTCGCGCTTCGGTGCGCAGGAGATTCGAGGAAGAAAAGTCTCTGGCTCTGAACATGCTGGCAAAGGAGACACGGGGATCGGCTGAAAGCAGAGCGTAGTAGCCGCCGTTGTTCAATCATTCGGATCGCGTAGCTCGAGGAGGTGTTTTTAGTGGGAAGGATTCCGTCCATAACGATCATTGCTTTTCTTCTATTGCTGCTTGTCCTCTCCTGCGCCCGGGTAACGCAGGGGAGAGCCGCGGAAGCCGAAGAGGTGATTTCCGGAACAGGCAAGGTGACGTTCAACGATCTCGAAGGAGGTTTTTACGGAATTGTATCCGATGACGGTAAGCAGTATGACCCCATCAACATGGGCAGGGAATTTCAGATTTCGGGCCTGCGAATCAGCTTTGAAGCAAAAGTCCGTAACGATACCATAGGCTTTCACATGTGGGGAGCCCCCATTGAAATCCTGAAAATAGAAAAGCTGGCACCCACCGGGCCTTAGCGAACCGCCTCGGTGGGCGGAGAATTTCGTACTTGCAAATTCCGCAAAGTCCCTTATGCTTGGGGTAATTGGCTTTGTATGGCTTCAATTCGACCCCCTTTAGAGACCCACATGGAAAGACTGTTGCAGGGACGGCGCTGTTGGAGAATTCTTGTATCTCTGCTGCTCATCGGGATGGTACTCCTCCTCCATGCCTGCGGCAGACAGGTTTGCTCCCTCCCACCGCCCCAGGCATCTCAACCCTCCGCGCCGTCGCAGCCATCCGCTCCTTCCCACGCTCTTCCTCCACGCCCGGGAGTCTCGGTGGTGCAAAAGCCCCTCGGGAATTCCGCTACCTGCAAGACGATCACTCATGAAGTCGGTCCCCTCGAAACAGTATGGCGTATTTCGAGGATGTATGATGTTACCGCGGAAAGCATCTATGCGGCAAATGGGCTCAAGGCCGGAGACCCCCTGCGCATCGGCCAGAAATTGACCATTCCCAACGCCAAATGCCTGCGCCACGTGATTGCGCTCTATCCCAATCCACAGTGGAAGTATATCATTGTCCACCATACGGCAACCGACATCGGCAATGCCTCCCTCGTTCACCGCTCCCACGAAGATCGAGGATTCTGGTATGGGCTGGGATATCACTTCCTGATCGACAACGGTACCTTGGGAAAGGGCGACGGCCAGATAGAGGAATCTCCCCGCTGGATCAAGCAGCAGAACGGAGCGCACTGCAAAGCGGGGGGTATGAACCAGAAGGGAATCGGTATCGCCCTGGTGGGTAACTTCAACATGGATCTTCCCACGGCCGGCCAGATGCAGTCTCTGACGTACCTGCTGAAGATGCTGTGTCAATACTACAAGATCCCCGCCTGCAATATCATGGGACACCGGGACGTCGATGGAGCTGCCACCGATTGTCCGGGCAAGCGTTTTCCCTGGCCGGCGCTCCGCCAGGAGCTCGCCGGATTATAGCTTTCAGCTCCTGGATTTATGAAACGGCAAAGCAGCGGATAATCTACATTTACAAAGAGTCCTGCAAGAAAGCTTCTCTTTCACTTGATTTCTCACATATATCGTATATTCTACTTTACATAAAAACTCTGTTCATTAGTTACGTCTGATTTGATAAAGGAAATGTGAGGAGGATCCTATGAACGAGCTCCTGGCTCCGGGTGGCAGCCTGGCGATGGTTGAAGCGGTGTTTTCCCAAGGTGCCGATGCCGTGTACGTCGGCTCCAAAGGATTCAGCCGACGAAAATGTGCCTGGGAGTTGGAAGATTCCCAGATTCGAGAAGCCATTGAAGTTGCAAAACCTTATGGCAGCAAAGTTCGGATTGCCCTCAATGCGGAAATCCCGCCGGAAAAGTTCATGCTTCTCATGAGCAAGATCGCCAAGTACGCAGCATGGGGCGCCGAGGGAGTGATCGTCAAAACTCCGGCCATCATGCAGATGGTGAAGGAAAACTTTCCCAGCCTGGTGATTCACGCAAGCGTCGGGTGCAATATACAAACGCCGGCTCAAATGGCGGAATATAAGGGCTATGGCGCTTCTCAAATCGTAGCCAGTACCGAAATCGATACAGTGGAGAAACTGAAGGCTTTTAAAGCCGCGGCGGATTCAATCTCCGTTGCCACGGAAATTCTGGTCCACGGGAACCGGTGCGTGGGCGGGGTCGGGAACTGCGTTTTTCACGAGCTCATCAGCGATTCATACATCAAGCGTTACTACACCGACGAAGACGGCAACGAGATTGTCGAGTACGAAGGCTGGCCGGACCGGAGCGGAAGCTGTTTCCGCCTATGCCTCCTGACGGACGCCCAGCGGCGGAAGGTGCTGAATCAACGAGGCCGGAGCCAGGAGGAGATTACAGCCATCAACGACCGCATCCACCGCCATCCCAACGTGGCTTTTGCGATCAACGGCAGTGAGCTCTGGGAATATATGGATCTGGGCCTTCACACCCTGAAGGTTCAGGGGCGGGAATATGCGGTGGATCTCATAGCTCGTATGATTTTCATCTACCGGACTCTCATTGAGGCCCATCGCGCCGGAAAGCCTCACTACGCCCCGGATCTGATCCCGCTGCAGAAAGAGCTGGATGAAATCGCCACGGACCGGGATCGTGTCCGCATGGAAAAGACCAGGGAGCTTCACCGGAACATCAAAGGGCTTCACGCCTGAGAGGCCGAGGCGCATTTGAAAAAAGGGGCTATCCGCATAAGATAGGACATATTCGACATATCCCTCCTATTCCTCGTTCCCATGCTCTGCGCTGGAACGAGGAATAGGAGGGATATGTCGAATATGACGAATATGTCCTATCTTATGCGAATAGCACTTCAAGTGCGCCCTGGAGTGCGCTGAGGTTCCGCCATGCGAGATCCTTTCAGAAGGCGGCATCCAGCACTTCTCTGACTTTCCTCGCCATGGTATCGATGGAAAAAGGCTTCTGAAGGAAGCGGGCGCTTTTCTCCAGCACCCCGCGGTGAGCAATGGCATTGGCCGTGTAGCCGGACATGAAGAGGGTTTTTACGCCGGGCTTCATGACCCTGATTCTTCCTTCCAGCTCTTTGCCGTTCATGTCGGGCATCACCACGTCGGTAAGCAGGAGATGTATCCGGCCGGGGTGTCCCTGACAAAGGGCAATGGCCTCGCGGGGACCCGAAGCTTCCAGTACCCTGTAGCCAAGCTCCTCGAGGATGGTCCTCGCCAGCCGGCGTACTTCCCTTTCGTCTTCCACCAGCAGAACGGTCTCCCGCCCGCCCGCGGGTGTGCTTTCCTCGGCCACGGCCGATGACGCCGCTTCCCGGCCCACGTACCGGGGGATATAGATCTTGACTGCGGTGCCGTGGCCGGGCTCACTGTAGATGTTCATAAAGCCGTTGTTCTGCTTGACGATGCCGTAGACCGTCGCCAGCCCCAGCCCGGTGCCCCTGCCCTCGGGCTTGGTGGTAAAAAACGGCTCGAATACGTGCTCCAGTATCTCCTCATCCATACCACAGCCTGTATCGCTCACCGCCAGCATAACGAAATCGCCGGGCCTGAAGCCCAGGTGTTTTTCGCAATAGCCCAGATCGAACACGATATTTGCCGTTTCCACCGTGAGCTTGCCGCCTTCGGGCATGGCGTCCCGCGAGTTGACCGACAGGTTGGCCACGATCTGGTCGATCTGGGCCGGGTCCATGTACACGGGCCACAGATCGGCCGACAGCCTGAACATCAGGTCAATGTCCTCGCCGATGATGCGCGCAAGCAGGCGCTCCATGCCCTTTGTCTGCTCATTCAAGTCCACGGCCCGGGGGGCGATGGTCTGCCTGCGGGAAAAGGCCAGAAGCTGCCGGGTCAGGTCGGCCGAGCGGCCGGCGGCTTCCTGCACTGCCTTGAGGTAGGTATAGATCCGGTCCGCGGGCTCCAACCTGACCAGGGACATTTCCGTGTATCCCAGGATCACGTTCAGCATGTTGTTGAAATCGTGGGCCACTCCCCCGGCCAGCCGTCCCACGGCTTCCATCTTCTGAGCCTGCCGGAACTGTGCCTCGAGCTTTTCCTTGTCTTCCTGCGCCCGCCTGTGCTCCGTCACGTCGAACAGAACACCGCTTATATAATCGATGCGCCCGTCCTCACGGCAGACGATCTGGCTCCTCTCCTGAATCCAGCCGTATTCTCCATCCCGCCGTCCAACTCGGTACTCCCGGACGTATTCTCGCTCTCCCCTGAGCGCCCTTATGAAGATTGTTTTGGCGGCGGCCATATCCTCGGGATGTATCAGGTCTACCCATTTAACCTTCCGAGAGGCAAAGTCCTCGCTCGGATAGCCTGTAAGAGCCTGGATTTTGTCATCGAAGAATTCCACGGTGCCGTCTGCGTATCCTCTGTAGACCACTCCGGGAATGTTTCTCACCAGCAGCCGGTAGCTTTCATCGCTCTGTCTCCGCGATTCCTCCGCTCTCTTCCAGGCCGTGATGTCGGTCGAGATGCCGCAAAGGGCGCTGGGGGCTCCGTCAGCATCGCAGATGGGGTATTTGATGGAGAGATAGGTATGGAGGCCATCCTCCAGGGGAACCATCTCTTCCCTTTCCAGTGCCTCCCCCGTTGAAAGGACCAAGATATCGTTTTCCCTGAAAACGGCAGCCGTATCCGGAGGGAAAATGTCCGCGTCCTCCATACCGACGACCTCTCCCCTTCCGATGTGAAACAGCCTCTCGAATTCCCTGTTGATGATCAGGTATCTCCCCTGAACGTCCTTCACATAGATAACAGCCGGCGAGTTATCCATTATGGCCTGAAGCTGATGTTGAGTCTCGCGAAACGCCTTTTCAGCCTGGAGACGTTCTGCGCTCTCCCGCTGTAAACGCTCGGAAACCGAGGCTACGGCTGCAATATTCCGATAGGAGCGGAGCGATGAGATCATAATGGCAAAGAGCTTCTGCGCCGTCAAATCGGCTTTTTCGGCGTAGTCATTGATATCGTAGTCCATTATGACCTTCTCGGCCGGGGCGATTCCAGGCTGTCCGGTCCGTAAGACAATTCTCACGAAGTCGTTCCCAAGAACTTCCCGGACATACTTCACCACTTCAAGTCCCGAGCTTTCCCGCTCCATGACCACATCCAGCAGGATCACCGCGGTATCCGGGCTGGAAACGATTGCACGTTTTGCCTCTTCACCGGAGTATGCGCTGATGAATTCCAGCCCTTTCCCGTCAAAGACGACGTCGCCCAGAACCATTTTCGTAACTTGATGGACCGCCTCTTCGTCGTCCACGATCAGGACCTTCCAATATCCATAGGTCACCGGCTCCACCCCGGTTGAAGGCTCCTCCTCGAGAAACAGAAGCTTGTCGGAATCGTTCATTTCGTCTCTCATGCCATATCACCTCCTCTTTCAACGGGAAACCTGATGATAAAGGTAGCCCCTTTCCCCTGACCGCTCTCACAGGTGACTGTTCCGCCGAGCTTTCGGGTGACGAGATTGTAGAGGATATAGAGCCCGAGACCGGTTCCTCCCTGCCCTCTTTTGGTGGTAAAGAAAGGATCGAAGATCTTGTTTATATAGCGCGGCTCGATCCCATTGCCGTCATCGGAGTAGGAAAGCACAAGCCAATCATCTTCCTTCGCCACGCTAATGACTACGTGGCCATTTCCACCATCCGGGTACGCATGCATGATCGTATTGACCACCATATTCGTGATGATCTGGGAAAAGACACCCGGATAACCGTCTATCTCGAGCTCGTCACGGCATCGGATTTCGATATCGAAATTGGAATTCTTCAACTTCGGCCTAAGACTCAGAAGTATCTGACCGAGGTACTCCTCGACTTTGAACGTCCGTCTCTCCTCGCTTGACTGGTCAACGGCGATCCTTTTGAAGCCGGCGATCAGCTCGGCCGCGCGGCGCAGATTGATGAGGGTGATCTCAGCCGAATCGCTGCATACGGAAAGGAATTTCTCCAGATCCGACCTGGTGGCCCTGCCGCTTCTGAACAGGTCACTGAATTCTTTTGTCTTTTGTGCCAGGTGGGAGACCGCCGTCACTGCCACGCCGGCCGGGGTGTTGATCTCATGTGAGACTCCCGCAACCAGATCGCCCAACGCCGCGAGCTTTTCGGTCTGGATCAGATGGGTCTGCGTCTCCTGCAGACTCTTGAGTGTCCTGGTAAGCTCGGAATACGCGGCCTGTAGCTCGGCCGTACGCTCGAAGACTCTTTGCTCCAGATCCTGGTTGAGCCTTTCGATCTCTTCCCTGGCTTCCATTTCCTTCAAACGCCTGTATCCCATGTCCGCAAGAAACTGGGCCAACTGCACCAGGAATCTCATGATCGCATCGAGCTTTTCCTCGGTTATGACCGGCACCTCGGCCAGTGCCTGCAGGTATGCTTCCTCATCGAAGCCGAGCTCCTTGGCCTGTCGGCGAAAAAATTCGATATCGGGCGCACGGGTAAAAAGCTGCCCGGTCATGACCTGGGCCACGTGCTGCCCGGCGACGATTATCGGGCTGGCCACATCCGTCAGGCCGTGGGCGCAGCGATAACTGACATAAGCCTTGCCGGTATTCAGATGGTGCGCAATGTAGGTGTCGCTTTCCCTGCACCTTTCGGCGGTCACTGGGTTGACGCGATGAAACTTGGTGCAGATGTCGAGCCAGCCGCTCGCAGTCCAGACATTCCCCTTGCCGTCGATGATTCCCGTGGGAATCCCCGTGACGGCATAGTAGCCATCCATCAGCTCCTGGGCCTTCGCTACATCGATCAGATCGCTAAACTGCAGCTCCCTCATCCCGGTCCTCCCGTCCACCGCTACCTTGTCATGGCTACCGGTCAAAGCAGACCAGTCAGCAAATGATCGAATATCATACTATGTATCAAGGCGAAAAAAAACTGTGGGATATGCGTCAATGATGGCTACCCACATAAGGCGGGACACCTTGAACGGTAGGGCGGGGTTACGTCCCCGCCAACCCAGCGTCACCGCCAAACCCATGGCCCCACATGACCTAAGCTCGATGGGGACGCTGGTTTG
>Ga0074199_1001027_pt1 | contig 29874 bp, 15 predicted proteins | sample EPASupsiteSAE347_FD_64528 | JGI IMG/M metagenome (GOLD analysis project Ga0074199, IMG submission 64528) | Bioremediated contaminated groundwater from EPA Superfund site, New Mexico - Sample SAE3-47 | ecosystem: Environmental > Aquatic > Deep subsurface > Groundwater > Contaminated ... | reverse complement strand
CGAATACATGGTGGAACGGGCCGGTCCGGATAAAATCGTCTTTGGCACCGATCTGCCATGGTATAGCCCATATTATGCCGCCGGCGCCGTGCTTTTCGCGCACATAGACGAGCAAGCGCGCCGCGACATCCTGTATCGCAATGCCGAACGTCTGTTAGCCGATAACACGGCTGGATCTGATCTTTGCGCGCCATGATCGTATGTTGTATATGCCACCGTTTTTTATGAGACTGTTGTGAAAGTCCAAACAATCCATGATATTCAGCCTGTGTTGCATGAGTATGCGCAACCGCGCACAGCCGTTTGGGATGCCCTGTGGTTGCACCGGGCGCCTAACAGAATTGCATTAGCCATTATGCCTAATGACACGGCCTTGGATGCCGTGCGCCAAGACTGTGCCGCGTTGCGCTTGGACTACCCCGCCCAGAAACCGCCGGGCTGGACAGAGGCATGGGACAAGCACTTAATGACGGATGTCATTGATGTATATGCGCGCATGCGTTTGCCCGGCGACGCCTTTTTAAGTTTATCCGTGCCGTCTTTTGCACATGGGCAGTCCCAGGGAATCTGCGATTTGTTCGGCGCTCGTGTCGAGACCCTGCCATCCGGCCACGAGCACGTTCATCCGTTTCCGGCAGATCCCGGCGCCATCCATGCGCTGGCCGTCCGGCCCATTCAGGCAAGCCGCTATTGGAATGCGGTCGCTTATATCGTTTACGCGCGCGCCGCCACGCAGGGGGTGTTCGAATTCCGCAATCCCGTCATGACCGGCCCGCTGGACACCGCCAATTACCTGCTTGGGACAACGACACTGATGGAATGGGTTTATACCGAGCCGGAAACCCTGCATGTTTTGCTGGGAAAAATCACCGATGTGCTGATCGCCATGATTACTGCGCTTAGAAAGGCCGCCGGCGGCGTTTTGCATGCACGCCATTTTGCCTGTATGTGCGGCGGATTCGACGTTTGTTCGGAATGCCGCTCGCTGGTTTCCCGCGAAACTTACGAGGCCTTCGAAGCGCCCTATTTGCGGCGGCTGGGCGAAACGTTGGGACCTTATGGCATTCACTCCTGCGGAAGTTGGGAACGGACCGTTCCCAGCGCCCTGCAGGACCCGAATCTGCACGCCATGAACGGCCAGATTCGGGAGAACGATTGGCAGGAGCTCTGCCGGTTGTCTCAGGGCCGCATGACTTATTCCATCGCACCCAGCACCACCGTGGCCGAGAAATATACCTGGCGAACGATGGCCGAATTTTATGAATTTATCATCGAAACGACCCCCGATTCGCAGCCGTTGGAACTGAGTTTGTCGGAAGACGATCTGCCGGTTTGGAATCAACTGTGTCATACCCATCGCCGTGCCGGTTGTATACTCCAGGATACGCGGCCATCGTCATCCCGTTTTTCCCCTTGGATTACTCAAGGTTGGCGGGTATCCAAATTGCTGCCTAAGGCTCCCGACTTGGCATCCGCCGCAGGTGTTACCTTGCTCGACGCGCTGGATTGGCGCTCTTTGACGCCGCCGGATTCACCCAATAACCGGATGAGCTTGCACTATCTTTATAACGACCAAGATGGCTTGGTATACTTCGGCCTGCGTTTCCGTGTCGTCACTGCCGGTTTATGGGGGTTGTATCTTGGACATGACGGCGGCATAAAACTGTTCCTAAATGGTCGCCAACTGGCGTATCAGCCCGAACAAGTCAATCCGGTCAAGACAGATCGTACCAAAGTTACCACGGATTTATCCGTTGGATCGCACGAGTTAATCGTTGCCATTGATACGAACAAAGGGAAAGGCTCTGCCATTACGTTCCGCTTTCAGACCCCGGCAGACAGCAATTATAATATGGAGGATTTCCCCGTCCATGAAATATAAATCACAGGCATTTATGGTCAAATCCGTGCCCGGCAATGGATCGCGCTTCGATATTTTCCCAACGCCAAAACAAGTTGAAGCCCTGGCACACGCCGACCTGAATATCCGCGGCTTAACGCCTTTAATCCGATCCGCCATTGTCGGAACAGATCATCCCATGGTTCGCCTGGCGCTGCAACAGCTCGAGGAATTGTGCAAAACGATCAAGGTTGGCCGGCGTCAATCCGGGCGTTTGACGATTCGGGTGGCGATCGATCCACACGCCATTGCGGAAGACAAAACCGGCCAGGGCTATCGTCTGTGCGTTACACCCAATCCATCCATTGACATTACCGGCACGGCGCCGCTCGGGCTCCTCTATGGCGTTCAAACCTTTGCGCAGTTATACGAACAGACCGGAGTACGCCTGCCATACGTGGAAATCGCCGATTGGCCTGATTACGAATACCGGCTTTCCGCCAACTGGGTGCAAAATTGCGAGGTGGCGCGTTGGTGTTTCGACCGGGGCCAGGGGATTAAGCGCTTCGTCGAGGACGGCAAGCGGCGGATAGACTGGGCGTTGAAATACAAGATCAACATGATTTATTTCGATTTCTCGTACGGCGATGGCCGCGCCGAGATGTTCCCGGGTTACAGCCGCATTTTATCCACCCTCAACCGCTATGCGCGCGAACGGGGCATCCGCTTGATGACCGGTTTGGTCACCTCCTGCGGTATGATCAACCGTAAATCCTATCCGGATGGCCCACCCTATCAGTGCTTGACGCGCAATATTCAGGGTGAAGATGTCGGCGATCCGCCCTATGGCGGGTGGTGCTGGTCCAATCAGCCGGCCTGGAGAATCAAATGCGATAAAATCCGGCGTTATGTCCAGGCCAACGAACCCGGAACGCTTTACCTTCACAGTTTCGATATTGCCCGCTATAAGGACGTGGCCGCCTCGTGGAAATCGCGTTGTCCGCAATGTCGCCGGCAATGGCCGGACGATGCCATCGCGTCCCCACGCGGCATGGCCGGCGCATTTGCGCATGTGGACAACCTGATGCTTGACGCGGTGTTCGGCGTCAAAAACAAGCGCACCGGATATGACGCCCGGCGGGATTGCATTGTCCACCTCGTATCCCCGGCCTACGGGTTCTATTTCGAAGACGACGCCGATTGGAAGGAGGAGATCCGCTATTACGAGCAACTCAGTCGGGGCTTGAAATACGTCGTTAATGTCCAGTTTGGCATTCGTGAGCAGGGGTTCAACAAAAATGCCGATACTTTGCGCGTAAAAGAATTGGCCGAGAGCCTGCGGCGCAACGGCAAGGGACATGGCGTCTTTGTGGATGTTTTTGCCGGTTACCCCGGCGGCGGTAATACGCATAAAAGTCCGGGCCAGGGCTTTGCCTATTATCGTCCCATCCAACCCTTGCCCGCGATTTACTCCTCCTTCGAGGGCGCCGCCACCGTTGCCTCCATGGAGGCGCATGCCGATTTCGATGTGCACGCGATTTTGTGTAATCAATACGCCTGGAATTCCAGGCCGGCATTCCATACCGAGCCGATCCGTAATTACCGCGAATGGAAAAATATTTACGAAGGCGCCTACCGGGGGTTTTATTATCCCAACGAAATTTACGGCTGTCATGGACTTGTCCGGCGAATATGCCAAAGTCTATATGGCAGGAATGCCGGCCGTTATATCGCCGAAGCGTACTCGTTGCGCGCCATTGACGAAGACGAGGCCTTGCCCCTTTTTCAACCCGAATCGCTGGGGCCGGTCCGCGCGACCTGGAAAGTCGGATTGGCGCCGGAACAACAGGAGGCGTGGCGGCGGCGCTGGGAACAAATCGAGCAAGTCACCCGGGAAGCTTGTCAATTGATGCGCACGGGACGTTCGCAAGGCGACTTTAATCGCGTGCAGGCGCAAACCATTGACTGGCAAATCAACGTGCTGGCTTTGGGATTGAAGATGACATTATTCCTGAAGCTGGAAGCGGATATCTGTGCCCGGCCGGGCCAAAAGGATGCCCGTCATCTTATACAGACCTGTCGGCGGTCACTGCATGCCATGGCCCGGTTTATCCGAACCCAGTTCCCGCCCGATACAAAACAGTTTTTCCAACAATGCGACATGAACACCTCCGACGGCAAATATACGCCCAATGACGCCACGCTGTATCCGGATAACGGCTTGCTTTCCAATATGCGTTTATGGAAAAATATTCTGCGGACATTTGAGGCGGAATTAAATGAATGCGGCGCCAAAAATGCATAGGAATTTCCGGTGTCGGCGTTTCCGGCCATGCCGCCTGTTTTCAGCAGAATACGTCAATAATATAGCCATTCGCGCATAGAATGATTAGAGTATATTGTGGTTAAATATAAGGCAAATACAGCAAGTTTTGCAGGTGCAAGGTGTTTACGCGAAAGGAGTCGGGAATGAAAGCCATCATCATCATCGGAGCCACACTTATGAGCCTTCAATTTTCCACGGCGGCAACAGTTGACGAAAAAGCGCTCCTGCGGCAGGTATTGCCCTTGCCCAAGGAAATCCGTGTCGCTCAGCAGGTAAAAATCAATCCGGCCGATGTGATCATCCGTTCCCGATCCAATGCGGGGCCAATGGAGCGGCAAGCCATATCCGAATTGACCGATCTATTCAAAACCAAAACCGGCCTGAGTCCGAGCGGCAAGGGTTTTGAAATTATCATCGGTGTCTTGAATTCCGAGACCGGACAATTGGAAGGCTGCCCCATCCGGCAAGCCCAACGCCTGTCGTCTCTGCCGAATAAGGAACAAGCCTATCTTATCCAAACGAATGGCGCCAACCAATTGCTTGTAACCGGCCTTAATGAGGCCGGGGTTTACTATGGCGTCAAAACCCTGGCGCAATTGATGGCGCCTTTTATGGATAAAGACGCCGTTTTAATTCCCCTGGCCGAAGTCGTGGATTGGCCGGACCTCGAGCAACGGGGCTTGTGGAATTTCCCGAAGGAATGGATCCCCTGGATGTCCGGCATCAAACTTAATTTTGGGAACCTGGGGACGCAGATGACGATCGAACGCGATAAAACCAGCCCGGTTGTTTTCGATAAAGATCTTATGACCAAGGCCCATTCAATGGCCTTTCACTCCGTGCCGGAAATCGGGCATTTTAATTTCTGGCATTCCTATAAGCTGTTCAGGGGTTATCCCGAACTGGCTGGACTGGGCGACGGCGCCCTGGCGGGGCGTTATCATGCCCATAAAGAAGGCAATCAGCACCGGGTTCTGGATGCCGGAAACCCGATATTTACCAAACTGCTTAAGGAATGGATGACCGGGCTGGCCGAACAGGGCGTTACCGATCTGACGTGCTGGCTTACCGAACGTCCGGCCTGCGATGAGAGGCCGGCCACCCGCGCCATCGGTCAATTTGTGCTCGAAGCGCGCGCCTGCATCAAAGCGTGGCAGGAGGTCCGTGCCAAGTATCCCGCCTTAACCATCCGGTTATTCATTTCAACGACCACGGATGAGCGCTATTACATGATATTAAATGAAGCGCCGCCGGAAGTGAAGATCATGCGCGCCTGCGCCTCGGACTTGCAGCGCGCGCGGCATCTGCCGCGCGATTTGTTCATAGATCCGCTTCTGGACTATTATGCGGTGCAGGGCCGGTGGATCGGCACCTACGATGTGCCGATCAACGCCAACGGCAAGGTGGAAACGCCGGAATTCAAGCTGCCGCACCGGTCCGCCCAGCGTGTCAAAGATTATGTGACGCAGTTGATTCAGCGCCAATTCCATCACGGCGCCGGCATGATGGCATGGCATAAATTCGCCAAGGAAATATGCGACTTCAATATCAGCGCCCTGGCGGAATGGTCCTGGAATGCCAAGGGCCGATCGGAAAAAGATTTTGCAATAGCTTGGGCCACCATCAATGGCTATAAAAATCCGGAAGCCGTGGCCGCCTGGGCGGAGGTGATGGGGCCGGTTGAATGGGATGTATATGACTCCGAGTTACCCGACACCTATGCCTGCGGCAATGCGTTGAAAATGATTCAGGAACACAAAGTGCCCGTGCTGGGCGAAGGCATGTTCCGTTATTATACCAGCGAAGCTGATTTTGATAAGAAATTGAAGGCTTGCGAAGACGCACTGCGTTTGGCCGGACAGATCGAAAACCCGGATTTCAAGAACGAGACCCTGGTGGTGTCAGCTTACATAAAACTGGCCAAATCCATATATTTCATCGCGAAAATCATGACGTTCGAAGACATCGCCAATCTGGCGGTGCAGGACAAGCTCAAGGACCAATTGTCCCTGTTGGAACAGGCGGGCAAGGAGAACGTGGCGGCCATCCGTGCCTGGCGTTCGGCTTACGGTCCTGAGCCATGGCACGATCGCGCCTATAACGCCATTCGCTCGACCGAGGCCACGGTGAGCGGTATTGCCCAGTGGATTACGACCCGCTACCTCTATTGACAGAAAGGATGGGCCCATGAAACGTCGTAATTCGGTCATTTTCTGGATATTGGGCAGCTTGCTGGGATTGGGACTAAATACCCTGGCTGCCGTGGACCGCGTGTCGCTTGACGGTGACTGGGATTTTACCTTTAAAGAAGGGATGGTTGCCGATCTCCCGGCCTTGCCGGCGAATTCCGAATATGACATTCAATTGCGCGTACCGGACTATATGGTGTTTCAGTTGGATCGCCTGCAAAAGGCCAAATGGTGGAAACACCCGATCAATGCCAATGTCAATTATATCGGGTTGCGCGGTATTGGCTTTTATCGCAAAACGGTGGATGTGCCGAAAGACTGGGCGGTCCGGTCGGTGCAATTATATGTCGGCCGGGCCTTCGATCGGCTGAATGCCTGGGTAAACGGAAAGCATGTGGTCTTCCATCCTTATAGTTGCGTGGCGCCCTGCCGGGTCGAGATCAGCCCGTTCCTCAAGCCGGGCGAAAAAAACGAAATCATCATCGCCGTGGATAATCAGCAGGAATATTCCGGCCACTATTATCTTTATGGCGGAATTACAGCGCCGGTTTATTTGCAAGCCTCACAAGGTCCCGGTTCGATTGCAAGCCTGTATCTCCGGCCCGGCGCAACTTTGACGGATGTTTGCTGGAAAGTGGAATTACAAGGTCTGGCTTCAAAGCGCGCGATGCCGGCCGGCCGCTTAGCCTGGTTGATTCGCCAAGTCGGCGCCACCAACATCCTGGGACGGGGCACAGTGGATGTCCAGGCATTCCGCGGCAGCGCCACCCAGGAATGGAGCTCCAGCCACAAGGATCTATTGCCCTGGCATCCGAATCACCCGAACCTATACATGGCGGAACTTACCTGGGAGCAGGACGGCAAGGTAATTGACAAACTCGACCAGCGGTTTGGGTTGCGGAGGTGGCAGACGGATGGTCGCGTCTTGAAAATTAATGGCCAGCCGATTTACTTGCGTCAATTGTATGGATGCCAGCATGCGGCGACGCACTGGCGTTATCCGCAAACGAAAGAATATTGGCGGCGCTATTTCGAAATGATCAAGGTGCACGGTTATAATTCAGTCGAATGGACCGAAGCCCCCATGCCGGAATGCCTGGAAGCCGCCGATGAGGCGGGCATCGTCGTCCAGGGCAACGCTATTTATCCGCCCTATTTTGCCAAGCGCAATCAGCTTATCGGCAAACAAACGAATCTCTGGATGCAGGTGGCGTTGTGGACCCGTAGTTATCCCAGCATGTCGTTTTATTGCCTGGGCGGCGAAATGTCATATTACGAGGGATTTTTGGACGATGTGCGGCAGATCAATCAACTGATCAAATCAATCCATCCCGAATCCCTGTTCATGGCCAATCAGTCCATGGATGGCATCGAAAACCATCTCGGAAATGTGCCGGCCAAGGATCTGCTTGACGAACCGTTCCTGCATCATCCCCAGCGTCTGAAGGTCCTGACCGAAGTAAGCGAGCTGTTCGGCAGTTATCCGACCGGCGGAACCAATAATCCCATGGGCGGCGGGTTAAGTTATAATCCGCTGGACGATCCCTGGCAGGACATCAACCGCCGCATGGCCCTTTATCAGCGTCCGATCATCACGCATGAGATCGTTCAGAGCTGGCGGCCCTGGTTGTTTGCGGAGGACGGCCAGTTCGCAACCTTCCGCTATGGGCGCAAGCCGTTGGATTACCTGTGCAATCCTTCCGGTTGGCCGCCGCCCGGCAAGAGTACAATTGCCTATTGCATGGGTGTGCATGTTAGAAACCGCGTTTTCTATGAAAATATCTGGCGCCTGCATAGCATCATGACCAAGCATATTTTCGAGAAAACCCGCAAGTGCGGCAATATGATCGGCTTTCAGGATTTGGGCGGGCAAGGCGGCCAGCATCCTTTGTTGCTGGAACCAGGTCCGGGATATGCCGGTGCGGCGGCATTCCGCCGCTATAATTACGAAAACGTTCTGCTGTTGGATTGGGACGGAGGCAATTGTCTCAATCGCTGTTATTGGGAGGGCGACACCTTCGCCGGGCAGGCCATGGCTTCCTGGTATGGCGAGTATCCCATGACGGAAGGATCGCTTACGTGGGAAATCAGGGATGACGACCATATTCTGCTCAGGGGCTACGAGCCGATCGGCAAAGTGCCCGGTTATTCGGTGTCGGTATTAACCAACATTGCCTTTGCCTGGCCGGCCGTATCCCGGAGCAAAAAATTGAATCTGGCATTGCATCTCTCGGGTAACGGCCTAATTGTCGAAAACGACTGGGATTTCTGGGTGTTTAAACGCACGCCGCCCGGCCAGATTAAGGCCGCTTGTTCGCCCGCACTGCTTCCCCTGTTGCAGTCCCGTTATGCCGGATTGCAGGAGCTTCAGGAAAATTCAACGGATAAATTATGGATCGTTGATAGTTTGAATTCCAAGGCCGTCCGGCATTTGGAAGATGGCCGGGATGTCCTGTTACTGGGCGGCAAGTCATTGCCGCGCAACTCGCAATGGCCGAAATTCAATCCCGGGTACCGCGGCCATCATAACCATGGGACGGTAATCCATGCGCACCCGCTTTGGCAGGGATTTCCGCAGGAGGGCTGGGGCGACTGGCAGTTCTATCCGATCCTGCAGGGCGCGGAGCCGGTTATTTTTCAGGATAAACGCGCCTCCGGCGGCGAGATGCAAGGTAGGGTTTTCACGGATTGGCGCGTTGATTTAATGGAAAAGGCGCCCTTCGATCCGATCCTGGAAGTGGGCGAAATCTCGATGCAAAGCCGGCAGGCTTGCCTGTTCGAGTGGCGCGTCGGTAAAGGGCGGTTGCTGGTATCGGCCTGTTCCCTTGTTCCCGATAATCCGGCTGGTGTTGCGCTAACGGACGCCATGATGGCGTATGTGGCGGGAACCAATTTCGCGCCCAAAACCGCAGTTTCCGCGAACTGGTTGCGCAGTCTGGTCAGCGGCATGACCGGTCGCAATGAATTGCGCCTAAGTCTGTCCGATTTTACCGGCGGAACTCTCGCCGCCAAATATAACAGTAGCGGCAATATCCCGAAAGACGCCTGTTTCATCAAGCCGCAGGAAGTCACACGGATTGCATTTGACCTGGACCAGGCGCAAATGCCGGTCGCCGCCGCGGGACGTCTTATCCTTTGGATTGACGGCCAGGATGCCGACCAGATTGCGATACCGCCCGCAAGCGTGGAAATCCAGCTCAACCAGCATGTGCTCTTTGCCGGCGCCAATCCATGCGTTAAACGCGGCTGGTCAACCTGGGAAATCCCCTTCGAGGCCCAATGGGCTCTGGCGGGACGCAATGAACTGACTTTCCGTAATCTTGAACCAGCCGGCGCCAAGCACAAGTGGTTCATGTTTTCCGATGTGCGCATCATGACTCCGGGTGCCGCCGGAGCGAAAATCCCCGGGATAACACCCGGCAAGCCCGGTGACTGGGTCAATCAGCCGGTGACCATCGAGCTTAAGGAAACGAAATGGTTCAAGTTGAATCAGGATGAATGGCGGGAAGGCGAGCGCGTAACGCTGGCCCAGGAAGGCACCAATCTTCTCCTGATTAAGAAACAAAAAAATGACCAAGCGGTGGAGACCATTAATAAAAAATTGGACATGACCCCGCCCAAGCTGATCTTGATCTCCACGCCGCCTATCCAGCAATTGGCCGGCGAGTATTTTGCCACGCCTGAGACCCAGTTTGCCGTTGGAGCGCGGGATGCCCTGTCCGGAGTCGCCAAAATTGAAGTGGCGATTGATGGCGCCGAGTTCAAGCCGGTGGCCGAGCCCTTTGCCTTGCCGGCCGGCAAGCATGAAATTCGCGCGCGCTGCACGGATTGGGCCGGCAATTCCATGATGACCTTCACGGAAGGCACCGAAGGCGGCGGGCCCAAAGACCGCATTCAAGTCCAGATCAAATAGAAAGGTATATATGGCAATCACTGTCACGAAAACCGTTCATATTCCCCCGGAGTGGCTGGGGGAAGTTTCGGTGCCGCACCCCGAGGGTTTTTTCGGGATTTACGTCGTCGAATGCAATACGGCCTATTGCCGCAGTTCCGGCGTGGAATTGATCCAGATATACGGCGGCACAATTTCCAGCGATGTCTGGGGCAAGTATTTTCAGCGTTGCAGCGACGATAATGGCCGCACCTGGTCGCAACCCTCCGTGATCTTTCGGCCGCAACAAACCGAAGCGGGCACGGTGCGCTGGAATGAGGGCTGTCTTTTCCTCGATGAAAAGGAGAATCGCCTTTGCCATTTCGTTAATTACAGCATTTTCCCGAAGACGAAGGTTACCCAGGATGTATTGCGGACTACGCGCATCCTGGAGCGCATCTCGATGGACGGCGGCAAGACTTTCCGTGAAAACCAGTTGATCCAACGCGGTCATGATGCGGTCAACTGGGCGGACGGTGCCACCTTTGGCCGGAATCGGATATATGTATCGTTTCCAGCGCCCTTGAAATTGAAGAACGGGAAAATACTTCTGCCTGTATCCAAAACACCCTATGCCGAGGACAAGGCGAATGTTTTCATGATGCATGAAGAAACCGGTTGCATGATCGGGCAATGGAAGGGGGATCGTATCGAATGGGATTTAAGCGAGATCGTTACGCTGGATGCATCCCTTTCGTCGCGCGGATTATGCGAGCCGACCCTGGCCGAAATGGCCGATGGGACCATCTTGATGGTAATGCGCGGAAGCAATTACGGTTTGGCGGACGCTCCCGGGCATAGGTGGCAGTCGCTTTCGCGGGATGGCGGGCGAACGTGGTCAAAACCGGTTCCATGGACCTATCGTACAGGTGAGCCGTTTTATTCGCCGGCCAGCGGGTCGCGCTTAATCCGCAATTCCGGCAATGGCAGGTTATATTGGTTTGGCAATATAACCCCGGCTAATCCGCAGGGGAGCATACCGCGTTGCCCGCTCCAAATCGCCGAAGTGGATGAACGAATCAAGGCGGTCATTAAAGAATCCGTCGAGGTCATAGATACGCTCCAGCCTGAAGACGGCGCGGAAACACAATTGTCCAATTTCCGGGTCTATGAGGATCGTCTGACGCACGAATTTGTATTGCATCTGGCGCGCATCGGCGAGCGCGGCGGCAAGGACCGCACCTCGCCTTCGTATCAATATCGGATCGGTATATGAATTAGGCCACCAAAGGCGGCAACTGTTTCTTGTAGCTGCGGCGGTGACGCCGTGGCCGCCGAAGGAATCCACGCCGTACCGGCGCGGCTACCCGGAAAAAGTTCTGCTTAACATTAACATACAATGAAACCAACCATATTAGCTGTCCTGGATAATGAAGTTATCGTCCGCCGGGCGCCTGACAATAGCCTGCGGATGATTTTTCTGTATGGCAAACCGGGCGGCCAGGCAATTATTACCCGGCTTTCCGGCGACAACGGCCGCTTCTGGAGCGCGCCCGTGCCGTTGATTGCCTTGCCGGCCGATCATGGCACGTTCCACGGCTGCCAGATGTTGTTCGACCGGCAGGGGGAACTGCACGTTTTTACGCTGAATGACGCCGGTGGCGGCTATGATGACGTCGGCGAGGGCGAGCGCGTACTGCACAACGAAATCACCGCTAAACGGCTCGATATCTGGCATGCGCGGTCAACTCAAGGACTGCAAGCCTGGTCGGCGCCGCGCCCGATATGGAAGGGTTTTACCGGGGCCATGAATTCCGTCCTCTTGCTGAAAAATGGACGCCTGGTTTATCCCTTTTCTTATATGACGTCACGATCCTGGAACAATCGCGGCGCAGGCGTGGATGCATTTACCTTCATGGGCAAATATAATTGCACGGCTCTCTTTTCGGATGATGATGGCAACAAATGGCAGCTTGCCAACAGCATCAAAGTGACCGTCCCGGACACTGTCTATGCCTATGGCGCGGTTGAGCCGGTGATCATTCAATTGAAGGACGGCCGGCTCTGGATGCTGATCCGCACGCAACTGGGCCGGTTCTGGGAGTCGTTTTCCGATGATGGCTCCTTCTGGTCCGAGCCGCAGCCGACGGCGATCGTTTCCTCGGATTCCCCGGCGGGATTGGTGCGGCTGGATGATGGACGCATGGTGCTCCTATGGAATAATTGTCAACGCTTTCCCTATGCCTATGGCGGTCGGCATGTCATCCATGCCGCCATTTCCTCGGACGAGGGCAAAACGTGGCGGGGTCGTCGCGAAGTCGCGCGCGACCCGCGCCGTAACGATCCGCCGCCCGCCGGCAGCGATTTCGGCACGGCTTATCCGCTTCCCATTGCAACCCATGAAGACAAGGTCATTTATTCCACGGGACAGGGCGCCGGGCGTATTTTACTGATGGCATTGGATCCGGAATGGTTGCTGGAAACATCGCATAAGGCCGATTTCGATACGGCGGCAGACGAATGGTCGTTCTTTGGGACGCAAGGCGTTTCCTTTGGCGCTCATCCGGAAAAAACAAAGGCGAAAATTCTCAAAATCCAGAAAATCGCCGAGGACTGGCCGGCGGTGGCGGTGTGGAACTTTCCGTCCGGATCAAGCGGCCGGCTGGCGATTCGATTTATGCTAACGCCTGGATTGGCCAACGTACGCCTGGGCCTTGCCGATCACTTCTCCCCGCCGTTCGATCTGGAGGATAAATTCAACAATCTGTTCAATCTCGAAATTACCGCGGACCAGCGCTTGCTGAACAAGCGGCTGGAAGCCAATCGCTGGCACGACCTGGTGTTGAATTGGAACGATGCCGAGCGAAATTGTGCGGTTGATTTGGATGGCCGGGTCATTGGCACGCTTCCGCTGCGGCGCGAGTCGTTTGGGGCAAGTTACCTTCGTTTGGGTTCCCCCGTCGGAAAACCCGCCGCCGGCGCCCTGCTCGTGGAAAGTGTGGAAGTAAAAGTTGCGAATGACTGAGAATAACGGCATGACATGATCAACTATATACGGTCTTTCTTATGGTTCCTGGTGGTGATTTTTATGACTGCTGATTCCAACGCCGACCAGCCATCGAATATTATCGCCAATGCATCCGCCGAGGAAGGCGCCCCCTACCCCAGTCATTGGAGCATGCTGTCAACCAATGACCGTGTTGTCTGGGGTGTATCGAACGCCCAATGCCACAGCGGTAAAAGGAGCGTATTTCTGTCAACCGCTGATTGCGGCGGTACGGGTCGGATCAATGGTTCGTTAATTGTGGGCGACTATGACGGCCATAGCGCAGCCAACCTGTATGCCGCTGAACCCAATACCTGGTATTCCTTCTCGTTTTGGATGCAAGGCGACCTGCGCTGGATTAACGTCGAAGTCTTCGGTTTCGTAAATGGGAAAGGAGATTTCAACAGCCGTCAACTGCTGGGCACGACATTAAATATCATCTCGCCGACGAACGCATGGCGCGAATATAAGGGCGCCTTTAAAACAAAAAGTGATACGCGCCGATTCGCCCTGGCATTGTCGCCGCGCGAAGGAGTTCCGCCGGGCATCTTCCATGTGGATGATGTGTGTGTCTATCAAAACGCCGATTTTCCCTATGAAATCGAGGTACCGCGGGGATTCGATATAGTTCATCCGGTATTTTGCGATCCCAGCGGGCAAGTCACGGGGAAAGGCGACGATAACTTTCAAGTCAGCCAGCTTGTCCGCCTGCAGGATGGCCGGCTGATGAATGTATATCCGGTCGGCAACCGCGAGCAGATCTCGTTTTCCCAAGATGGCGGATCGACGTGGAGCAACCCGCAAACGATCGTTACGAACATCGCAATTAAAGGCGCGGGCAAACCCGCTGTCGTTCAAACGCGCGATGGCGTTATTTGGGTGTTTTATTATGGCTGGGTCGGCTATGAATTGAATAATCCCGCCAAATCGAAAAGCGATTTGTGGGTCATCAGTAGTCGGGATAATGGCAAGACATGGGGCGAGCACCGGCTGATCTGGAAAGGATATACGGGCATGCTGACGGGTGCGATTGAAACCAGGGCCGGCCATATCGTTGTCCCCTTTTGCTATCAGGGGCCGCCCTCCGGTTATCGCTATGAATTACTGCATGCCGGCTGTGTCATCTCGACCAACCATGGCCAACAATGGAATTTTGCGGGCAATATTGACATTGATCCCCAAGCAGATGAAAAATCGCGCGTGCACGGTACCGGCGGCGATACCGGCGCCCGCGAGCCGACCGTGGTCGAACTCAACAACGGGCGCATTTGGATGCTGATAAACACAATAACCGGTCATCTCTGGGAGTCTTTTTCCCATGATGGCGGACTCACCTGGAGCAAGCCGGGGAAAACGGCGATCGGATGCGGCGGCCCCGTCTATGTTACGCGCTTAACAAGCGGACGCCTGGTCATGGTCTGGAATGACGCCAATTGGGACCCGGGCCAAATGCTTTGGCGCGGCTGGCCGTGTGGATTCGATCACGGCGCCATTGCACTGTCGGAGGATGACGGCCGCTCATGGCGTAAGCCCGTGGTTTATGGCTGGGGCGGCATGCGCACCTGTCATTCGTTGCTTGCGGAATACGCTCCCGGGCAATTGATCCTGACGATGCCCTGGCGCAATATTTTTTTGCGCACCACGGAAAAACAGGTGCTTTCTAATTGATGTCTTGATATGTCTTCTGAAAATGATAATATGCCAATTAAATGGCCGGTGACCGGTAGATCAGGGAGGATAAATTAATATTATCGGATATATTACTTTGCGTCTGGCTGGATTGATAATGCTGTGCCTTGTGTCGATCACGATATCCGCGCAAACCATTTGTTATGTGTCCCCGGATGGCGACGACAGTTCCGGCAATAGCTGGGCCACGGCCTTCCGCACGATCAGTAACGGCGTATCCCATGCAACGGGTGTTACCAACACCGTACTGGTTTCCAATGGGATCTATACCATCAGCACGCCGATCGTCATCAGTAGCGCCATCACGGTGACGAGCTTGAACGGTCGCGCCTGGACCTCGGTGAATGGCGGCGGCACCAGTAAGTGTTTGCAAATTAACCACTCGAATGCGGTGGTGGATGGCTTCACAATCAGCAACGGCTGCACGGAGACAACAGACTACAATTCCAGCGGCGGCGGCGTACGGCTTAGCCGCGGTTTACTGCGTAATTGCGAAGTCAGCCGTAATACGGCTAATCGTTATGGCGGTGGGATCTGTTTCGATGAAACCTCGACCAATGCCATGGCGCTCGATTGTCTGATTGCCAATAATCAAACCACCCAGACGGTAACCTATTCCTTTGGCGGCGGTGTTTATTTGCAGGGAAATGGATCCATCGTGAGCGGCTGTACAATTCAAGGCAATTCCTGCTTGATTCGCGGCGGAGGTGTGTTTGTCTCGCGCGGGCAGGCGTTGCTGATAGACCGCTGTGTTATCAGTAACAACACGGCCAGCAGCAGCTACGGCGGCGGCATCCATTTCGATGGAACCTGGAGTCTTGTCAGTGCCACGGCTTCTTATTGCACGGTGGTTAATAATATCGGTGCGGGAGTGAAGTTTGACTATGGCGCCCCAGCGACTGTCGAAAACAGCACGATTGCGCGAAATACCCGTGGTGTTTATTTTACCGGCACGACCAATTTTGTGGCTCTGGCAAAAAATTGCATTGTCAATGAAAACTCCAATGCCACCGATGTTTGCGGCGGCATATATTTCAGCCAGGGCGGCACGGCGCAAAATTGCCAGATTGTGTCAAATTACTCGACTTTTGATGGCGGCGGCGTCTACATGAGCAAAGGCGGGCGCTTGCTCAATTGCCTGGTGGCCTACAACACGGCCTTGCCCTCCAGCAGTCGTTATGGCGGTGGCGTTCTCATGCATACCATGACGCAAGACAACGGGTCGGCTGTCAGCGCCTGCACGATTGTCAGCAACGTGGCCTATCGCGGCGGGGGCATGTGCTTTACGTTATCAACCAACACCAACTTTGTCGTGAATTGCATTATTGCCAGCAATACGGCCAGTAATGCCGGAAATGATTTTTACGATGCCAGTTCGCAAAGCTCCAACGCCTTTTGTTATTCCTGCATCAACATCGGCACCCTCGCGACGGATAAAAATAACATCACCAACCGCGAGCCCCTGTTCGTCGGTTCCGCGGTCGGTAATTTCCGCTTGCAGTCCGCTTCGCCCTGCATTGACGCCGGCATTAACGAAGCGTGGATGAACGGCGCGCTCGATCTGGATGGTCGTCCGCGTTGGGATCGTTTTCGCGGGCAGGTTGATATGGGGGCCTATGAGCATCTGTCGGAAGGAACGCTGTTCATGATGCGTTGATTTGGCTCTGGCGATTTTTAAGTGGTTATTTGCCAAGACGTGCGCGGTTCTATGCACTCCACGATACCGCGCAAGGGCGAGATGTCTCTCGCTCTTGTTGTTTTTCATAGACACTTGACGGCCGGATGAGAATCTTCTGCGGCAACCTCCTGTATTCCGAACTCTCCGGGTTAGCATCTTGTTTTCCAGCATAATATGCTGGAAATCCAGCAAGATAAGCGTAGAACCCGCCAGCGATATTATGATTATATTTGCGTAGATAGCCGGCGGCATGGAAAGTTATTAAATTGAGAAATTATCATGCATATTGTTAAGTTTTATACATCGCTTATCGTTGTGATAATCGCCGCTGGTATGCTGGCCGGTTGTTTTTCCCGCGCGGTCTGTTCCCCGGTTCAGACCAAGTGGTCGGACCGGGTGATTCCCCTGCCGAAACAACTGCGGGTGGATGACGTTGTCGCGGCGCTGCCGACGGATGTCGCCGTTGCATGGCCTGATTTGCCCTCGCCCTGCGTCGCGACTATGCGCGCGCTGTTGTCGTCATGGGCCATGGGCGAACTCGCTACCGCCCGCGTGGTCATCGTGCCGGAACTGGTGAACTGGGAAGACGACAATCTGCCGACGACGACACGGCAGTTGCGCATTGTGCCGAATCAAAACCAGTCTTACGCCATTATCCACGAGGGCGCGGGGGGAAAACACCGATTCCGATTGCTGGCGACCACGCCGCAAGGACTGCTTTATGCCGCGCGCACACTTACCGACCTGGCGCATCCGACATGGCGGAACGGCGCGGCGGTGCCGCCCCACAAGCCGGCAACGGATTTGGAACTGCCGATGGCAACGATTGTGGATTGGCCGGATTTGGCCGACCGCGGCACGCATGCCGCTGGAAACCCGGAGTATAACCTGGATTGGCTGGCGCAATGGAAATTGAATTATCTTGGCAATGCCAAGATACTACACGCGTTTGATTTGAGAGGGAATCCGCAGGCGAACGGCGGTCTGCCGCCAGTGATGTTGACCAACACCAACGAAATGCAGATGCTGATGGCGTATGCCGCCGGGCTCGGCGTCAATGTGGAAATGCAAATAGCGCATATCGGCGACGGCCAGTTGCAGTTGATACGTGAAGTTAAGGGGGCCATGGCAAATCCAAAATATGCGTTTATTGAAAAGATCATCTTTGCGCGCGACGGTTCGAATAAGGTGGAAAAAGCGGTCGGTTTGTGCATGTCCAATCCAAACACCATTCGTCTGCTGGCGGATATAATCGCGTTAAACAAGACGCTGACATCCGATAAAACGGTGACGGAGTGCGTCTGGCTCTCGGAGGCCGCCAATCTGGCCTGTTTTTGCGACAAATGCCGCGGTCGTAACGGCTATCTGATGGAGGCGCTCGGGATCTACCAGGCATGGCAACTGGCCGGCGGTAAAGAAGCCGGTTTGCAATTGAAAATATTGAACTCACAGGGCTCTTTCGATGTTAATGAGGAAATCTTACGCATGCTGCCGGATGTCGGCCTGGTTCATTACGACGGCTTCGCCAGTTATAGCACGGATCACAAGGCGATAATTCCCGATTATATTACTGCGGCTGCCAAAAATGGCCGTTATGTCATGGCGGTGATTCAACCCGAACCGTCTTTTTTCGCCGTGTTCCCGGGGAGTATCCCGCAATTCCTGCGGTTTCGCGCCGCGGAATTCCATGGCAAAGGCTTAAGCGGCGTCACCACCTGGCTGGTGCCGGATCGCCAGCTTTTTGAGATCAACATGGCGGCTTTGGCGGAATGGTCATGGAACGCGAACGGCAGGTCGGTGGAGGATTTTGCGCGCGCATTCGCCACAATCACGGGAATGCCCAAACCGGCGCTCTATGCAAAATGGATTGAACATGCCGGCGAGGCGGCTTGGTGGCTGGCCGAAAGCCGGTTCATCGAGTCGTTGCTTTACTCGCTGGATAACATGTTGAATAACCGCCTGGAGGAATACCCGAAGGGCAGCAGCCAATTGCGGCGCAACAACGTGTATCAAATACCACAATTTGACAGGGTCATCGAACACGCGCGCCGGGCGATGGCATTGGCTGATCGTTCCGGCGACATAATGATGCGTTGCGAGTCGGCGTGTGTTTTGGCGGCGTTGTACGCTTATGACCTCGCCGAAGATATCCGCGTCGAACACGCCCGGGGAACCCCGGCGGAGAAATTGCGAGTGAAATTTGATCGGCTGGAATTGTATGCCCGGCAAATCCGCGCATATCACAATGCGTGGTTTGAGGCCGCTGTGTCACGCAGGGCAGCATTGCCTAAAAACAAATTACACCCGATGTTCGGCAATGATTTCGACGAAGGATTCAAACCGCAGCGTGTCAGTATGCCGGAACATGTCCTCTTTCGCGCCTGTGACGTGTGGCGTGAAAAGCTGGCGCTGCCGCCGTCGCCGCTGGCGGGGCAATGGCAATGGGGGTTCGCCGACTTTGGCACCAATGACCAAGCCGCCCTGTCGTTTGATGTGACGCCTTCATTGTCCGATAAAATGGGCGGACTTTGCGTGATTATGGAACGGGTGCGAAGCGTTAATATCCACCATAACAGGGACATCCAAAATCACCAATCCACCAGGTTGATGGTCTCGAACACGGTGAGTGGCGTCACGCGTATTGTTGACAACTATGAAATCGTGCGATATCTGCGCTTCGATCTTGAAAATAAACTGGTCGAGTTAACATTCACCGCACCCAAACTCGCAAAAGACGAGCGGTTGTTTTTGAAGGTCAACCTGAGTTTGCATAAGTCGGATCGACCAGCCTCGTATAATCCGCTGACGGACGGAGTTAACGTGCAGGAGCAAGGCAAATTTGTCGATGTAACCGGACGGATCACGGTTCGTCCGGTTGATTTGCTCGACGCGCAATTGCAGACAACGGGTTGGTCGCAAATTGAACCATGGAGATAGCGCTGTAGCAATGCTTCACTGCCATAGCATTCACGTTGGAGTAATAATCAGGGCATTACAACAACAGGAGGGTATCATAAACAGGCAGATGCGTTGGATGTCGGTTTTTGCGGGATTGATGCTGGTTGCCGGGTTGTGCCGGGCGGCGGAAGCAGCCAGTGGCGCCAAGACCGAATTGCCCGAGGTGACCGTGCCGGTCTGTCCGGCATCGCCCTACCTTGACGGGGTGCTTACGGATGAGTGCTGGCAGGCGGCGGCGGTTATCTCCAATTTTCCGGTTTTCAAGAAACCGGAAGAAACCGTTGCCCACAAGGCCTATATGATACAAGATGGCCAATGGCTCTATATTGGCATGGAAATTCTGCACCCCGCGCCGAAACATATCAAGCAGACTGCGTTCGAGCCGGGGGGGGTGTTTGGTGACGATTCGCTGGAAATTTTCCTGGACCCGGGATCTTCAAATGCGTTTTACCTTCACTACGGCCTCAATGCGGCCAATATCAAGATGGACCAGATAATTTCAAGGAGTGGCGTTCGCACCACGGGGGCGTACACTCCCTGGCGCTCGGCCACGCGATTGACCGATACTGGTTGGAATGCGGAGATGGCGTTTCCGCTGAAGGTGCTGACCAACTACCAGAAACGGAGCGCCTGCGACTGGACAAACGCGCGGATCAACATTTGCGTCAACACGATCAAACCGATCTTCGATCTTTACGGGGCGCGCATGTCGGAAGAAAAACAGTCACTTTCATGGTCGCCGGTGGTGGGTGGATTTCATGAGCCGGAACGGTTTGGATTGTTAAAAGGCGTCAAACCGGACCAATCAGCCGTGCCGCTCAGTCCGGCGGCAGCGCCGCTTTTTTGTCCGATGCTGGTCAACGCCCAGCCCGGCCAATATGAAATAAAGGCCGGTCAAGCGGGCTATAGCCTTAAGGTGACGGTCACGAACGCGGCAACCGGCACGGGCATGGTGGAAGTGGTGGCGTTGGATCGTCCCGTGGCGGGCACGTCCGGCGAGGTGCGGCAAAATCGGGCCATGGGTATCTCGAAAGAAGAAGACGTTGTGCTCACGGTGCCGCTGAAGACGCTGGGGCGGCGAACGGCAGTGGTGTGGCTGAACGACATCGCGCGCGGCGGCGCGTTCGATTCGCGCCTGCTGGATGAAGAGGCGATGCAAGTGATCGACCTTTTTGCCGCCTGGCTGGACCGGTCGTATTACACGACGGAGAAGGAGGCGCAGGCGGTTTGCCGTCTGCGTGTTTCCGAAGCATCCCTGGCCGGCCGAAGTGTTGTGGTGAAGGACAAGGCCGGGCGAACGGTGGGGAGGATGGAGCGACTGACGGCGGATGGCCGTGCGCCGATTGCGCTGGATCAATTTGGCATTGGTCAGCACGCGCTGACGATCGAGTGGCTGGGGGCTGATGGCAAACCTCTGGCGGTCCAAGAAACGGAATTGATCAAGCTCGCGCCCAGATCGGGGTGCGAAGTAAAGAAGGATAAAGTCAACGGCGTGGTACTCAAGGATGGAACGCCAATCTTCCCGTTCGGGCTGTTTGCCTTCGGCTTGACCAGTAAGGACGAAGACTATTTCCGGCGCATGGCCGAAGCAGGGTTTAATACGTTGATTTGGGAGCACTCGATCGCGGAATCTTCCAACGAGACCGGCGCCTGGCTGGCAGTTGCGCAAAAGTATGGCCTGATGGTTGTGGATTGGATTACGGGCATAACACCGATCCAGCCTTTTAAGTCGGATTTGCGGAAGTTTTACGGCAAAAAGGTCTATGACAAGCAAGTATTCTCCAAGGAGGAGGAAATGGAGATTGCGTCGGCCGATTTTGATCTTTTGCTGCCTGATTTGCGGCGGACATGGGAGCTTGGCTTGCAACATCCGAATTTAATCGGACTCTATAACGTGGATGAGTCCAATCTGACGAATCCGGACGCGCGGGTCACGGTGGCGGAACGGTTTTACAAGGAATTGAAGAAGGTTGACCCCTATCGGCCGGTCTTAATGCTATATGCTTGCCATATTCCATCCAGCGCGCGCTGGACGCAGTGGAGCGAAGTGCTGATGTATGACCCATATATCTATCCAGGCTGGGGACGGCTGAGTTATGGCGCACCGAACTTCGTGACCCAGCAGACAATTGAGTTGAAGCGCCGGGCCGACAGCGTGCATCAGGCGGTATGGATTGCTCTGGCGTCGTTTTGTTTTGAGCCGGAGCGCACGCCGCGGGGGTTGACTGCCGCGGAGCAGAATTGCCAGACCTATCTGGCGCTGATCCATGGCGCCAAGGGGGTGTTGTATTTTCATAATCAAGTGCTCTACACGCAGGTCGGCTGGGATGCGTTGAGCAACCTGGCCCAGCAGATGAAAGTCCTGGGGCCGGCCATTGTGGGGAACACCGTGCCGCAAAAGACAACGTATCAGCCCACGCCGCTGGACGCCGAGAAAGACGTTTTCCCCGAGGTACAGGCGGCCCTGTTCCAGTATCCGGATGGACGTTATATCCTGTTGGCGGCCAACAGCGCAACCTGGCCGGTGACAGCCACTTTTACCATTTCCGGCTTTCAGGAGCCCGGGTTTTGGAAGAGACTGCAGGGGGCAAGCGCAGTGAAGGACTTGTTCGGCGACAAGACCTGGCAAGTGCAGGGGAATGCCTTCACGGACGAACTGGAAGGATATGGGGTTCGGGCGTATATGATCAGTCTGCAGCCTACAGTCTACAGCCTACAGTCTACGGTCCCAATTCAGCTTACCGTGCTGTCCCAGGGTCATCCGGAGAAGGGGCCGGCGGAGCAGCCTTTTCCGATGGCCGAAATCCAGAAGCGCAAGAACAAGATGCCCAACCCGTCCTTCGAGATTACGACGTTTCCCGGGGTTCCGGACTATATCATGCCGAACATGTCCTTGAACTGGCCGCTGGTGGGCGCCCCCGGTGCGATCTGGGGCATAGAGACCAATAATCCCTATCATGGCAAGCAATGTTTGCGCATAGCCAATCCGTTCAAGGGCGGCAAGCCGACGGCGTGGCCCGGCGGGATTGCCGGCGGCGTGTTTTACGCGCCGAAAACGGAAAAACCGATGCCCTACACGTTTTCGTTCTATGCCCGTGCGGAGAGAGACGGGGAGAAAATCAGTCTTAATTTTAATGGTATGACGCCGCGTGGGCCGGCGAATAAATGGAAGCTGACGCGCGACTGGAAACGGTATTCATTTACCGGAAAGCTGTCCGGCGGGGGCATAGTTACCGGCACGCGTTGCATTCAGATGTTTAACTTTCTTGGAAATCACCGTACGTGGTCCAAGGATTCAACAGTATATATTGACGCATTGCAGATCGAGGAGGGCGAAGCTGCCACAGCATTCACGTTGGAGTAATAAGGGCAAGCAGTATCCGAAGATCCATGCGAAAATAACGCATGGCGGGAGATTGCTTGACGACAATAAGGAGCAGAACAGTCATGCAAAGAATAATAATTGGTTTGTTCATTATGCTGGCGACCGGCGGATTGTTGTTCGGGGATGCGGTTGCTTTGAAGGATGGCGAGGATGCGGCCTGGCGGCGCGAACTCCTGCCCTTGCCGCATGAACTCGCCATTGGTAAAATTCAAAGATTAAAGCCCTCGGAAATCGGGGTCCGTGGCAGAGCCGGCGCCGTCGGCCTGGAGCAAGTATCCGTCTCCAACGTCGTTGAGTTGTTCAGGGAAAAAACCGGTCTTGCCCCCGAAGGAAAAGGATTTGAAATCCTGATCGGTGTTCTGGATGACAAGGGCAAGCTGGAAGGGATTGATGTCCCGCAGATTAAACAGCTCAATGAGCGGCCCAACCGCGACCAGGCCTATGTGATCCAGCCGGTCGGGGAGAAAATGCTGGTGGTGGCGGCCTTGTCGGACCGCGGGCTTTATTACGGGACGCGTACGCTCTCGCAATGGCTTGAGTTGCATTTAACCAAAGATACGGCTGAGATTCCCCTGGCGAGCGTAGTGGACTGGCCGGACCTGGAGGAACGCGGATTCTGGCACATGCCGGTCAGCCTCGTCCCATGGCTGGCTTCGATGAAAATGAACCGCTTCTTTGTGCTCCATAATTTTACCGTGGACAATGACGGCATTCATCCGACTTCCACTTACAATGAAAAAGACGCCAAGGTCCGGCAGGAATGGACGCCGCCTTATGCGAAAGCGCGGATGTTTGCCGCCGAGGTGGTGCCCGGTCCTACGCACATGGATTTCTGGGAGACGCGCTTTCCCGGCTTCAAGGAGGCTTATCCCGGCTTGATCGGCAAGGGCGAATCGGCCAAAGACCCGTTCACTTTTACAAACAAAACCCCCGTCACAGGCATCACGGGGCAGAGGGTTCCATGCGCATCGAATCCGGACCTGGTGAAGATTCTTACGGTTGTGATGACCAACCTGGCGGCGCAAAAGGCGTCGGAAGTGATGGTGTGGATGAGTGAATACCCGGCAGCGCAGTGCGAATGCGAGAAGTGCATGAAGGAAGGCCAGTATCGTGCCGAGGTGCGGTCAACACTGGAAGCTTGGAAAGAAGCCAGGAAAACATATCCGGATTTGAAGGTGAGCGTATTCTTCGGTATGGGAGGCTATTGGTCGTCACCGGAACTCCGTTACCCATTGCCGAAAGGATACCCGGACCAGGAGATCAAGGACATCGTGGCTTCCCTGCCGCCGGATGCGACCATGCGGGCTTCCGGGGGGTGCGACGGACCGGACGGCAAGTTGTTGGCGGATTTTGCCGCCAAGGGAAAACGGATTACGCGGATGGATACCAAGGCTGGGTTTCTTTCAGGGAGATATTTGTCGGATGACATCCGCAGGGGAATTGAAAACAACGTTGTTTCAGGCAAATATATCGGCGCCTGGTCATTCACGTCCGGAGGATACCCAGATACCGATAGCTGTAAAAAATGGTACAATTACCGTGCGAGCGCCTTTGCGGAATATGAATGGAATGCGAAAGGGCGGAATGCGGAAGAATTTGCGGAAGCATGGGCCGTCCGCCAGGGCTTCGAGCCGGGACTGTTTACGGAATGGCTCCGGGTGATTAACTCTCCTGTGGGCCGGCGGATGACGCAGGCATGGGGCGCTAATGTTCAGCAGACCTGGCTGGCGCGTTTGCCAAAAGACATGTCAATTGGTGATTTTAACGTCAGCGGAACGGACACGCCGGAAAAGAACGCAGTTGACGCGCGGCGCGCATTAACCGCGGCGGAAAAGATGGGAGATAAATCCCTCATCCTGGCCGCCCGGTCATTGGCGGCCTATTGCGAGTTGGAAGCCAGCGGCTACGAATGGATGCGGCGGGATGCTGAAAAAACGAAGGCGGTCGCGAACGACAGGCCGTCTCACAAGGAATTGCGGGAACGTGTTGCCGCCGCCATCAAAAAATATATTGACGTGCGCCAGGAGGAAATCAAGGGGCGGGACCTGGGTTCTCGGGCGTATGACGAAAAAGTGACCCTGGATGGCAGCGCCCCGCTCGAAAAGGCAAGGGATCTTTTTCTCGCGGAGCCACCTTAAACCCGGCCCCGGGTGCATTTGCAGGAGAAAATTGCGGGCGGCTGTGGAAAAGCATTCAATGTTGCGGTAATTTCAAAATTCTGAATTTTTGGGTGAATAATTGCAACTATTCAGGTATTCAGAATTCAATAGTCAGCAGTCAGGAGAGTGAACCCGTATGGGCCAGGAGAATGCCCGGGAACCGGGCGACAACGCCACCCGTCCTTTGCGGGTGCAAGGCATTCAAGCGAAAAGTATTCTGCAAATGGCTAAATAGATACGTTTATTCCCAATTAGGTCGTTAAAATCAATGGTCTGCAAAAATGAAAAAAAATAAATCTGTTAACCGGGGCGCAACCACAAAAATCGAATTAAAGGATGAGACAATATCCGTTTTGGAAACGGAAACCGACTGCAAGGGGTCATTTACGTACACGGATCAAAATGGAAAAGTTCTCATGGTGATTGGCAAACCCCAGGGCAAAATCGGCGTTCAGGGGCAAACCCGTCTCAAATATAATCCGCCATCAAATTATATTCCCCTATCCGTTCATGACAAGAAGATATTAAACAGCAAAAACGACATTTTAGGGAGGAGCGTCCTTGCTCAAAAGGGAGATCCTTCTTATGAAAAAGTCGCCGACCTTTTGCCGCCTCTCGGATTTCCCTATACATTTTTAGGGGATAAGGAATATCCTTACCAGCCCTCGCCGCGCATAGATTGGGATGGCTCTATCAGGGGGGTCCTGGGGTTTGGCTTGAACGGCAAGCCATTGGATTGGATGCTGGGGGACCAGCAGAATGTTATACACGGCCTGCTCGATGGTTATCTGCCGGCAATTCAATTCGTATACGTAAATGAAAAAGATAAAATAGGATGGGAAGAAATTGCGATGGCCAGGGCTTTTCCGGAATATGATAATTCTTTGCTTGTGTTTCTCAGGCTTAAAGTCAGGAACCTGGGCAATAAACCGCGAAAAGAAAACATATCCATATTTTTTGCGCGTTTCAGCCAATTTTCCATGACTGATGACGAGCGTTACGACCAGATTCCAACACCGTATCTTTACCCGACATTCAACGGCTCTTCTGTTGAGCAGCCGGAATGGTTGTGGGTGAGCGAGGAGAACGACTGTAAAAAAGGAAATGTATATCCGTTCAGCAATATTAACCGCCCTTGTCAACTGCAGGGCGGCGAAGAAAAATCGCTGTATTTGATACTGGCTTGTGCGCGGTATCTGAAACAAGGCACATTCAAACGCCTCGTTCCGGGCTTTAACTTTTACCGGGCTCTGTTTGAAGTAAAAAATGACTGGGACAGTTTTCTTGAAAAAGGCATGTGCATTGAAACGCCGGAGCCAAGGGTCAATAATGCCTGCAAAGCGGCGCTTATTCAGGGTTTTATGACCGTCGCCGGTTCCGACGTGAGGTATGCGGCAGCTGGCCGGTACGCGAACGAAAACTACCTGACCACCCTTAACGGATTGCCAATTGCCATTATTAATGCTGCCGAGTGTTTTTCGGAATGGGGACATTTAACGGAAGTGCAAAGGTATCTGACCTATTATCTGAAGCATTACATAAAGCCCGATGGAAGCGCGTCATACATTAACGGGACCGGAGGGTATGATTATGGCTTGTTGCTTTACGCAATATGCCGGTATTATCGGTTGAACAACAAAGACGCCGGCTGGGTAAGACAAAATATATTGCCGATTAAAAACATCTGTAATTTTATTATCCAAAAAAGAAACGAAGGGTTAAAATCGAATCCCGCGGGTTCTCCGTTGCATGGCCTGATCGGCATGATCTCCTGCGACGACCTGAGTTGTCTCGGCGACAAGTTTTATAATTACGCCACCGATGCCTGCTGCTGGCTCGGCTTGCGGGAAGCAGGCGCAATGTTGATGGAAACAGGAGGAAAAACGGCGGCAAACACCCTGCTGGCGGACGGAAAAAAAATACTCCAGTTTGCTGAAGCTTACAAGGAGGATATCGTTGCTTCATTAAAGAAGCAGATCAACCATGCTTCCAAACCTGTTTTTATTCCCATATATCCGGACAATAACAAGCCCTTTTCCACGTTAACTGATCCCGCGCGGCATGACATAGCTGCCTATGCCAATTTCGGGTTTTATCTTTTTTTTCTTTATTCAAATCTCTTTGATAACGATATTGCTTCGGCCGTAATTAAATTCAGGGAAAAGAGAGGCGGGGAAGTGCTCGGGACATCTCGTTTTGGCCGTGGTCTGCCCCGTTTTAACAATAGTCCGCCATATGCATCCCGTATGGACGACTGGCCGATTGCCGCGCTGGGCTGGGCGCTGATCAATTTGGATATGACCAAAAAATTCCTCTTAACCTATTACGGCGATCTGGCTCATCACAGGATGCGGGACATCTTTACCGCTTACGAACAAGTGGGCATTGTGGATGTGGGCGGAGGAAGAAGAATAACCGGTTATAATATCTGCTCCACTTTGGCCACTCCCAGAATGACCAAATACATGCTGGTCTTTGAAGAAAGGGAAAAGGACTTAATCTGGTTGAACCGCGCTGTGCCGGTACAATGGCTGGAAGACGGCAAAAAGATCGTTGTCAAAAACGCGCCGACACGCTGGGGGACAATCGGCTATGAGATCGAATCGCATATCAACAGAAATTACATATCGGCCCGGATAGACTTTGCCGGGCCGGCATGTAATTCGCTGGCGATCAATTTGCGCCTGCGTCATCCGGACCATAAAAAGATCCATGGTGTCAGAATAAATGGCAAGGAATGGCGAAGCATGGATCTAAACAAAGAGATCATTAATATTCCATGTCCGAATAAAAGAAATATCAAAATCGAGGTAGATTACTGATGTTAGCAACTCTGTGGAGAACAAGAATGAGTGGAAAAGCGATGATTACGGCTGGGTTGACAATGCTTTCGCGCGCGGCGTTCAACGAAATATCGCTTGACGGCGACTTGGATTTCACTACCATACTGAAAGGCGCGTCGGAGGAGGGCACGGACCTTGATGGCATCACGTTCCGGATAAATCCGTGATGAGGCAAGCCCGCCCGTAGGGGGTGGCATGACAGGGGTAAGATCGCTTCGAGCCGAATTCAACACACAGAAACGGAATGGAGACAATTTGTTATGAAGTGCATTATCGGATGGCTTATGATTATTGCCGCGACACAGGCGCTCTTCGCCGACACGCATTACGTGTCACTGGATGGCACGAATGATAGCGCTCATGGCTACACCAACTGGGCGGGTGCGGCCACGAACATCCAACGGGCGGTTTCTGCCGCTGTTGCATCGGATACGGTGCTCGTCTCCAACGGCACCTACTATCTCACGAACATGTTGACCATTGCGGTAAATCCGCTCACACTGCGCAGCGTCAACGGACGCGACGTGACTATCCTGGACGGCCAGCATTCGAATCGGGTCTTGTCATCCAGCTATCTCTTCATGGATGGATTCACAATTCAAAACGGATATTCGATTGATCGTCCGGGCGGCGTTGATTTAAGAAGCGGCACGATGACAAATTGCATCGTGCGTTGGAATTACACGGCCAGCACTGGCTCAGTCTGGAACACGTTCTACTCCGAGAATAGCCCGCAAATTGCAAATTGTGACATATACCACAACACGAACACTCGAACGGCAACCATTATGCTGGGTGGTCCAACCGGTATAATGTGGAATTGTAACATCGTGTCGAACAACTCAGGTAAAGAAGCCATCACGGTCCGATCAGTGGGATCAGTGTTGAGCAATTGTTTGGTGCAATGGAATTTAGGCACCAATGGAAATGGAGGGGTGGCAACGATAGCAAACGAAAAGGTTCTCGTCACGCACTGCACGATTTCGTATAATAGCGGAATGGTGGGGGCGGGTGGTTTTGATTTGCTACGGGGCGAAAGCCTTTTGGCAAATTCAATATTCGTATCGAATTATTCTGGCGGCGGTTCCTACGCCGCTGTTAATGTGCGGGGTTCTGATATTCGCTCCTGCCTGATTTACGGGAGTTCGTCGAACGGGTTATATGTGAATGATGGGGGCGAGACCGGCTTTGTTGATAATTGCACGGTTGTCAGCAATTGGGGTGGTGGGATAACTTTTGACGGCGCGACCAGCAATAAAATGCAGGTGCGTAACATGGTTGTTTGGGGCCATATCGCCGACGTTACCGGTACGGCCAGCGGCACAAATTACTGTTATTATTGTCGTGCTGGAACCGGCAATATCCTGCCGCCGTCACAGGGTAATATCACCAATTATCCGGCCTTTGTTGACCCCGGCGCGGGCAACTGGCGCTTAAACAACGGATCGCCCTGCATTAATGCCGGCATCAATCAGGTGTGGATGAACGGCGCGCTCGATCTGGATGGTCGTCCGCGTTTGGATCGTTTCAGCGGGCAGGTTGATATGGGGGCCTATGAGCATCTGCCACACGGAACGATGGTCAGGGTGCACTGATTTGGCAAGCACGGCGGCATTTGAACGGTGATTTGACAATGCGCGCTGTTCCGCGCGCTCCACGATACCACGCAATGGCGCGACGCAAGGTCGCGCCCTACGTGCCATCTCCTCGATGCGATGCTTTAGCCTTTAACAGAATCACGACAGTTTCCGTATCTTTTAACTTTCTATCTGCACGCGATCGGGTAAATTGCCTGTCGACTCTATTTGTCAATTGCAGCGTAAGGTTAAAAACCATTATGGCCCCCACGCAACTTACTGTCCGATTAGCCGACCATGGCGCGACCCTGAT
>Ga0074199_1001026_pt1 | contig 29886 bp, 32 predicted proteins | sample EPASupsiteSAE347_FD_64528 | JGI IMG/M metagenome (GOLD analysis project Ga0074199, IMG submission 64528) | Bioremediated contaminated groundwater from EPA Superfund site, New Mexico - Sample SAE3-47 | ecosystem: Environmental > Aquatic > Deep subsurface > Groundwater > Contaminated ... | reverse complement strand
GCGATATTGCAAATAGAACTAATTTTTTGCTGATGATGATAGCGGTTTTATCTGTCTTGGGTGTAATTATCGGAATTTTGGCTATTTATATTATTACTAAGTCAGTAAATTATCGTCTAAATAGCTCTATTTCCCAGATGATTTCTTCTGCCAATGCCTTGGCGGCGACAGCGCAGCAAAATTCAGCGGCAGCACAACAAACATCATCAATATCACAACAAGTGGCTGCTGGTGCGACAGAGCAGTCAAGACAAGCTGGAGATGTTGGTAAGGCGATTTCAGCTATGGCGAGTTCGGTGCAACAAATGTCTGCTTCCGCCCAGGAAGCTGCTTCAACAGCGGAAAAGTCTTCTGACATGGCGCAGGAGGCTGGACAAGCAAGCGAAAAATCAAAATCCAGCTTGGATGCGATTAAAAATATTGTTTCAAATACAGCAACAATGACAAAAGGAGTATCAGGAAAATCTAAAAAAATCGGTGATATCGTTGAGACAATAACCGGTATTGCCAAGCAGACAAATCTATTAGCTTTGAACGCCAATATCGAAGCGGCAAGAGCGGGTGAGGCTGGTCGCGGTTTCGCGGTGGTAGCTGATGAGGTGAGAAAATTAGCCGAGGGTTCAAGCAATGCTGCGGAACAAATCAAAGTTTTGGTAGCTGATATGATTTCCAGCATTGACGAAACGACTAGAGTGGCCGAAGAAGGAACGAAGACGGTGGAGGAGAGTTCAGAAGTGATTAATGGAACTATCAGTTCTTTACAAAATATTTCCGCGTCAGTTATGCAAGTTTCCGCAAAAATTCAAGAATTATCAGCAGGTATTCAGCAACAAGCAGCTAGCACGCAACAGATTGCAAAGAGTATGGACTCAATTACTTCGATTGCGGAACAGAATTCTGCTGGCGCCCAACAATTATCAGCAACAACACAACAGCAAAGCTCAGCTAATCAACAAGTGGCAGCCGCAGCTCAACAGTTGCAAGCGCTTTCAAATGATTTGATGAGCTTGATCAAGGCTGTTGGCGAGGTTGGCTCTAACGTTGAACCTAGAGTTGCTACCAAGAAGGCGATTAAGAAAAAAGTCGCAAAGCAGGAAAAATCAGAAGATGATGATGATAACGATGAAGAAGATGAAGATGATGAGGCATAAAGCGATAAATATTAATTTTTATTAAAAATTATGAGCAATGTTGAAGACACAATAAAAAATGTTGCCAGGCAACAAGATCAAGATAAAAATAAAATCGAAGAAACGATGCAATTGGTTGTTTTTGAGCTTGACAAAGAGGAGTATGCGGTAGCAATTGCTGATCTGCAGGAAATAATTACCATACCCGAAATTACACCTATTCCAAATGCGCCACATTTTATAAGCGGTATTTTAAATTTAAGAGGAAAGATTAGCGTGGTGGTTGACTTGGAAAAACGATTTAATTTAGTTCGAGATAATAGTGATCGCATTGATGGCAATATAATTATCACCGAAGTCGAAGGCAATAATTTCGGCGTTATCGTTGATAAGGTTAGTGAAATTATTACCGTTCCAGTGTCTTCGATTCAGGCAACGCCAGCCTTGGTGTCATCAAAGATACATGCCGAGTATTTAAAAGGAGTGGTGGTGATAATTGATCAAGAAAAGAAAAAAAGCGACACAGAAAAGAAAAATGGTTCTCGCTTGGTTATTCTTTTGGATCTGCAGAAGATGCTTCAAGAAAAAGAGCTATTGCAGCTTGGCAAAACAATCAAAGACGTTATAGAAAAATAATTTTATTAATTTAAATAATGATGGCGGAATAATTAATTCACCATCGTAAATACTAAAATATGAAAACAGATATTAAAATCTTGATGTCAGATGACTCAGCCTTTATGAGAAAGGTCCTAAAGGATATTTTACAGGGGGCTGGTTTCACAAATTTTATCGAAGCTTCAAATGGCAAAGAAGCAATTGAAAAATATCGCGCCGAAAAGCCGGATTTGGTTCTTTTGGATGTGATTATGCCGGAAGTTGATGGCGTGGCCGTGGTCAAGGAGATTGGCAAAGAGGCTACAGTAGTAATGGTCAGCGCTGTCGGACAAGAAAGTGTCATAAAAGAGGCGACCGAATATGGTGCAAAGGCGTTTATCGTAAAGCCCTTTGATAAGAGTAAGGTATTAGAGACAATTGAAAAGGTGATGGGATAATTTTGTATTATGCCCGAAAATGAAAAAATAAAATTATTAATAGTTGATGATAGTTTTTTAACGCGAAAGATATTAATCGAATTATTAAAGGATGATGCGGATATCAATATTGTTGGTGAAGCTGTTGATGGAGAAGATGCTTTTTTGAAGACAAAAATTTTGCGCCCCGATGTAATTACCATGGATTATAATATGCCGTTGGTTAATGGATTGGAGGCAATCAAAAGGATTAAAGCAGGACTTGATTTTTTTCCGGCGATTTTAATGGTGTCTGGAAACACAGTGGAGGGAGCTGCAGAGACATTGGAATGCTTGAAGTATGGAGCTATCGATTTCATCCCCAAGCCATCCGGTGAATTGTCTTTGGATATAAAGAAGATTCAGAGGGAGTTGATAAGTAAAATAAAGGTTGCCGCTAGGGTCAAAAAAACAAATTACAAAGAGGTAGAGAGAAAGGATAAAAACAAGAAAGACAGTCGCATTAATGTCGTCGTTATCGGGGCGTCAACCGGTGGCCCGCCAGTGGTGGAGGAGATCGTTTCTTCTTTGTCGAAGGATATTAAGGCACCAATTTTGGTCGTACAGCATATGCCGGAGCATTTCACAGCTAGTTTGGCTAGTCGGCTAAACGGACTGTCTGACTTAGCCGTTGTCGAAGCTTCCGAGGGCGAGGAGCTTTTGCCAGGTAAGTGCATTATTGCTAGAGGTGGCAAGCATATGTTGCTTAATCAGAGGGTCGATGGTCGTCTAGTTGTTCACTTGGATGACAAGCCATTACGAAACGGCTTCCGTCCTTCCATTGATTACACAATGGAATCAGTTGCCAAATTTTATGGCAAAAAAGCGATGGGAATTATTTTGACTGGGATGGGGCGAGACGGTAGTGATGGCATGGTGGAAATTGAAAATGAGGGCGGTTATACGATTACGCAATTGCCTGAAGAGGCGGTTGTGGATTCAATGCCTCGTTCGGCCTGGGAGACGGGAGTAGTTGACGAAAGTTTAGGAGTTAAGGATATCATTCGAAAAATTAAAGAACTTTGTTTCTAAAGAATTATCTTTTTTAAGATAATAAATTTCAGAATAGTGTTTTGAAAATTGAAAATTTTAGTTATGACCGATATCTCAAAATTTAAAGATTTATATGTTTCCGAAAGCGAGGATCAGTTGCAAATTTTAAACGAAAATTTGTTAGTTTTGGAAAAGGCGATTAATGATGGCAAGACCATCGATTCCGTCAAAGATATTCTGGATGTCTTGATGCGCGCTTCGCATACTATAAAGGGTTCGTCGGCGACAATGAGCTTTATTGATATGGCTTATTTGGCGCACGTCATGGAGGATGTTTATGATGGCGCGCGTAACAATGTCGTTGAATTGACCCCGGAAATGATTGATTACGCCTTTCAAGCAGTTGATAAATTGGAAGAGTCTTTGGAATCGATTAAGCAAACTGACAAGGAATTGGTTTTAAAGGGATTGGCTGATGAATTAAAAAAAGCGACTGGTGTCAATACTGAGGGAATCGGCAAATCGAATCGAAAAAAAGCAGAGGATGCAAGAATTGAAAATCAAATTAAAGAAGAAGCTGAAAAACCGGCAGAGGTAAAAAATAACGATGTTAAAAAAGAGGAAAATATTCCTGTTGCTGAAGCGGTTGAGATGAAAAAAGAGGAAGTAAAAATTGAAAAAACAGAAAGTGAAAATATTGATGATCAAGAAGTCACGAAAGCAAAATCTGAGGCTAGTAAAGACGAGGTTGACGATTCGGTTAAAAAAATCGAATACATCAAGGTGCCGATAAAAAGACTAGACGCTTTGATGGATTTGGTAGAGGAGTTGGTGATAGACAAAATGGCCTTACAGCGCCTTGGGTTGAAAAATAAAGAGCTACAAGAGGTTACCGACCATGTGGGATTATTAATTCAGAGTTTGCAATACGAAGTGATGCAGGCCAGATTAGTGCCAGTGGAGCAGGTTTTTGCCAGATTTCCACGTATGGTCAGGGATTTGTCGAAGAAACAGGAAAAGAAAGTGGAATTTTTTGTGCATGGCTCCGACTTAGAATTGGACAGATCAATAGTTGACAAATTGGGCGAGCCTTTGGTGCATTTGCTTCGCAATGCCATTGATCATGGCATCAAGACCGAGGGTTATGTAAAACTGGAAGCGAAGCGAGATCGCGAGAATGCTTTGATAATCGTTGAGAATAATGATCAGTCAATAGACATTGAAAAGGTGAGGCAGTCAGCGCTAAAAAGAGGAATCGCAAGCAATAAAGATTTAGAAGTCATGAGTGGTCAGGAGATTATGAATTTAATATTTCATCCGCGCCTCTCGACCAACGAAGAGATTACGGAAATTTCCGGACGGGGCGTTGGCTTAAATGTGGTGAAGTCATTTGCTGAATCTTCTGGGGGTCGCGTTTTAGTAGAAAATATTAATCCAGGCGTGCGTTTTACTTTAGAATTGCCATTAACTTTGGCAATCATCAACTCCTTGTTGGTTGAGGTTGGCGAATTGATATATGCGATTCCATTTTCAAATATTGATCGATCGGTATTGATTGAGAGTGAAAATATAAAAAGGATGGCAGATAATGACGTGGCGATCGTGGATGGTGTCAAGGTTCCCTTGATTGACTTGCGAAAAAAATTCAGCAATATAATTGCCGACGAAAATAAAGCAATTAAAAACAATGGCGAAGAAGAAAAAGAAGGGTCACTGGGTAATGATATGGTGGTAGTGATAGTGAAAAAAGACAATGAATTAATTGGTCTGATTATTGATAAATTAGTTGGTGAGCAAGAAGTGACCGTAAAGCCTTTGTCGCCGATTTTGCGCAATGTCAAAGGGTTTTCAGGTTCAACAATTTTGGGAGATGGCCGAACGATTTTAATTTTGGATATAGTCAATCTTTTATTAACCAATTTTAAGAAATAGGGTATTTTTTTATTGATGGCACGACAATGAAATATTATTAGACGTTTTGAAATTAAAATATTAAATTTATAAAAAAATTATTTTCCACTCATAAGAGATAAAATCATATGCAAGAACAAATAAGTGAATTCCAAATTGATCAATTGAAAGAAATTATGAACATCGGCGCCAGCCACGCCTCAACCGCTTTATCGCAAATGGTAGAACAGCCGGTTTCTTTGACTGTTCCTTTCGCTCATATCGACACCATTGATAATATCGAAAAATACTATAACAATCCGAATGACCAGGTAAGAGCAGTTTTGATAAAAGTTTTCGGTGATATCAATGGCTTGATGTATTTTTTATTCTCTCATAAAAATGAAAAAAAATTGGTGGATTTATTGCTGCAGTATATAAAAGACAAGAAGGTCAAGAAAGAGCTCGAGTCTTCGGTTGTCGAGGAGCTTGGCAATGTTTTGGTCGGAGCATCGCTAACAGCTTTTTCTAAATTTTTGGATTTGAATTTGCTTCACTCTTTTTCTAAGGTTTTTTGTGGCAGCTTGATTGATGTTGTAAAAAAAGTCGGCATAGAGGTTGTAGGCGAGAAGGGCGTAGCCTTGATGTTTCAAATTGATTTCAGTATTAGCGGAGAGCAGAATATTGATACTAATTTTATGTTTTTCGTCGATTCAAAGGCGACGGAGACGTTGTTAAATGCTTTAAAATTAAAATATTAAATTAGTGTAAAAAATTATTTTTTTACATCTTAATCAAACTAATCATATGCAACAAAGAATAGACGAATTCCAAGTGGATCAACTAAAAGAGATTATGAACATCGGCGCCAGTCATGCCTCAACGGCCTTGTCACAAATGATTCATAAAAAAGTCGATTTATCTGTACCGAGGGCGTATATTGACGAAATTCAAAACCTTAGTAAATTTATTGAAAATAAGGATGAAGAAGTGACCACGGCTATTTTGAAAATTTTTGGAGATGCGAGCGGGGTGATGTTTTTTATGTTCTCAGATGGTGATGAATCAAAAATAGCGAATATTTTGGTCAATGATGTTGATTGCGCCGGCGATCAAAAAGAATTAGAGGTGTCAGCAGTCAAGGAGGTTGGAAATATTCTAGCCGGAGCTTCCTTGGCGGCATTTTCAAAATTTTTAAATATGAATCTTTTGCATTCTGTTGCAGATGTTGTGACAGATACTGCAGATTCTATCATGAATTCAGTAGCTATAGAAATCGGTAAAGCTACAGGCGTTGTTTTGATTTTTGAGGTTAAATTCATAATCAAAGAATTAAATATCGGCACAAAATTCCTATTTATCGTTGACCCTAATGCGACAGCCAAGCTTTTGGGCGCTATTGAAAATAAATATAAATAAAAGTTTGGACTTTATATAGTCGATATTAACTATGGAACAGGTAATTAACATAAATACCGGTGAAATGGCAGTAGCCAATCACGGAAGCACTATTGTCACTTCAGGAATAGGGTCTTGTGTTTTTATTTGCCTGTACGACCATGTAAATAAAATTGGCGGCGCTGTGCATGCCATGTTGCCGACAAGAGTTGCTCCCAAAAAGAGCGATGCTTTCATTTTTGAAGAACGTGATAGTGTTGGCAAGTATGTTGATGAGGCTGTTGTCAAATTGGTTGACGATGTTATCAAGATGGGAGCCAAAAAGGAAAATTTAAAAGCCAAAATAGTCGGCGGTTCCAGTATGTTCAAGGTTTTTGATACCAGCAAGATTGGCAGTGATAACGTCAAGGCGGCGGAAAAAATTTTACAGTTGTTGAATGTGCCAGTCAAGTCAGAATCAACTGGCGGACACATTGGTCGGAGCGCGAAGTTTAATCTGGAAAACGGAATCGTTGAGGTGATGGTTCGAATGTAGTAATTATGCTTTGTAATTTTTATGCGCGTATTAGTAGTTGAAAAAGACAATACAACCAAAACTATCTATCAGTCAGAGCTATATCAGCAAAATATCACCGTTGACCTAGCTTCGAGCGGAGAAGAAGGATTAAAGATGGCTTCTGAAAACAAGCCTGATTTGATTTTGCTTGAATTGGTTTTGCCGCGAATTAACGGCTTTGATTTTTTGGCTACAATCAAGAAAGATCCGAACTTGAAAGATGTAAAAGTTCTTGTGGTCTCGATTTTGTCGCAAAAAAAGGACGTCGATGAAGCTATGGCGCTCGGAGCTTATAAATATTTACAAAAAGATGCTTATTCACAAAAGCAGATTATTGCGCTGGCTTTAGAGGCGTTAATGGAGGAGTAAAATTAAAAGGAGGTTTATGAAGCTTTCAAATAATCAATTAAAAATCTTGCTTTTGGGATCAAACTTGATTCCTTGGGACAAGTTGGAAGTGGCAGCAAGGGAGGCGGATTTAAAAAATCTTTCGCTTTTGGAGTATTTACCTTCGACCAATCTTGTGACACCAGATCAGTTGGGTAAAATTGTCGCAGAAGAGTTAAAAATAAGTTTCGCTAATTTACGTGAAGAAAAACTGGATGAAAAACTATTAAACCTGATTCCGGAAAGAGTCGCGCGCGCTCGGGGCGTGATTATTTTTGAAAAAAATGATAATTTTGCTAAAGTAGGAATGACCGATCCGGATGATATTGAAATCATGCATTTGGTGCAAAAGAAAATTGGAAAAAAAATCATACCTTATTATATTACCAAACATGATTTGGAGTATGCTTTGGGAAAATACAAAGGTAGTGCTCAGGAAAAATTCAAGAAAATTCTACAAAAATTAAAAAATAAATCAATTTCAGCAACGCAAAAAGACGAGTTGACCGTCGAAATCGTTGATGTCATTTTAGAGTATGGCTATCAAAGCAAAGCATCTGATATCCATATCGAGCCTTTTATCAATGAGGTTATGATTCGTTTTCGAGTTGATGGCATATTGCACGACGTTTTGAACGTCCCCAAGCAATTACTGGAATTAGTCGTTTCGAGAATCAAGATTATGGCCAAGATGCGGACTGATGAGCATCGTGCCGCGCAAGATGGAAAAATTAGCTTCAAGACAGCGCTCGAAGATCTCGATGTCCGCGTTTCGATTTTACCGACTGCCGCAGGCGAAAAGGTGGTAATGCGTTTGTTATCATCCAAAAATCGTAATTACGGTTTGGAAGATCTGGGTTTTTTTGATGATAATTTAAAATTGATTAATCAAACCATCAAGAACCCGCACGGCATGATTTTGGTAACAGGGCCTACCGGTTCCGGTAAGACGACCACCGTTTACGGTATTTTGAAAATTTTAAATAAACGTGAAATTAATATTTCTTCAATCGAAGATCCGGTTGAATATAACGTCGAGGGCGTGAATCAGATTCAGGTAAACAACAAGACCAATCTTACTTTTGCGAATGGCTTGCGCGCAATTTTGCGTCAAGATCCGGACATTATTATGATTGGAGAAATTCGCGATGAAGAGACGGCAAACATCGCTGTTAATTCCGCGCTTACGGGTCATTTGGTGCTATCTACTCTGCACACAAATGATGCTGCGACTACATTGCCGCGTTTTTTGGAGATGGGTATCGAGCCTTTTTTGGTGGCTTCGACAGTGAATGTCGCCATTGCGCAAAGACTGGTTCGTCGTATTTGTCGTAAATGCATCATGTCTTATCAGATATCCGAGGATGAACTAAGGATTATTGAAAGAAGCAAGGCAATACAAAATATTTTAAAATCAGAGGGGTGCACCGACTTCAAAAAATTGCGCTTTTATAAAGGCTTGGGTTGTCCGGTGTGCGGCAATACAGGTTTTGCCGGTCGTATTGGCGTTTTTGAAATTTTAGAAATGACGGAAAGGATTCGAGGATTAGTAATAGATCGTGTGAATAGTGATGAAATTTTAAAAGCCGCTAAAGAGGAGGGTATGACCGTAATGCTTCATGATGGTATTCGGAAAATTTTCAATGGTGAGACCACTCTAATGGAGGTAGTGCGAGTAACGATGGACTAGGACGTATAAAATTGATTCAAAATTCAAAATTGGAAATTCAAAATTTAAAACAGTCAATAAAAAATGCAAAAAATAAACAATCCCAAAAAAAGCGCGCTAGACATGGATATTAGTATCGGTGGTATTAATTTTGGTCAAAAGGTTACCTTTGCCAAGCATTTGGCGGTCATGTTGAAGTCTGGTCTGACTATTACAGAGGCTCTCGATATCGTGTTTGGCCAGGCTGAAGGTCGATTAAAAAAAGTTATCGGAGTCATCAAACAATCGGTTGATGCTGGTAATTCATTATCCTCTTCACTGGGAAAATTTCCAAAAATTTTTCCGCCGATTTTTGTCAATACCGTTTACGTTGGTGAGTCATCGGGAACGTTGGATGAGAATTTGGATAATTTGGCCAATCATTTGAAAAAGGACAAAGATTTGATGGACAAGGTAAAAAGTGCCATGGTTTATCCGGTTATTGTTTTGGTCTTGGCGTTTGTTTTAGCGATGGCGATTTCATTCGTCGTCTTGCCAAAAATAACGCCATTGTTCAAGGGGTTGGGCATGGACTTGCCGATGTCGACAAGATTTTTAATAGCTTTTTCGGATATTATTCAGGCAAAGGGCGCAATTCTTTTTCCATCAATAGTCGGTGGCGTGATTTTTTTAGTCTGGATTTTTGGGCAGAGATTTTTTCAACCGGTTTCTGATTATCTTATCTTGCATATTCCGATTATAAAAAATATTAGTCGTAACAAGAATTTAACTATTTTTTCATCAACGTTGGGCACGCTTTTAAAGAGCGGCTTGAATATTGATGAAGCATTGCGCATCACTACTGACACTATTGATAATTATTATTTCAAAAAAGCGCTCAAAGATTTGACCAATAAAGCTAGGCAGGGAACAAAAGTGTCCGAAAACCTTGCTCGTCACAAGCAGCTTTTCCCATCGCTGATGGTGAGCATGATCAAGATTGGCGAGAACTCCGGCCGACTTGAAGAAGTGTTGGCCTACTTGGCCGACTATTATGAAACCGAAGTGAATAATTCCACCAAAACCCTTTCAACCGCCATCGAACCGATGTTGTTGATTTTTATCGGCTTGATGGTGGGTGGCTTAGCCATTGCCATTATTACCCCAATTTATAAGATGACAGGCAATGTGCAGAAATAATATTTTTCTTGCATATTTATTTGAAATATGATAAAAACTCTGTATTGCTAATTAAAATTTTAAAATATGATAACAATAAAAACAGAAGAAGAAATCGCGGTTATGCGCGAAGGGGGTAATATTTTGGCAAGTATCTTGGCGAAATTGGGGGAAATAGTCAAGCCAGGAGTAACTACTGAGGATTTGGAAAAAGAAGCGAACCGTTTGATTTTAGCAGCAGGTGGAAGACCAGCTTTCAAAGGATACAAGGTTGGCAGTGCCAAACCTTTTCCCACGGCTTTATGCACCTCGATTAACAATGCCGTCGTGCATGGTCCGGCTGTGCCAGCCAAAGTATTGAAAGACGGTGATATTATCGGTATTGATATCGGCATGCAATACCCGGCTAAAGGGGGGAAATATACCGATATGGCGATTACGGTGCCTGTGGGTGTGGTTGATAAAAAGATTATGAATTTATTGGAAGCAACGAAGAAGTCTCTGGATATGGCGATTTCCAAAGTTAAAGCCGGGGCGGAAATTCGTGAAATCGGGATAGCGGTGCAGCGATACGTAGAAGCGCGTGGCTATTCGGTCGTTCGCGATTTGGTAGGTCACGGCGTTGGGAATGAAGTCCATGAGGCGCCGCAAGTGCCAAACTTTGAAATTCCCAAGAAGAGTATGGATAATATTATTTTAAAAACCGGCATGACGATTGCCATCGAGCCGATGGTGAATATGGGGAAGTATCAGGTCAAGAATGCGAATGATGGTTTTACTATCATTACCAGTGACGGCAGTCTTAGCGCGCATTTCGAGCATACTGTGGCTGTGACCGATGATGGTTGTGAGGTGCTGACGGCGTTCTAATATTATTTTAATGTTTTACTAATATAATAAGAGTGTCTTAATAAATTAACTTTAAACATATGGCAGAGAAAAAAACTGCTTGCCGAACGTGCAAGCCAAAATCTGAGAAAAACAATGAAGTCAAAGACGTCGTCGCAGAAAAAATCACCGAAGGCATCACGCAAATTGAAAAATTTGTGAAGATGGCAAAGGATAAATATGAGAAAACGGATGAAAAAACCAAGCACCAAGTTCTTGCCGGTGTCGCTGGAGCTGCCGCTGTCTTGGGCACTATTATCGGTATCAATGCCATCAAAAAAAAGAAGTAATTATATTCTCCCTCTCCTGGCCAGGAGAGGGGCGGGGTGAGGTGGTAGCTATAAGCAGGATGTAAAAAAAATAATAAAATGAATCTATGAAATACTTAGGCGTTGATTGGGGTGAAAAAAGAATCGGTTTGGCGATAGGTGAAGACGAAGTAAAACTCGCTTCGCCTTTTAAGATTGCCAGTGATTTTCAAGAGTTGGTAAAAATCATTAAAAACGAAGAGATTGAGGTGGTGGTGATTGGCGTGCCATATTCGATTTCCGATGTGACTCACAAGCTTCCGCAAAGATTTTCGGATTTTTTGGCGAGTCTAAAAAAGGCAATTGATATTCCGATTAAAGAAGTTGATGAGCGCTTATCAAGCAAGGCTGGCGACGCGCGCATCGGAGACAAAAAAACCAAAGCCTCCCGCGATGAGATTGCGGCGATGGAAATTTTGCAAAGTTATTTTGATTCATTATGAACGAAACCTTCAATATTAAAGGTATAATTTTGAAAAGAGACGACTTTCGGGAGACCGATGGTCGTGTTTTGGTTTATAGCCAGGAAAAGGGTTTGCTGGAGTTGATTGCCCGCGGAACCAAAAAAGCGAAATCAAAACTAGCAGCGCATTTAGAGCCGATGTCTCTGGTGGAGATTATGGTGATCAAGGGCAAGAATTATGACTATGTCGGTTCGGCCTTGGCGCAGGATTGTTTTCGTGGTCTCAAGGGGGATTACAATAAAATCGTGAGCGCCGGCAAGGTTTTGCGACGGGTGAGTGAAACGGTCAAAACGCATGAAGTTGATGAAAATATCTTTTTCTTGTTAGTTGATTTTTTGAGCAGTTTAAATTCTTTAAAAACAGAAGTGAGTGAGATGAATTTATTTTTCGAATTTTTTATTTTGAAATTAATGTCACTTTTGGGTTATCGACCGATGTTGAACACTTGCCTGGTTTGTGGGAAAATTGAAGTAACAAAAAAAATTTATTTCAACGTCAAAAAGGGTGGCCTTGAATGTGAGCGCTGTGTGAGCGTGCTACCCGAGGAGCGGAGGTATGATATTTTAGTATCTGTTGAGGTAATTGATTTTTTGCGGAAAATTTTAATCAATAATTTTGTTAAAATTTTTGAATTTGAAATTAGTAAAAGTATGCACAAAGAAATTGTTTTAGTCGTTAATTCTTTTGAAAAATACCATTTAAATTAGTTTTTTTATAAAACAGACTATTGAAATTCCATTCCTTGTGAACGGAATTTTTTTGTTTATAAATATTTTGTTTTTCACCATCGTTTGTGTTATAATATGTTCATAAAGTAGTCTCAAAAACAAGGAGGAAAAAAAGGAGTTGAATAGTGCTTGTTTTGGGGGTGTTTTTTTGGTGTTTATGAAAAACAAACAAGGATTTTCTTTGATTGAGCTGTTGATAACTATCGGCCTAACGGTCGCGATTTCAGTTATCTCGATTCCGTTATATGGCAACCTGCAAGCGTCGACTAAATTAGACGAGAGTTTGGCGCAGACAGTTGATTTTTTGCGCTTGGCACGCGAGCAGAGCCGCGCAGGATTTCGTGATGCAGGCCATGGCATTTATTTTGACCCGGGAAGCAATCAGATAATCTTGTATCAAGGTGTTTCGTACGCGATTCGCGATGATATGTATGATCAGATTCTCAATCTCGAATCAGGCGTCATGATTTCTACGACCATTCCGTTGAATGAAATAAATTTTGCTATAAATACGGGTAATCCGGATGTAGTCGGGCAAGTCGAATTTACCTTTGAAGGCGAGAAGAGAAATATAGAAATTAATCAATATGGGATTCCCTTGGAAATAAAACCGAATGTTGGAATTTAAAGCAAACAATCTGGGCAATTCTTTGATAGAAATAGTGGTAGCCATGGCGATTTTTTCGTTAATTTCTGTTTCGTTGGCTAGTTTGTTGATGAGCAGCTTTGGTCTTTTGACTAGGCAATCACAAATTATTGAAGCGAATAATTTGGCAAACGAAGGCGTTGAAGCATTACGTTTTATTAAGGGTAATAAATGGAATAATTTGCTTTATGAACAAAGTGCAATTAATCGAGATAATGGACAATGGGAGTTGACGGGTGAGGGCACAAGCGAACAGGTTGGTATTTTTGGACGTTTGATTAATTTTTATCCAGTTTTTAGAAATAATTTCGGAGAGATTGTGACCAGTGACACCGAAGGAGCACTTTTGGATTTGTATAGCAAAAAGGCGGAGGTGTTAGTGACTTGGGAGGTGGCTGGATTAGAGCAAAAGCAAGTGCAGCGAGTAACTTATTTGAGCAATTGGGATTCGTCCTTCTGGAGGCAAAGTGATTGGTCTGGGGGCTCCGGACAGGAGCTTTGGGCGGATATAAGCAAGTATGCCGCTGATGATGGCAATATCCAGGCTAGTTCAAGTTCACTGACCCTAAAAGAAGTGGCTACTTCAACTTACGCGACCGGCGCATATTTGGAGTCATCGGCATTTTCAATTCCGGCGGGTGGCAATTTTAACATTATCGAATGGACGGCGACAGGGACGAAAACTAGCGAGTGTCCGGAGTGCGAGATAAAGGTAATGATCAAGACCGCTTTTGACGTCAATGATGCTCCTGGTGATTGGAGCTTGACTTGGTCTGGGCCTGATGGTGATGATGGTGATGAGAGTGATTATTTTGCCACTTCGACAGGGGCATTGCTGAATGCTGATTGCAATGATAAGCGTTGGATAAAATATCGCGTCGAGTTTAGCGGAAATGGTAGCGTGACACCTGTTTTGGAGAAGATGACCGTTAATTATAATTGATAAGTTTAAATTTTGAAAAATGAAATTATTAATAAAAAAATATTTCAAGCGAAATCAGTCTGGTTTTACGATGGTCGAAACGATTATGTATATTGCCTTTATTTCCGTTACAATCGGCTTGTTTGTCGGATTCGGTTCACAGATGATGGATTTTCGCGCTAAAACAGCAGTAATTCAGGGCGTGGAGGCAAGTGGCATGACGGCAATTAATTTTCTAGAAGATTATTTGAAAAGATCCAAGCAAGTATTATTGCCGTTGCCGGGGGAGTCTTCGCTTGATGTATTGGTCTTGGATATGCCCGACCCGGAAATTGATATGACTTTTTCAGTAGTTGATGGCGTTCTGTATTTAGGCGAAGGCGCAGCTGACCCGGTGCAATTAACTAGTAATGCGATAAATATAAAAAGCCTGTCTTTTGCAAACACCTCCCAACTCGGCCAAAAGGATAATGTGGTAATCGAGCTGGATATGGAATATCGTTATCATGACAGCAGGGCTTATGAATATAGTAATCAATATCAGACTACGGCAACATTACGATGATATGAATAGAATGAAATCACAACAAGGAATGGCGGCGATTTTTACAGTCTTGGTGATAGGCGCGGCGTCACTTATTCTCGCTCGGAGCGCTGCGTTTTTAAGCATGCTTAGCCTTGATACATCATTCATTATTGACAAGGAGCGCGAAGCGGAATATTTAGCCGAAAGTTGCATAGAGGAGTCATTGCGCAGGATTCAGTTTGACAATAATTATGCTGTTACCGATTTGATTTGGATGCAAGACGCCAATTCATGCCAGATTACGGTTGTCGGCAGCGGTCCTGAAAGGATAATTGAAGCGACAGGCGTAATCGGTGATTATAACAAATCGATAACGGCTGAATTAAGCATAAACAATGACCAAATAATAATTAATAAATGGAAGCCTAATGAATAATTTCTGTTCGACAAAAAATTTAGTGGGGATTAATATTTCAGACTACAGCATTAAAGTGGTGCAAGTTAAGTGTGCCGGCAAGACATTTGAAGTTATAAGCTCCGGAATGGTCATTATGGACTCCGGTGTAGTTTCTGACGGTAGGATTATAAATGCTGAAATGTTAAAAAAATATCTCGAAAAAGTTTTTGCAGAAGCGAGTCCGCGACAAATCAAAGCAGAAGAAGTTGCTTTTGCAATTCCGGAAAGACAAGTTTACTCTCATGTTTTTGAAATCGATGCCAGTCAAGAAAAAGATATGAATAATCTCGCTTACAATGAGGCTTTGTCGTCCATTCCCTTGAGTCGGGATGATTTGGTTTTTGCATATAAGGTTTTAGAAAAATTCAAAGTCGTCATGGAGAAGGACGGCGCTGGGGAAGAAGCTAAGGATGCCAATGATGAAGAAGTAGAGATGATTGAGAAATTAAGAATTTTAGTGATTGGCGTTCAAAACGAAGTCGTGCAGGAGTGGGGAGATTTTTTTGCCGCTATGAAATTAAAGATAGATAATTTTTCTTTGGAAACTTTTTCTACATATCAAGGATTGTATAATAATTTGCTAGATCATCCGGTCTGCTTAGTGGATATTGGCGCCAGCATTACCAATGTTAGTATCATCTCAGAGCATGGTTTGATGTATTCCAATGCGATAAGCGCGGCGGGCAACTTTTTTTCCAAGAAATTGATTGATGGTATCGGCAAAAAAGCCGATGGCAGTGATAGCGGTTATGATCATAAAGAAGTCGGTCAATTAAAAAGAGAGGTGGGAATGCTCCCCTCCGAAAAATTCGTCAATGTAGCTGTAATTTTGAAAAGCGCAATGTTGCCGATTATCGAGGAAATAAAAACAGTATTAAAATACTATAATAGACAAACGGGCAGAGTGATTAATGAGGTTGTTTTGATTGGTGGTTCAAGTAAGTTGAAGGGTATTAATGAATATCTATCGTCCAATTTGTCTGGTTTGAAATATGAATTGATTGTCAGGAACGAGAAGGGCGAGGAGGAAAAAAACGCTAACAAAGATATCAAGATAATAAATGGTCGGCCATTGTATGATGGCTTATCTATCGAATTCGCCGAGGCATTGGGACTGGCTCTTAAAAATTACAATCGATCTTGGAATAAGATTTTGCCATGCTTTCCGTTGGAATTTAAAGCCAATGAATTTGACGGACCATCTAGCGATGATATCAATGAGGATCCTATAGTTGCGTCGGGCGACGAAGATGATGGTGGCGGTAAATTCACCTGGGTGAGAGAGCACAAGCAATTGGTTCAACTATTGTCATTATTAGTAATTGGAACACTATTGATTGGTTGGGCATTTTGGTATCGCGGACAAAGTGCTAAAAAAGTGCAATTAACAATCGAGCAACAAAAAACATACGAAAAAGCTATTGAGGTTCGGGCGTTGGTTGCAATTGAAAAGATTGATTATAGCGCTAGTAGCATCAAGGCTAGACTATATAAAGATGTTTACAAGGAAAATTTGGCACTTGATAAATTGGTGTCAAAAAGCAAGGAGCTTGCTCTGAAGCAGACTAGGGTCGGGGAGAAATTATGGGAGAATCATCTGAATGTGTTGGATGAAAAAAAGATTATTTTCCCGGTAACAATGGAGTGGCTGATTTACAATGATAAAGATGCGACTGCGAAATTCATCACTGAGGCTAAAAAACAGCACAACAACGATAAGGATTTCGGTTTTAGAAGCGTTGAGGTGTTGAATCTTCAAAAAGACGGTGAAAAATATTATTTAACCGGAATTGTAAATATTTCCACAAAAATAAAACCAATAAGCGTTATTGCAACTACAAGCGTAGAAAACACGAAAGGTGGCGAAATTGACGACAAGGATGTGAAAAAGGAGATTGTTAATGAAGGAATAGATAATTCCATGAATGGTCAAGAAAATGTGGTGGCAAACAGTAGTCAACAAGAATCAAGCGAAGTTAGTTCCATTAAGGATTTAAGCGCTTTATTTGCTAACAGCAAGAAAAAATATGTCTCCCTTGACGACTCCGCTTCAAAATGGTTAAATGTTCGAGTGGCTTCTTCGACTAAGGCGGCTATAATTACCAAGATATACCCTAAAAACGCTTATGAGCTGATTGAGGATCAGGAGACGTGGTATAAGATAAAAGTCGATGAGACGCAAGAAGGCTGGGTTAATGCAGCCTATGTAAAAATTTTAGAATAAGCTTTAGACTCAATCGATACTTTAAGATGGTGTTAATGTTTATTAGTTAACTTGATTATGAAAAAAAAATATCTACTGCCGGTTTTAATTTTGTCTTTTGTCGGTGTTGTTTATCTTGGTTTTTTAGCCTTGGGAGGGATTGGCTTTGGTCCAAGCGTTGAATCAATCGATGAGACTCAGAATAGTGATACGCAGTCTGACGATGAGTTGTATGGGATCGGAGACGAAGGCTTTGGTGATAATGATCCGAGTACTATTCGGCCTGGAATCGTTATTGACAAAGAATTATTGAACAAAAAAATATATATTCCGACTAGCGAAAAGGATGAAAAACAAGTCGATTTAATAATTGCCAGTTCGACTGCAATTAGCACAACGACAGATACAATAGCTACTTCAACCAAAATTGAGGAGCCGATAATTGCAAGCACGACTGAGAATGTTGAAATATCTTCATCAAGCATCGACAAGTTGGATGATGTAGATCAGATTGCCTCAGGCACGATTATTGTGCAGTAGCGTTGGCTTCATCGATCCGACAGTTTCTTGTCTCGTTGGACATGATCAAGAATTAAAATTTTTTTATAATGATATTGCCTAGGGGGCGGTATTTAGTTTTTTGCTCTTTTAAAAATGTAAATTTTTTTCAAAACAAGGGGGAAGTGAAATGAAAAAAGAAAAGGGAAAAAGCAACGAGGTAATTTCTGAGTATGGTTTCAGTGTCTACCGCGATTATGCGGCAGAAATCGGTCGAAATGGTCGGGCGAGGTATTTAGAATTCGATTATGCTCAAAAATTTATTTCTAACCTGAATGAGTTATTACCTGGGATGGGTGAACGAGTCCAAAATGCCTATCTTGATTTTTCATTGCCATCAGACTGGTCGGATATCAAGGCGCAAATAGCTGGTCTGGGCGGGATTTCCAATGTCATGATGGAGTCGCCTTTTGGCCAAGGGCGTCCTTGGGGTGCCGAGTTTATGGATACGCTTTACAGGCAAAGCCATTGCTGCTTGCCGTTGGACGCGCTGTATCGAGACTCGATTTCTGGCGTGGCTGTCGATTGTCGCAAGCCATCAGTCGTTACCAATTCAATCGGTATTTTACAGTCAATGATTGAGATGAATGAGCGACAAATGACGCTCATCAATCTTGGTTCTGCATATGGATATGATGTGTTTCAGCTTTTTGATGCATATCCGGAGATTTCCAAGCGCTTTGTGGCTGTTAATGTCGATATCGATATTAATGCCGTGGCGAAAGGCAGTCAGATCGCCAAAAAACATGGATTTAAAAATGTTCAGTTTGTTCAGGGCGATATGATGAAGATGCATCGTAAAATAAACGGAGCATCACTCGTTTGGCTCATTGGCATGTTGTGCTCTTTTGGACATAAGTTGAATGTTGCCATGATCAAGTCGGCAGCAAAATATGCCGAATTAGGAGGGGCTATCATTGGCGCTTGTGTAACTGACCGAATGGTTTTTAAAGACCTTTTCACTTGTTTTACGCTGGAAGAAATAATTGGCTGGCATCTTTGCTATCGGACAGATCAAGATGTTAAAATTTTGTTTGAGGACTCAGGCCTTACTTGGGAAAGATCCTTTTCTGAGGGAAATGAAGAGATTTATTGCATTGGCATCGGTCGAGTGCAATAATTGAAAAAAATAGTTTGCGGTCAAATCCCTAAGTGTGTTATAATATTATTTATTAACACTTAGGGATTTTTATTTTTTAAAATGTATACTTATTTTTTCGTTAGTGGCATTTTTAACGCTCTTGCCAGTCTTTTGTTAGGAATTTTGGTTTTATCCAGAGGTGAAAAGAATAAAACTAATAAGATTTTTGCTTTGCTATGTTTTGGTTTTACGGCTTGGTCTGCTCCTTATGTCATGTGGCCGATTTCTAAAACCAAAGAACAGACATTGTTTTGGTTTCAAGTTTTGCACTATGGCGCGATTTTGATTCCTATTTTTTATTATCATTTCGTAGTTTCTTGGTTTGCCTTGAAGAAAGAAAAAATATTAGTATCCGTTGGCTACATTTTGGCGTTCTTCTTTAGTTTGTTTGTTTTTTCACCGTTTTTTATTGCCGGCATGGAGCCAAAATTCTCAATGCGTTTTTGGGCGATTCCGGGCAAGCTTTACTATTTTTATTTAGTTTATTTTTTCTTTTATTATATTTATGCAACTATATTGCTGTATTTGCAATTTTTAAAATCAAGTGGCACAAAAAGAAAACAAACTTATTATTTGTTGGTGGGTTTGGCAGTTGCAATTGCCGGTGGTTCGACAAATTATTTTTTATGGTTCGATATAAATATTCCGCCATATGGCAATGCTCTTGCAACTATGCACGTAATGTTAGGCACTTATGCTATCATCATTCATCGTTTGATGGATATCAAAGTAGTGCTTCGTAAATATTCTGTCTATCTTCTTTCGCTGGCTGTAATCGTGATTCCGGCAGCCATGTTGCAATATTTTTACCCAAGACAACTTGGTAAATTTTCTAGTTTTAGTCATATATTTTTGATCATAGTTGCTGTATCTATTTTCCCTTTCATTAGAGACTGGTTTTACAAAATAGCTAATAAATATTTTTTCTCGTCTCTTTATGATACACATGAAGTAATTTCTCAAATTAGCGAACAACTGCGTTCAACGATTGATGTTGACAAGGTGTATCGATTCATTTCGCAAGCCCTGATCAATGCTTTTCATGTTAAAGCGGTTGGTGTTTTAATTTATAATGAAACAAAGAATGAATATTTTGTGCAGTATAATAATAGTGAAGAGGATAAGAATTTTTTGCGCCTACCGAGTAATAAGAATTATCAATATAGCGGCATGAAAATTTCACCACATTTATGCGACAATTATCTGCGAAAAAATATTCCGATTATCTTTGATGACTTGAAGGACAAGAAATATGAAAAATATAAAAATGATATCGAATCTTGGCAGGCAATCGGAATTGAGCTTTTGGTGCCACTGATCGTAAAGGGGCGCAATATAGGAATGATCGCGTTGTCAGCCAAAGAATCTGGAGATTTATATAATAATGAAGATCTTTATATTCTAAATGTAATTGGGACACAAGTGGCGATTGCGCTAGAAAATGCTTTGCTGTATCAGCAGACGTTGAATTTTAATATCAAACTCAAGAAGGAAGTGGCAAAACAAACGAAAGAGCTAATAGAGGCTAACGACAAATTAACGAAATTAGATCAGGCCAAGAGTGAATTTATCTCAATTGCATCTCATCAATTACGCACACCACTGAGTATCATCAAGGGTTATATTTCTATGATTTTGGAAGGAAATTTCGGTCCTTTGACACCAGGAGAAAAAGACTCTCTTGATAAGGTGTATAAATCAAATGAACGCTTGATAGATTTGGTTGAAGGCCTCCTAAATATCTCGCGAATAGAGTCTGGTCGTCTGCAATTTTCATTTGAAAATAAGCAATTAGAGGAATTAGTAGCAAGTGTTTATGACGAATTGGCGATAAGGGCAGGCGCTAAAAATTTGAAGTTTGAGTTTATTAAGCCCAAAACCAAATTACCAGCTGTGAACATGGATGAGTCAAAGATGAGGCAAGTGGTAATGAATTTGATTGATAATTCGATTAAATATACCGCCATCGGCAGTGTAACGGTAAGCTTGAAAAAACAAAAGGATAATATATTATTTTGTGTTACTGACACCGGCGTTGGCATAAGACCTGAAGATTTGCCAAATCTTTTTAAAAAGTTTTCACGTGGTACCGGATCGGCATTAATAAACGCAGAGGGGACGGGTTTGGGGCTTTTTGTGGCTAAAAAAATGATTGAATCTCATGGAGGAAGGATCTGGGCGGAAAGTACTGGCAGGGATAAGGGTAGTCAATTTTACTTTGAAATGCCTTATGTAAAAACAGTTAAAAAAAGCGATGTTTAATATATATTTGCATCGAAGAAAAAATTTGATATAATGGCTGAGTAAGGTAAAATATAGATGATTGCCTATTTAAAAGAAAATTAATTATTAAATATATAAATGAGTAAAGGTTTCAAATATTTTCATTAAATACTTGCCTTTTATTCAATGAATGATTATGATAACAGTAGATCAAGGTGCATGCATAGGTTGCGGTGCTTGCGTGGCTCTTTGCCCGAGTGTTTTTGAAATGAGTGATGATGGCAAATCAGTAGTGATTAGTCAAGATAATGTGGCCTGCGCGCAAGACGCTGCTGCTTCTTGTCCGGTGCAAGCGATTTCCGTTGCTTAAGCTTGATTAAAATTTTTTGGAATTAAAAAAGACTAAGCTTTTCGGCTTAGTTTTTTTATCAATATATGAATCTTGAGGAAATTAAAAAATTAAATATCCCAAAAACGCCTGGTTCTTATCAATTCAGAGATGCCAGCGGGAAGATTATATATGTCGGCAAAGCAGTGGATCTGCGCAGTCGGGTGCTTTCGTATTGGCGCGAGGCGACAAGCCACACGCCGGCGAAGTATTCAATGTTGAAGAAAGTGGCGAGTATCGAATGGATTGAGGTGGAGAGTGAAATCGAGGCTTTGTTGCTTGAAGCGAATCTGATTAAAAAATTCCAACCGGAATACAACGTGGTGATGCGCGATGACAAACGTTATAGTTATATCGAGGTTTCGACCGAGGATGAGTATCCGCGGATTTCTATAACACGCAATTTGGATAAAAAGGGAAAGTATTTCGGTCCTTTTGTCAGCACCGAGGCCGTGCGGGAAACTTTAAAGGCGCTGAGAAAAATCTGGCCATATCGTTCCTGTAAGAATATGCCAAAGAAGGCTTGTCTTTATTATCGTTTAGGAAAATGTCAGGGCGCCTGTGAAAATTATATTTCTAAATCCGAATATTTAAAAACAATTCGGCAAATAATTTTATTTTTAGAGGGAGGAAAGACGGCTTTAATTAAAAATTATGAATTACGAATTAAGAAATTAGAGAGACAGCTCGACAGCCAGACAACTAGACAACCAGAAATAGATGAACAATTAATTAGATTAAAGTATGAACTGAAAAATATAAATAATGTTTTGGATCATTCTAAGGTTTTGAGCTTGGCAGATAAGTATGCTGGTGACGTAGTGGAATTGGCGAAGACCTTGGGTCTGGCGCGCGTCCCAAATCGGATTGAGGGCTATGACATCTCTAATTTACAAGGCACGGAAGCGGTGGGGTCTATGGTGGTCTTTAAAGACGGCGAACCGGATAAGAATGAGTATCGAAAATTTAAAATAAAAGATTTAGATTTAGAAGGAGATGTGTGGATGCTCCAAGAGGTGATTGAACGGCGGCTCAAGCACTTTAATTATCAATCTTCAATTACGAATTACGAATTACAACTCCTTCGTGCTGATGGGAGACCTGTCGTGAGCTTGTCGAACGAGGGTCGGGGTGAGGGGAAAGCTAAAAAAGATAAAGATGTTTGGGAGAACCCAGACTTAATTATCGTTGATGGTGGCAAAGCCCAACTTGGCGTTCTTGTGCGGATTTTGAAAAAAAATAACTTAGATATTCCTGTGATTGCAATTTCTAAGGGTGAGGGCTTGCGCAGTTCGATTGCCCCAGACAAGATATTTTTTCCTGGCCAAAAAAAACCATTGGAATTACCCTTAGCATCGCCGGCACTGCACCTGATCAAGCGTGTCCGTGATGAAGCGCATCGCTTTGCGATTGAATACCATCGGGGAATCAGGGCGAAAAGATTTTTAAAGAGATAAGTTTTTATTAAATTTTATTTAAAATTAGATAAGAAAATTTGTCTTGCATTTTTTTTATTTTTTAGTAAGCTATATAAATGAAATTTTATTTTCATTAACAATCGATTTGCATCTGAGTCGATTTTTTTTGTTCTTTTGATAAATTTAACCAAGGGGGAATTATGGGTGATTCTACAAAACCGACAATAACGCATATTAAGGTAACTTTTTCTGATGGAAAAGTTGAAGAGGTGACGATGGCGGAAATAAAAATTCCAGGCATTATTGAGGCAATTAGCGCCGCAGTCATTAAAGGGATTGAATATTTAAAAACCATTGGCAAGGATCGCTACAAGTAAATCACAAAAAAGAACAGTTTCAATGAACTGTTCTTTTTAATTATATTGCGTAATACTCTCGTGAAGTCCGGCTTTGGTTGTTGTCGGCGTAATCTTGTGTTCAATATTATACGCCTCTTGGATTTTGCGTCGTCGTTTTGTTTCTGTGATGGCATATTTCATAGCCGGTGTCATTTTGTCGGCATACATAATCACGCGACCTTCGGAATGACGAGCGGCGCGTCCCATCGTTTGCATGAGGGCGGTGGCGTGACGGAGGAAACCGCCGATATCGGCATCGACGATGATGACGAGGGCGACTTCGGGGAGATCAAGACCTTCGCGTAATAAATTAATTCCTACTAAAACGTCATAGTGACCTTGACGCAAATCACGGAGGATTTCCACGCGCTCCATCGTCTCGACGTCACTGTGCAAATATTGCACCTTGATACCTTGCTCAGCCAAATGTTCAGTTAGAGCTTCGGACATTTTTTTGGTCAAAGTGGTAATGAGAGTTCTTTGTCCCTTGGCAGTCGTCGCCCGCACTTCTTTGATCAGGTCATCAATTTGACCATCATTTGGTCGCACTTCAACGCTCGGGTCGAGTAGACCCGTCGGGCGAATGATTTGTTTGGCTATTTGTTTTGATCTGCCTAGTTCATATTCGCCTGGTGTAGCGCTAACATAAATGATTTGATTGATTTTTTTATTGAATTCGACAAAGTTCAGAGGTCGATTGTCGCGAGCTGAAGGGAGGCGGAAGCCGAAATCAATCAAAGTCTGCTTGCGTGATTGATCGCCGGCGTGCATGCCACGGATTTGGGGGATGGTGACATGGGATTCATCAACCATGATCAAAAAATCTTTGGGAAAGAAATCAATCAAGGTTTCCGGAGAAGAGCCAGCGGGCCGACCAGTTAGATGGCGGGAGTAATTTTCAATGCCATTACAATAGCCGAGCTCTTCGATCATTTCTAAATCATAATTCGTCTTGCGTTCTAGGCGCTGGGCTTCAATAATTTTTTCTTCTTTATATAATGCCTTTAATTGCGTAGCTAATTCAGCGCGAATGTTGCTTACTGCTGACTTGATTCGTTCTTCCGGTGTCATGAAATGCTTAGCAGGTAAGATGGAAATTTCCTTTAATTTTTTGCCATCAGTCATTTTTAAATCATTAGCCTGAATTATCTTATTAGCGTCTGGCTTAATGGAGAAAACTGCAATCTCATCAATCCAGTCTCCATCCATCGAGATGCGTACGATAGCTTCGCCAGTGGCAAGATGAATGAAGATGGTTTCGCCTTTGACGCGGAATTGGCCGCGAGCAAAGGTGATATCGTTGCGTTCGTATTGGATTTTGATCAGTTTACGTAGGATATCATTGCGTTTTATTTTTTGTCCTTGCTCAAATTTTTCACACAGCGATTGATAATCTTCTTTGGAACCTAAGCCATAAATGCAAGATACTGAGGCGACAATAATCACATCATCACGATTAAGCAATGACTGTGTGGCAGAATGGCGCAAACGGTCGATTTCCTCATTGATGGTCGCTTCTTTTTCGATATAGGTATCAGTCTGAGGGATATAAGCTTCTGGCTGATAGTAGTCATAATAAGAAACGAAATAATGGACGGCATTGTGCGGGAAAAATTGCTTGAATTCTCCGTAGAGCTGGGCGGCCAGGGTCTTATTGTGAGAAATGATCAAAGTCGGCTTTTGGACATTATTGATGATATTAGCCATAGTAAAAGTCTTGCCACTGCCTGTGACGCCTAATAAAGTCTGTTCTTTAAGCTTGTTTTTTAAGCCGGTTGTGAGATCTTTGATTGCCTTAGGCTGGTCACCGGTCGGCTTGAATTTCGTTTCTAAAATAAATTTATCCATGCCCTGATTTTAGCAGGAGATTAAGAAAAAAGAAAGTATCACTTGATTAATCAATAAATAGTGCTATAATTATTTTATTAATAAAATAATATTATGATTTAAAATGTATGGCGAAAATATTAATTGTCGAGGATGACGAAATGATTTCCGGAATGTATAAGATTAAGCTTGCGCAAGATGGTTATGAGGTTGCCCTAGCAGCTAATGGAATTGAGGCAATCGGTATGGTAGAGCAAGAAAAGCCGGATTTGATCCTTTTGGATGTCATTATGCCGGGCTTGGACGGTTTTTCGGTTTTAGAAGATTTTCGACAAAATAAAAAATTGCAAACACCGATCATATTGTTGACCAATCTGGGAACGGACGAAGACAGGAAAAAGGGTGAAGAGATGGGTGCCAATGGTTACTTGATCAAAGCTAGCTTGACTCCAACAGATGTCAGCGCAGAAGTAAAAAAATATTTAAAATAATAATTAAAATTAACCCGCCTACGCTGATACTTCGATATACTCAGTACAGGAGCTACGACGTGGCGAAGAAACATTATGCAACATCCAAAAAAAGAAAGAACATTCGTAATTATTAAACCTGATGGCGTGCAAAGATCATTAGTAGGTGAAATTACCAAAAGATTTGAAACTGCAGGCTTAAAGATTGCTGCAATGAAATTATTTATTCCTACCGAGGAGCAATGTTTTCGCCATTATAATAAAGATGATGCTTGGTTTCAAAAAAAAGGTGAAAATATAGTTAAGGACAGACAGGCTGCTGGTGTTTCGATTGACAAAGAAGCGATTGAATATGGCAAAGACATCATTCGACAATTGGCAAAATTTATGACATCCGGACCGGTAGTGGCTATGGTTTTGGAGGGCAATCAGGCTGTCGGAATCGTAACCAAACTAGTAGGCAGTACCGAACCCTTGACAGCCGACATCGGAACAATCCGTGGCGATTATACTTTGGATTCATATGCCTTGGCAGGCGTTGATGGACGTGCAGTGCGAAATTTGATTCACTGCTCCGATGCGGTGGCGGAAGCGGAAAGAGAAACGAAAATCTGGTTTAACGAAAACGAAGTCATTGATTATAAATTTGCTCAAGACCAAATACTTTATGATGTAAATTTGGACGGTATTTTGGAATAATCTGTGGATAAGCTCCTAAAAAGCTGCTAAAAAGAGATTTTTAGCAGCTTTTTTGTTTATTTTTAGGTAATATTTTAACGTTGACAACTACTGCAATAGGATTAACATTAAAGGTATACATTAAATATTCGTTCATTCAAATTAAAAGGAGGTGAAGTGTTGTAAAAATAGCATGCTTGTCGCTTATCCAAGAAGTCTTTTAAAAATAATCAAGGGGGATAGATTACATGATGCATGATCGCGGACATTTGTCCGGTTTTGGCAAGAAGAAAGCACGACAAAACGCTAACAAAGGGGGAGCGCGTATGGATGTGGGAATGGGAGTGTGTGACGATCGAATGCAAGCAGTGCGCTCTTTGGCGGATCAAAAAGCGGAATTGCAACAAAATCTGAGCCGGGCTTTGAGACTCGGCAACGAGGATGATGCAAGGAAAGCGCAACATGCTCTCGTCGCGATTCAACAAGGACTCAATAAGCACGTGGCCGCTTGTTCGGGCTTATAAGGATGCTTTCACCGTAAAAAACAAACCGAGGAGACGATGAAGTTAATTGTCTCCTTTTTTATTTTATCTTAGCAATCTTGCCTTTTTTAAATAATTTGCTATAATGATATTATCAATTAAATTTATGATTAAAAATTTACAAAAAACTAATTACTATTTCTGGTTTATTTTCTTTAGTTCCCATGGGGGATCAGTTTTTTGTGATGTTTTGAAGAATTAGTTTAATCACAAAAGAGTAACTGACCTCCCTGGTGGGAGGTTTTTTTGTTTATTGTTCTTTTTTAACAACAACCAAGCAGGAGGAGAAAAAATGAATACAGGGAAGGCTATTGGAAGCGGGGTTGAGGCCAAAACAGTTCTTGAAGATTTGAGAAATCAACATGCCCAAAGAAGGGCGCAAGAACAGAATGATCAGTCAGGTGAGCTGTCATCTGGTAATTCTGGAGGAAAAAGCGCCGTCAACAATGACGGTTGTGGTGAATTTATCGGCTAGCTATAGATAAAATAGCAAGTCACAAAAAACAAAACAAATCGCAGTAGTCAATGCTGCGATTTTTAATTTTAGTTTAATGTTGAGAATGTAAGGTGGTAGTAAGCAGGTGAAATAAGTATGTCAGTTGCGGAAAAGAGTTCTTAATCAATCTCTAACACTTATTTAAGAAAAAATTAATCAGGGGGTGTTATAGTAAAAGAGGAAATAAAAAATTTAAATATAAATAAAAAAATTCGTCGAATTGACAAAATAAAATATTTGAGGTATAGTAGTCGATTATCGTCTAGATATGCCTTGAAAACTGCATAAAGTGTTCACAAGACTGTGTAGAACTCTGTGTAAAATCACGGTAAGAAATGTGTGAAAATAGCTTGAAAAAGCTCTTGCCATAAAACATTTTTTAACGTAAGATACTTATACAAAACAAAAAAAACTAACACAAAATTCCAACTCTAAATAACAAGGAGAAAATCCATGAGCGGTAAAGAAAAATCAGCGCTGTACGATGAGGTCGCGCGAAAAATTGAAGAGAAGAGGATGGAAGCAAAGAAAGGCAAAAAATAATTTGCCGAAAAAAAGTTTTTGAGGGTGATACTGCAGTTCACCCTCTTTTTTTTGTGATTTTAATTTCATTTTGTTTATTTAGAACTAAGTAAACAAAACAGATTTAAAATCATTTAAATTTGATATTATAATAACGTTCTTTTAAAAATAACCGAAATGGAGGTTTATAATGAATCGAAAAATAGATCTTGGATTGCAAAATAAATTTTCGCATATTCAGCAAAATGGTTGCGGAAATGACGGCGTTCGGAAGATTCACATAAGGCTTAATGATGAATTTCATCTTGGCGGCGAGGATGATTTAAAAAATTTGATCAGCAAAATATATATTTCAAATTGTTTTGCTGAAGACAAGTCGATTTTAGCGCTTGATGAGGTTTTGGATTCTCTCTCGCACTATGCAAAATTATTTATCGACGTCAATGGTCTTAAGGCGGTGAATGATTGGGCTGGACACTCAAAGGGTGATATCCTGCTCAAAAGAATAGTTGAATGCCTGATGTATGACGAACAAATAATCGGCTTTATCAAGGAATATAATTTTCAATTTCCTCAAAAGAGTGAAGATGGTAGTTTCATTTTTGTGCCATATGAAGATATGCGCAAAATCGATGCCAAAAAATCCTTTTTTCAAGTTTTTCGGGAAGGTGGCGATGAGTTTTCAATGCTAGTTTACTGTCCTGACCATTCTTTAAATTCGCTTATCGTTTTATTTCGCAAATTGATAATGGATTGTGTTCAGTCAATTGATATTAGCGACCTAATTACCGTTGATTGTATAGTTGATAAACTTGATGTGACCGGTTTGCTTCTTTACAATGCCACTGGTGGAAAATTTAAATATTGCGCTTCAGTGGCTTGCGGAGAGACAAGCTTTGACAAGGTGTTGAATGAGTATTTAGAAAATCACGATGTAACATCGATGGAATATAATCAAGATTTTTTTGGTGATACATTGATGGGCGCAGTGCAAAATTTTGTAGACAAGCAAACGACCGATCGAAAAATTGAGTATAAGCAAATACTTTCACGCGGAAGTGACGTCAGGAGATTTGAGGGTTATCTTATCACAAGAAGCGATGAGGCTCGTTATTGGTTTGGAATTGCAGCAGAAATGCAACGTGAAGCTACAAATATGGTTAAGAATTTTTATGATACACATAGAAAAACCATTCAGCAGATAGAAGAAGGGATTCCGAAAGACGGTTTCGATGAGGATCTTGCTAAAAAATTGACTCATGAGGCAAGTAGTCATTTAAATTTGTTTGTCAAAGCGTTCCAGGCAATGTTAAGCCGAACTATTGAAGGCCATCGTTAAAAACCAAGCCCTTTTGTGTAAAAACAAAAGGGCTTTTTTATTTGACGCACCCCCTTGACAATCTTAGACTAAAAGATAAAGATGGAAGCACTTAACAATTATCGCTCTTTATAAATAAAAATAATATAGGAGGCGCGCCATGAACGCAATTTGCCAAGGTTTATTCGTTTTTTTGCGAACTCGTTTTCCTGATGTTGAGGACAAGATTTTTGAAATTTTGGTCCAAGCAGCCCTGGATGGCCGTGAAACAGGTGAAAACTTGTCCAATATAAGTCAAAATATTGCCGATGAGCTGAAGGTGGATTTTGGCAGGATGGAGGTTTCGGACTTGGAAAGCTGGCTTGCTGGTGTTATGCGTAACAAAAAAGGGCGATATCAGAAATTGCTCGAAGCGCCGATGTTTGAGAAACGTCCCTGAGATATTGTTTTTTTAAAAGGAAATGTTACACTATAGGCAGTTATTACTTTATAATAATTGCCTTTTTTTATT
>Ga0074199_1001023_pt1 | contig 29912 bp, 24 predicted proteins | sample EPASupsiteSAE347_FD_64528 | JGI IMG/M metagenome (GOLD analysis project Ga0074199, IMG submission 64528) | Bioremediated contaminated groundwater from EPA Superfund site, New Mexico - Sample SAE3-47 | ecosystem: Environmental > Aquatic > Deep subsurface > Groundwater > Contaminated ... | reverse complement strand
GGAGGAGAAGAATTCAGAACCGGAGATTCTTGCCACATTCAACCGTGCCCCACTGCTCATGCAGCACGGCAAAGCGTGTCACGGAAGATCCCCCGTGACCACGCTTTTGCTTGGCACGTTACACCAATCAAAAAACACATAAAACGCCTCCAGCCTGACCGACAAGTCAAATTCGTCGCGATGTTTCACTCCCTTGGGGATGAGCAACGTGTCACCCGATCGGGCTTCAAGCCGGATTTTACCGATAGTGACCGCCACATCGCCGTGAATAACACGCATCAATTCATTTGTGCCGCTTTTGTGGTCTTTCAACGCCCAGACCGGATCCATGATCATTTTCCCGGCGCCCCTGATATCCGGAAGCTGATAAAATCGCTTCGATATCTTTTTCATGAATCGGCATGTTTTCATTTAGCTTATATTTATCAAGCCTGCACGCTGAGCCAGCCTTCACGGCCGGCAAGAGCGCCGCGCGTCATCCGGCAGGCGGGAATATCCGATTTGTTTTTGACAAATTCACCCAGGGGACAAAACTCATGACCCAACGATTCGGCCTTTTGGACGAATTTCATAAATTCGTTCTCAAGCGCGATACCCTCCACTTCCGCGTGAATGGTGAAAACGTTGATTGCGTCTTCACGCAATCGGGACAGGATAAAATCGCCGAAAGATTCCGCATTAATGCCTCTTCCCACAACCTCGTCATATGTAGGCAAGGTAACCGGAACCTGCGGCTGTTTTTTTTGTTTGCCGTCAACAACCGGCAGGAATACGGATTGACCGCGGCAGTCGCTGTTATAGACGAACGGAAATTTTTCCCTGGCGTCCAGGACGTTTCCGGTGCATTTCCAGGCCGGCGCAGCAGAACAATCCGGCTGCCGGCCGATTATTTCGGAAAGCATTTCAAAACCGCGTCCCATTTCGGCATGCGCTTCCTCCACGCCCCATCGTTCCACCTGCGCCTGCCACTTGTGATGGTCCCAGGCATGCAGTCCGATTTCATGGCCGGACTGCGCGGCTTCGCGCATGATCCGCCCGCACTTTACGCCTATTATCGGTCCCGACCAGAATGTTCCCCTCAGCAAAATATCCCAGCCGTAAAGATTTGCGGCCTTGCTCCGGAGCATTTTCAAAAAAAACGCCGGCTTCAACAGGCGCCAGAGATGGCGGCCCATATTGTCCGGTCCGACCGAGAAAAAAAAGGTGGCGCGAATGTTGTTTTCGGACAGGATTTTAAGGAGGGCGGGAACACCGTCACGCGTCCCGCGGAATGTGTCAACATCAACTCGCAGTCCGATTTTCATTCAAATTAAAAAAAACTATTTCACGCAAAGCCGCAAAGAACGCAAAGTTAACTTTTATTATCGGGAAGCCCATTCACAATTCTTGAGATACCATCTTTCACGAAAGCTTCTCCGAAGTTAAGAAGAAATCCAAGTTTCATACCGGTAAGCTTTAATAACTTTACCTTCAACGATGATATCAGCCCTAAACCCTTCATCGAAACGGATCCCTTTATATTCTATGGGAACCTGAACTTGTCGTTCAACTTTCAGTCCACGTTCCACAAGCTCACGGGCTAATACAACTTCATACACCGATTCCAATAGTCCAGGTCCTAATTCTTTATGAATGGCAATTGCCGAATCAACAACAATCCTGCCTATCTCATTTTCATCCATTACTTGGCGACCTTTGCGCCTTTGCGAGAGAATCTTCCGAAATGATATAGACTTATTCGTCGGCGATGTTGAATTCGCCGGAGGCGACCGCCTCCTTAAGGAAGAAGTCCAGGGTTCTGTCAATGGATTTCTCAAGTCCCACTTTCGGCCGCCAGTCTAGCAGCCTGGCGGCCTTGGCAACGCTCGGGCGGCGGTGCGCCACATCCTGGTACCCCTGGCCGTAATAACGCCCGCTTTCGACCTCCTGCATGCCGGCAAATGGAGGGAATTTTTTGCGCAGCGGATGCTTGTCGAATTTTTTCACAAGGATCCCGGCAAGCTCCCTGATGCTGGCCTCGTTGTCAGGATTGCCGATGTTGAAAATCTGGCCGTCGCATTTTCCGTCCGGGTTTTCAATGATCCTGAACAGGCATTCTATTCCGTCGCGCACGTCGGTAAAACAGCGTTTCTGGTCGCCGCCGTCAACGAGGCGGATGGGACTGCCCTCCACCAGATTCAATATAAGCTGGGTAATGGCGCGCGAACTGCCGATGCGCGCCGCAGTCAGGCTGTCCAGCCTGGGGCCTATCCAGTTGAAGGGCCGGAACAGGGTAAAGCTCAGATTTTCATGCCGGCCGTAGGCCCAGATCACGCGGTCAAGCAGTTGCTTTGATGAGGAATAAATCCAGCGCTCCTTGCAGATCGGACCTACGATCAGGCGCGAACGATCCTCGTCGAATTTTGCGTCGTCGCACATGCCGTAAACCTCGGAGGTGGACGGGAAAATAATTCTTTTATGGTATTTGACGCAATAACGCACCACGCGCAAATTTTCCTCGAAATCAAGATTGAACACTTTCAGCGGATTGCGAGTGTATTCGACGGGCGTGGCTATGGCGACCAGAGGCAGGACTATGTCGCATTTGCGCACGTGATATTCGATCCATTCGCGATGGATTGAAATGTCACCCTCGTCAAAATGGAAATCCCTGTTTTTCAGCAGCCTGGAAATCTTGTCCGACCGCAAATCCATGCCGTGAATTTCATAACCTCCGTTTTCGAGCAGGCGTTCGCTGAGCGCGTTGCCGATGAAGCCGTTCACACCCAGGATGAGAACCGAAGCCTTGCGGACGTGCCTTGCCCTGGGACGCGCGCCGAACACGCTGCCTTTCACAATGCCGAGAGAAGAAGCAAGCTGTTCTCCGTTCATATAAACGTCGTTAGCCTGTTGCGCGAATTCTATTTGCAGGGCGCCCCTGCCGCAGGCCACGGTCAACGGATTCACGCTTAAAACAAGTCCGGGTTGCGACTTTTTGCCGCCGGCCTTGACGGAAGCGGACCAGACGATCAGTTTACGGTCGCCGGAAAAGGTAAAGGCGCCGGGATACGGCCTGGTCACGGCCCGGACAAGATTTCTTATTTCGGACGCGCTCTTGCGCCAGTCGATTTCGCCGTCCTCGGGCCTGCGTCCGCCGAAGTAGGAAGCTTTTGACTCGTCCTGTTTCACGCGTTTGGCCCGGCCGGACAAAAGCTTTGGAATGGTCTCATCCAGAAGTTTTTTTGCGGCCTCGGTCATCATGCCGAAAAGCGCGAGAGCAGTGTCGTCCTCGGAAACCTTGATCTTTTCCCGGGCCACGATATCCCCGTCATCCGGCCGGGGCGTCATGTAATGCAGCGTCACGCCGGTCTCCTTTTCGCCGTTGATCAACACCCAGTTTACCGGACACCTGCCGCGATATTTTGGCAGAAGCGAACCGTGCAAATTGAGGCATCCTTGCGCTGGAATATCAAGGATGGGCTGTTTCACCATGCTCCGGTAATAAAAAGAAAAAATAATGTCGGGCTTGAACGCCTTGATTTTCGAAATCCAGAGCGGATCATTGATGTTATCCGGCGCGTAGACCGGGATTCCGTGACCGGCGGCCAGTTCGGCCACGGACTTGAACCAGATTGTTTCGGAAGGATCGTCGCGGTGCGTAAAAACCGCCTGAATTTTGACACCATGCCGGATCAACGCGTCCAAACCAACGCAACCGATATCGTGATATGCCAGAACTATTGCTTTCATGAGGGCAGAGAATAAATGATGTCGCGAAAAAAAGCAATCATTCTATGCCTGTGAAATTATTATTCGTCGGTTTTTGGCAGCAATTCTTTTATGTTCATCATTTTCTTTTCATTTATTTTTTGGCCCATCCATTTCACCAGATAATCCGTTTCGACACAAACTCGCTCCAAGTTTACGCCTCAACAAACATTTTCCCGCTCGTCCCCGTCTGTTTCCTGAATTCATCGTACATCGCCATGATATTTTCAGGCGGTACATCGTACTGAATGTTATGGACCTGCGCGAACACGCACGAAGCTTCTTTCCCGAATTCCTTCAAGCGGAGACGCACTTCGGAACGGACCGCCGAAGTGTCTCCGGCGTTCAAAACGCTCTGCGTATCGCATCCGCCGCCCCAGAATGCGATTTGCCCGCCGTATTGGCGTGCCAAATCGCGCGGATTCATACCACTGGCGCTTACCTGCACGGGATTAAGGGCATCCACTCCCATTTCGATCAAAAAGGGAACGAATTCGGCGACCGCACCGCAGGAATGCATGACAACTTTCTTGCCATGGGACTTGATGAATGCCACCAGTTCCGACACATAGGGGAACAACATTTGCCGGTAAAGCTGCGGAGAAATCAAGCCCGACTGCTGCGTGCCAAGGTCGTCCGTCAGAAAAACAACGTCAAAAGAATCTCCGAAAGCGTCGAAAAACATTTTCGCTCTGCGCATATAAACGCCATGCAATTTTCCGAGGATGGCATTGGCCAAAGCCTGGTCCGCCATCAGATCAACGAAAAACTGTTCATAACCGCGCATCAATTGTCCGGCTTGCAGATAATGCATCCGCCAGAGCGCGACCACCGCCCGGGTGGTTGCCCGGTATTGCTTTCGCGCCCTTTGGGCCAGTTGTTCAAGAGGTTCGTCATAAACTGAAGGATAATCCCATCTTTCAAAAACATCATCGTAGCGCTCAAGTTCGGCGGCCGAACTCACTTTGGAGAGCGGTATGCCGACCGGATCGAAATAAAACGAACCCGCCGCCTGCTGGGCATAAGCTTTGCCGGCGCGGTCAAGGGCGACAACGGAGCCGTCAGAGCGTTTTTCTGTCCGGAACAAGGTTGGAACAACCATGTCAACCTTAAAGGGCGCATTCCAGATTTTAGTTTCCCGAGACGCGAAATAGAGCGCTTCGGCGTCGACCTGCAGGGCTTCCATGACGTCCGCATCGATTTTGGCGATCAACTGTCCCAGGCAGGCGCATTCCACCGGCTTTTTCGGCAATCCCAGAAAATCGCGAAGCCTCTGGTAAGCTACCACGTGAACTCCGGAGCAATCCGTACCGCCCAGGTCATAAGGCTGCCGGTCAACCGGCTTTCTATCAAGAACCGCCAATATTCTTTCTCTACCTGTCATGACACCATCCTTTTTTAGAGATTTCATCAGCCAACATTACGCCGGATACGATTTTGACGCTTTCTATTGTATGTCCGTATAAAGGACCAAAGTGGCGTTTGTCCCCGGTCCAAAGGTGAGTGCAACGTGAAGCCGCAGCGCCACCGATGATTGGCCGATCCTTATCTGGCAAAACCGGACAGTCCACCGCCATGAAACGATCGGAAAACTCAATTTCCGGTTTAAGATTGTTTAATGCTGCGATTAAGTGCGGCCGCTTGAGTTCCACGTTCCGCCGCGCCTCCTCCCATGCATGTTCGTTGGTTACCGCCTTGGCATGCCGCAGGATAATATTCAGAAAGGCCCGAGTGGAACTATCGGGCGCCGCTGCTGAGAATAAAATATTGGCGTCGAGGAAAATCCTCATTTCCGCTTCCGTTTTAATAAACAACGGCCGATATCTCTGTCTGCCGCATCGAACTCAGCAACACGTTCGTCCGTGTAAATTTCTATCGGAAACGTAACGCTTGGCCTTAGAAGGATTCCACTTGCGGATGTTTCCGCTACGACCATCCCCCCCCTATCTACACCTAACGAGTGGCGCAAAGCCTTGGGAAGTGTCAGGGATCCACGCTTATTGATCTGGATAGTTGCGTTCATATACCCAAGATACAGTAATACTGAAATTCAGCAAGACTTTTTTTCATCTTCCGAAATAATTCATAGCCGTCCCATAGGAACGGCAAGGTTGAAGGAAAAAACAGGCATCTGCGGCCCGTCAACCGACGGGAAACTTTTTCTTGTTTCCGGGAGGTAGGGCGAACCCTCCGGGTGAGCCGATCTTCCGTTCGTACGGACGGCTGTCCCTCACTAGCCTTTTTGAAATTCCTATACGTTAAATTTGATGGTGGAAGCCGCGGTTATTTGCGCGTAAATCCAATGGCCGAAATCGTTCGGGTGGTTTACGTTATTGGCGGCAAGGCTTTCAACGCTCTTGCGCGCAAGCATTTTTTTCCAGAACGAGGTCGCATCCGCGAAAGAAAAGCCGTTTTCACCGGCAACAGTTTCGAGAACGGCGCGCAACTCGTCGAGACGCCCCGATGTGAAACACCAGCGCGGATTAGGGACCATCGGCGAAACCAGAACAATCAGCGCCGCCGGATTCGCCTTCTTCGCCAAGGCGCAGATCGCCTCGATATTCAGCCTGAACTTTTCCGGCGGCGTCGCGATGCCGCCGTCGGAAGAAACGTTTTGATCGTTCATCCCGAACCCTATCAGGACAATGTCCGCCTTCAGCGGGGCAAGTTCGCGTTCAAAGGCGGTCACCCCCCACCCCGATGCCATGCCCGGGACCGCCTTGTTATAAACTCGGAACGACACTCCGGGATATTTTCGCCCCAGCGCCTCAACCCAGAGCCAGGCATAGGAACGTTCGGTAACGGTGGCGTCGCAGCCGTAAGTTATGCTGTCGCCTATTATCCCCACGGTTAATTGTTCCTTATCGAAACGATCCGGGAAAAGACGCTTGCCCGGTTCAAAACAGAGAATCGGCTTCTCGTCAACGGCAAAAGCGTAATCGCAGTAGACTGTAAACCGTGCATTGCCGAAGTCGGACGCATCGCGATGATCAAACCTTTCCCTGCCGCAAAACACATGGCTGCCGTAATCGGGAATGCGCGAATCAGGCGTGCGACTGACGCAGCCTTTCTCGCAGTCAACCGTGTAATCCCGTCCTTCCTCGCAGGAAATCGAGCCCGGATCGAATTCGAGATATTTCGAATGCAGAACAAAACTTCCAGGCACGATTTGCGTTTGAAGAAGCAATGCGGGGGTTGTCCCGGTCAGCACCAGGCTTTCGCCGCAAACCACATGGCAACCTTCAAGATTTTTTCTAAAAAAACGCATTGCTTGAGTTAACCGTTTGTTTTTCATTCTAAATCTTGCTTGTCATTTACTTCAGGGGCCGAACGAAAATCCTAATTTTTCGGACACTTCCATTACCGCATCATATTATGTCGTGTCAGTTTTTCGTTTCCGACCATAGCTCGTTCAGTATTTTAACCGTTTCCTCCACGATCGTTTGGCCGCCTTCGGGACCGACTTCGTTGTCGTAGGCTCCGCCGCCATAACCTTTACCGGCGATTGCCCGTTCGGTCGGCAGGTATGTGCCGGTGCCATGGCGATCCGTGGCCAGTTGAACCACGAACGTCTGCACGGCCGGACTGCGCGCCTTGATCCGAATTCCAAAGTCGAGAAAATATTCATATCGGTTTGTCGCAAAAGCGATGTCGCCGACACGCATCACGTGTAATGTCATGGGTATATTTTTTTTGCTCTTTTGCGCCTCATAACGCTCCAGTGTGTTTTCGCAGCGCCGCACGCTCACATAATAAGCCGCTCCTGACTTATCCCCATTTTCCAGTTTGGCAAGGTCTGCCCGCACCTGCGCTGCCTCGTCGTCGGTTATCATCCGCCTCGGCAATTGTATTTCTTTTACAATATGCCTGAGCGGCGGATTGAATTGAATGGCTTGCCCGGCCAGAGGCAATACGTCATCCACGGCATTGGCGACCCGGCGGCCGATTTCCTGCCGCATTGTAAGTTTTCTTAATTCCAGCATGCGCTGTTCAGCCTGTTTATACCAGAGCCGGTGCGGGGACTGGTCGCCGGCCGAAGAACATTGCGCCAAGACTTGAATTTCATCCCCATGCCGTTTTCTTATCTCCTGCCGGATTTCATACCAAAAATCAGCGGAAACTTCATATTCGCCCTCGGTTTCCTGCGAAGGGCAGGCTAGGTTGACCAGTACGCCCGTCAGTTTTTTTCTGTCATTCCAGGTGTACAATAAATCCACATAATGATCCTCATAGCCCTCGATATGGCTGAACAGCGGATCATTTGTATTTCCATACATCTTTGTGCAGCCGCTCGCAAACCGGCCCGGCGCCTGCTCGTTCATCCGCGCGGCGACATTGTCGAAATAGGTGGCGCGGCGGTTATGTCCCACCACGGCCGTTCCCAAACCAAAGCTGATCCCGCCCGATTTCCTTTATCTCCCTGATGGCGGTTATCGTTTGTTCCCTGCTTGAAAGTCCCCAGGGCCAGATCGCATATGCCAGTTTTGCCTTCATTAGTTCATACCTCCGATTAGACTATTTTCCTTTTGCAGTCATTGTCGCGCATGAAAGGCGTTTCCGCAAGAGGAAGAATTTGCCATTTCAAGGATTTGCTTGCGCTGCAGAAACGGCCGAGACGCTCCACGCGCAAGAGACGGCGTGAATGATAGAAACGGCGGCGATCAGGGACGCGCGCCCGGGAACACAGGATGAGGAAAGATTCGATCACCAGAAGACGGCCGCGCGCAAACCTCTCAGCGCGCGCAGAATGCGCGGGCCTCCCGCGCGAGGCTCACGCATTTGCGCGCGAGTATCTCCGTCGGATCAAGAATGACTATTTTCCTGTCCGCCGCCTGAAAATCTTCAGTCTGCGAAAGCAGGAGTGGAAGCTCGGTGCACCCAAGGATGATGATTTTTCATGGCATCCAGCGGATAGATCGGACGCCGCAGGTTACGGTAGCGGTACTGGGTCAAATCCGGAGTATGGATGCCGGGAGTATCCAGTTCGAATATTTTTTTTGCCATGGTCTGATAGCAGGATCGGTAATGAACAGCCGATTTTAGGCCGACTATGAGCCGCTTGCGCGGCTCGATGCCAAAGCAGCGGATGGCCTCAGCGTCAAAGGGCTGAAACCGATTCTCGCACAGGATGATTTCCACATTATTGACAACAAAGACCGCCGCGCGTCCCATATCAACCCGCATGCCGGTCATCATGGGACCCTTGTTGAAATATGATTTATTGCCGACCCAGCGGACAAGGCCGGTCAGCGTCAGCGGTTTGCCGTGCAGGCGGTCGGTTTTGCCGCCCACGCGGATGGTCGCTGTTTTTCCGGCTCCGGAGCGTCCGGCCGCGGCCACGGCTTCCGGGTCTGCGATGACTGCCACAACGGCCGAGGGCACATTTGCCTCCACAAGCGCCTTGAGCATGACCGTTCCGTCGCAAGGCGCGCCGCCGCCGGGGTTATCCGAGCCGTCGGCAAGAACCACGGGCCCCTTGCGCGTTTTAAGAGCGCAGGCAATCGCGTCTTTTACAGGGGTTAAAACAACATTGAATTCCTTCCGTCTTTTCCATATCTCGACGGCCAGCTCGTGCGCGATTGTTTCGGCGAGCTGGACGTCGTTATCGGTCGTAACCACAATCGAAGCCCCGGCGTCGCCGATATCGGCAAACGGAAATCCGCCTGAAAACGTGATTGAAAGAACTTTGGGCCGCTTTTCCATCTCGTGTACCATGCGGAAAATATCCCGCATCGGCGGAATAAGGGTGCATTGGCGGGGCGGAGCGATCAAAAGATGCAACTGACGGAACGCCGAAACCGGCCTGATTTTTTTGCGGATCATAAGAGCCATCAAGCGCCCCGCTTCCTCGCCGCGCGCACCGATATCCACGTGAGGATAAGTGTCATACCCAATCAGAATGTCCGCCTCTTTTGCCATCAACGGCGTAATGTTCGCATGAAGATCGAGCACCGCAATAATGGGAATATGTTTTCCAACCATTTTCCGTATATGTCTCAGAAAATCCCCCTCGACATCCTGGCAACGATCCGTCACCATCGCGCCGTGGAGCTCCAGAAACACGCCGTCGACCGGCAAGGCTTCCTTGAGGCCGGTCAGGAATCGGTCTCTCAGCCGAGCATAGGCCTGGTGCCTGACCGTGCCGCCCGGCTGGGCAAAGGCCCAGATAAGCGGGATCGGCTCCAAACCGCTACGTTCCGCCTCTCTGATAAATCCGCCCACCCCGATGTTCGCATTCCTGAATTCTTTCAACATCTCGACGCCTTCGGCCATCCCAAGAGCGCGCCCCTTCATGAAATCCCTGTAACCCGTCTTGGCATGGGCGAATGTGTTCGTTTCGTGCAGTATGCCGCCGATGACTACTCGCGCTTTTTTAATTTGTTTCATGTTTTCTTACCGACAATTCTGGGGGAGGGTTGAAGGTTTGCGCAAGAGGAAAAACTTGCCATTTCGGATATTTTTTTGCATACAACCCACAGTCTGTTCCACCGGAGGCATATACCCCATTCAGGCGTTGGCATAAGCCACAACGATCAAGACCTTTCATCGTCTTTGGTTCTCAATAACCATGGTTTCGGCAAGCTCAGTCGAGCCGCCGCCTCGCCCGTGTATACGACACCATGCACCCAGCCATTTGCGCCTCTTTAAACGCGTACGCAAGAACTGCGCTGGACATTCCGGATGCGGTCGCACATAATATTGTTATCACAAAGTCCTCACCTTCTATACCAACATCAATAAAGTTGTCACGATATGCTCCTTTACCGCTATGGAATTCTGTAAATGGTCCCCTGCCACAAAACGGTTTCGTAACACCCCATGTCCACAATATTATTCAAAATGTGTGCATTCCCTTCTAGGTCAACGGCATTCGTCATCCAGTCCTGATTAGTGCCGGTATTGACGCAGGGCGAACTCATGTGCAGGCGATAGTCGCCGCCTGCCAAGCCGATAAGTCTTGGATCATTGGTGATATTGCCGGTTCCGTCAACCGTCGGAAATACGCATGAATAATTCAGGCCGGTATTGCCAGCCGTGTTGGTGAAATTAGCGCCGGCAACCGCCGTGTTGAAATAAACAATGTTGTTCGTTATCGTAAATCCTTCAATCACCGAGGAAGAGGATTCCAATATTACGCAACTATCGGTGTTGTTTGCCCCGTTGATAAACGTCACATCACGCCCGTTGACGCTCTGGAACGTAATTGCGGAAGCGTTGTACCTCAAAAAAGCGTGAATTGATGTCATGAATTGTCATTTTAGCCTTGTTTTACGCGGTCAAAAAGCACATTTTGAGACTTACACGGAAAACTCACGTCAAAAATTTGCTTTTTCGAAATGACGAATAATGAAAAAAACTGAATTTGCAAACAACATATTTACCGAATATGCTCATTCCTTAGACAGTTATCAATCAAATTCTGCGCAGGAAGCGCAGGGTTTGATTGATAACTGTGTATTGTTGAAAAATAATGTTTTCCTCTCGTCTAAAATCCAAACTGCGTGGCCTGCCGGACAAGCCCGGCTGCTACCTGATGCGCGACGCCTCCGGGAAAATCATCTATGTCGGCAAGGCCTCTTCCCTCAGGAAAAGAGTGCAATCCTATTTCCGCGCGGCAACCATGCGCAGTTCCTCGGCAAAATTGCGCAGTCTTGTGCACTGCGTTCATGATTTTGACGTCATCACGACCAGAAACGAGGCGGACGCCCTTCTGACCGAGGACAAGCTGGTCAAGGATTTCATGCCCCGCTTCAATGTGCTCCTGCGGGACGACAAGCGTTTCCCCCTCCTGCGCGTGGAACTGCGCCAGTCAATTCCGCGCTTCAGGCTTTGCCGCATACAACGCGACGACGGCGCGCTTTACTTCGGCCCTTACCTCTCATCCTCGGCCGCGCGCGAGGCGCTCGATTTTGTGGAAAGAAAATACGGCCTACGAAAATGTTCGGTGCTGAATCCGGACGAAAAAACTCATTCCCATTGCCTGGCCGACGTCATTCTTCACTGTTCCGCGCCATGCGTAGGAAAAATTTCCCCGGAGGAATACCTCGCCAGAATAAACGAGGCCGTCGCCTTCCTGCAGGGCAAGCGGCCGCAAATACTTGATGAACTGCGGAAAATAATGGAAAAGGCCTCCGCGGAATTGAATTTCGAAAAAGCCGCCGCCATCCGCGACTCTCTGCAATTATTGATAAAAGCAGTCAAAACCAGGGCGCACATTTCCAGCGAAAAAACCGTTCCTCCGGAGCGGGCCATGGCGGACGCAAAAACGCTGCGGCAGGAACTCGGCCTGAACCGGGTTCCGACGTTGATCCAGGCCGTTGACATTTCGAACATTTCCGGCAAACACGCTGTCGGAAGCGTGGTTGCGGCCATAAACGGCATGTGCCGTCCGGCGCTTTACCGCATGTTCCGCGTCACAACCGTAGAAGCAATTGACGACGCCTCCATGATGAAGGAGGTAATCTCCCGTCATTTCAGGCGTTTGAAGGGGGAAAACAAAAAAATGCCGGATCTGTTTCTTGTTGACGGCGGCATCGTCCAATTGCGCGCGGCCGCAAACGCGTTGTCCGAACTCGGGATCGAAAACGTGGCGCTGGCAGGGCTGGCCAAAAAATTCGAGGAAATTTATCTGGAAACCGACGGCAAATCCAAGCGGCTCGTCTTGAGCAGGGAATCCCCCGCCCTGCAGCTTCTGCAGCGCATTCGCGACGAAGCCCACCGTTTCGCCAACTCCTACCACAGCCGCCTGCGCGCCAAATTGATCCGCGAATCAATCCTGGATGAAATTCCAGGCCTTGGTCCCAGGCGCAAGCAAAAACTGCTGGAACGCTTCGGCTCGGCACAAGACCTGGCCCACGCCCCGGAAAACGAAATCGCGGCAGTCGGAGGAATCGGCCGCATGCTGGCGAAAAAAATCAAGGCGTTTTTGGATAAATCCGTATAGGCGAACCACCTGGAAATTTTCCGGTTATTCCTCGATCCGCCACGCGATGAAAAGAAAGGGCGGTTCAACTAACGCTTGTAGTTACAATCAATTCGGGTAACATATCTCGAGAAAGCATGGAGTTTTAATGACGGACAATCTTTTCGGCATTACAATTCCCCGACGAATGCGGCGGTATCAGGCAACAGGCGCTGTTTTTTCATATCCCAGTCGCTCTCGCAGGTGGCCGCAACCTTGCGCGGACGGATTTTGCAGTTTTTACAGCCGGAAAATCCGCGGATGCGTCCTTTCAAAAGCTCCTCAACCGTTTTTCGGCAATCGCTCATCCTGAAGACGATTACAGGCGCCGCGCCCACATGTCCCTCGCGCAAAAGGCCAAGCTCACGCATGCGCGCGATGTAAGTAGGTTTGCCGTCAATGAACGGGCACGCCATTTCACGCCAGCCCCAGGTGCGGCATTTCACCATCTTGCCTGATGGAAGTTTTACCGGATATTCCTCGGTCCGCTGCCCGAGGCAAGGGACATAGTTCGTCATCTCCACCACGTGATGGAAAGTATTTGCCGTGGGGCAGTCAATCAAAATGACCTTGCCGCCCGCTTTTTCCAAAAGACGCAAGGGCGAACCTTCGCCCATGGTAGGCGCCTTGTGATGGTTTTTGACGTAATTCAACGCATCTTTTCCCCATACGGCAAAGGGATGCGAAGGATCAAGCGAACGATACACGCCTTTCATTTTCCAAAATGTGTCCGGTACAATTCCGTTCGAAGTCGGGGTCATTTTCGGGTCATAATACCCGGGAGCGCCCGGCTCTATGATTCCGTAATGGTTGAAGGAAGGCATCATGAGCACGCCTTCCGGACCGACAAGCTCCATAACCGCCCGGCAAACAGCCTCCGGCCCTCCCCTGACAGGCCCCATGCTCGCAAAGGAACTGTGCAGGATAACCCGGTCGCCATCATTTATGCCAAGCTGCTTCAGGCTTTCTTGAATATCCTTTCCTGTCAAAACCTTTTTATACCCGATCGACACGTAGCCGTAACGATCCAGTAATTTGAAATAGCGGAGCCAGGCGGAGATTTCCTTTTCCCCCAGCCTGCGCCCGGTTTCCGAACGGAAAATTTTCAGGACCTCAAGAAAGTCGCGTTTTCCGTCCAGCCAGTTGAATATCTGCTCGAAACAGGCCGGCCTGGCAATGCGCTCCCTGTAAGGAACCTTTGCCAGGCAGAAAGGCATGCCGATCCCCTTGCGGCTCACGATCATGTTCTGCGCCAGACGTTCGCGGACCGTCAAGGGCTCCATGGGAATGGCTTCCTTCTTCAAGTCATCAAGCCGTTTCTGCGCACGGACGGTTGCGGACGCGATCTCGGCGTCCAGCGAGGAAAGATCGCCTTCGGCGGAAAATCTTCCGAAGGAAGAAATTCTGTTCCGCTGCCACTGCGAGGTGAAGGACATTTTATCGCGGGCGGTCTCGAACGGAATTTTTCGCTCGCGCAAGTCATCCGCCAAACGCTTTGTTTCCGCCAGAATTTCACGCTGCGCCTCGATGACCGCATGCCGCTGCAAGTCGCGTATTGCGGTGCGGTCCGCCGACGCCAGAAAGGCCACGTAAGTGCTTACGGCCGAAATCACTTTTTTACCCAAAGTCCAGTCCGTCATCCGGTCAAAACTGTCAAACGAGGAATGATGATATTTCCCGGGATGGGTCCATATCCACTGGCTGGGAATGCCGATGGTCCTGTCGGAAATAAACGTGTCGTTGTCCAGATTGCCCTGCTCCATGAGCTTCGGATAATTTTCAAGGAAATGATTGCCGATTTCCTTGAAAAGATAGTCGCCGAAGAACGGCATGCTGGCCGGGCTCTGCCGTATCCTGACCGGCAGGCCGATCCTATGGTAATCGTGGCAGATGCTGTCCATGTTGATCGCGCACAAAACATTCCTGCGGTTTTGCGGAGAACTGAAATAATGCGAAAATCCGTATAATTCCTGGGAAATGCAACATCTTACATTGAGGCGGAATGGCGGCAGTTTTTTCTGCCTGATGAGTTCCTTGAATATCCGCCCCATTTCCAGCAATGCGGCCATGCCGATGGCGTCATCAGGCATGAACGGCTCATACGCATGCGTGTAAAGGAGGATCTCCTTGGCCTCCTTGCCGGGAACAAAACCGGTGACCGAATAAATGGACCCGTCGTAAGCGCGGCTCTTTACCTCGAGATGGATCCTCACCTTTCCCTTCCCCAGAAGATTTTCGAGAAAAGCCCCCTTGCGCGGCGTGATGGAAAAGCAAACCAAAGGCTTGTCCTCTTTGGTAAGATACCAGCCGGGAAACCCCCATCCGTTGATCCAATAGGAATTGTCCGGTATATCCTGCGGCCCGGCCGAGTAGGCGGAAATGATGCCAATCCCCTTTTTATCCTGCACTTCACGCCGGATTTTTGCGGGATATTGCGCGCGGACAAAAACCATTTTACCCGGGATTTCCTTCTCTTTTTTCATTTGTTCGACGGTGATGATCTCGGCCTGGACACCGCCTGCCGGAGTCGCCGCGCAGCGGTTTGCCACGCAAAGAGTGTCGTCGCGCAACGACGCCAATGTTTTCTCATCTTCCGGCAATTCCGGCCCGATTATTGTAAGGTTTGCGTCATCCACGTCCCACGCCTGCGGAATGGTGCAGTCCATGAATGTGGATTTTCCGTCGGCCGGGATGGCGATTTGTTTTGGAGCCGCGAACCCGTATTCCCTCATTTTCTGCAGACAAAAACCGACTGATCTTTTAAAATCCCGGTAACAGCAACGCCGCTCCAGGCAGTTAATGGCAGCGCTCAGGGACTTTATGTTTTCCAGGTCAATTTCACTCTCGATAAGCGAGGCTATTTGCTTATACATGTTTCTCCTGTTAATGGACTGCCCAAAATTTCATGCCAAAGAAGAACGTCCCGCAATATACACCTCTGACACGATAAAACAATATTTTTTGTTTGCCCATTTCCGCGGAATTCTATATTTTTCACGCGAATAGGAAACAACCATGAAAATGACCATTACGGAAAAAATACTGGCCCGGGCGGCGGGCAGGGAATTTGTAAAACCGGGCGACAACGTCTGGGTGAACGCCGATATTCTGCTGACGCATGACATCTGCGGTCCGGGAACGATCGGCATCTTTCAGCGGGAATTCGGCAAAAACGCAAAAGTCTGGGACCGGGAAAAGGTGGTCATTCTGCCGGACCATTACATCTTTACCGCGGACGAAAAGGCCAAACGCAACATTGACACCTTGCGGCAGTTTGCGAAGGAACAGAATCTGCCGTATTATTATGACGTAGGCACCGCAAACTACCGCGGCGTCTGCCACGTGGCCCTGCCCGAAGCCGGGCACGTCCGGCCCGGCGAGGTCATTTTCGGAACCGATTCCCACACCTGCACGCACGGCGCCCTGGGCGCCTTTGCCACCGGCATAGGCAACACGGACGCGGCATTCGTCATGGGTACGGGAAAGCTCCTGGTAAAAATCCCGCCCACCATCCGGTTTGTGCTGAACGGCAAAAAGCCGGATTACATCATGGGCAAGGACATCATTCTGCGCATCATCGGCGACCTGGGCGTCGAAGGCGCCAATTACTGCGCCATGGAATTTTGCATCGGCGGCGCCTGTTTGTCCATCGAGGACCGCATGACCATCTGCAATATGGCCATCGAGGCCGGAGCTAAAAACGGCATCTTTGCTCCGGACGAATTGACCTTCGAATATGTCCGTTCCCGAGGCAAAAAAGCATTCGAACCGATTTACAGCGACGAAGACGCCGCCGTTTCTTCAGAAAAAACATATGACTTGGCGTCTTTCGAGCCGTGCGTGGCCCAACCGCATTCGCCGGACAAATACGCTCCGGCCGGCAAGCTGAATGACGTGAAAATAGACCGCGCCTATATCGGCTCCTGCACCGGCGGAAAATTTTCCGACTTTCTCGCCGCTGCCACGATTTTGCTGGGCAAACGCGTGAAGGTAGATACTTTCCTGGTGCCGGCCACCGCCGAAGTCGCCGGAAAAATCAGGAAAGAAACCTTGAACGGCAAAACGCTGGAAAATATTTTCAAAGAGGCCGGCTGTCTGGAGATGGCAAAACCCTCCTGCGCGGCCTGCCTTGGCGGACCGGACGACACCTTTGGGCGGACCAAGGGCAAGGAGGTGGTGATCAGCACCACCAACCGGAATTTCATCGGCAGGATGGGATCCAAGAGCTCGGAAATTTACCTGGCCTCACCGCTGACGGCGGCGGCCTCGGCCGTGACGGGGCGGATCACGGATCCGAGAGCACTTGTGTGATTTTCGATTGCCGATTTTCGATTTTCGATTAAGGAAAAGGGGAAAGATTCCACAAAATGGATGAAAAAGAATTAAAACAACGCACGAAACAATTTGCGCTTAGAGTGATTAATATGGCAAGCTCGTTGCCAAGCGATTTCATTGGCAGGGCCATAGGCTCTCAATTTGTGCGTGCCGGAACTTCTGTTGGCGCCAACTATCGCGCAGCTTGCCGGGCACGATCACAGGCGGAATTTATAGCAAAGCTTGGCATTGTCGAAGAAGAAGCGGATGAAAGCGGCTACTGGATGGAACTGATTATCGAGGCCAATCTCATGAATGGCGATCTAGTCAAGCCGCTATGGCAGGAAGCCTCTGAAATCACAGCCATTATCTCGGCATCACGGCGAACATCGAAAAAAACTGTTTTTTCACATTCATAGGAAAATCCATGATCAATTCTCAATCGAAAATCGAAAATCGAAAATCGAAAATTCCTGCCGCGATTTTTCGCGGCAGGGTCTTCGTCTTGGCCGACAACATCGACACGGACCAGATCATCCCGGCAAAATATCTGAACCTGGTGCCGACCATCCCCGAGGAATACAAAAAACTCGGCTCCTATGCCCTGAGCGGACTGCCTTCGGACTGCGCGCCGTTCGTCGAGCCCGGCAGCCAGGAAAGCAAATACGCCATCATCATCGCCGGCAAAAATTTCGGCTGCGGATCCTCTCGCGAACACGCGCCCGTGGCGCTGGGCGCGGCCGGGGTAAAGGCCGTGGTTGCGCAATCATTCGCCCGCATATTCTTTCGCAACTCCATCGCCACCGGAGAGCTTTATCCCTGTGAATCCGCGGAAAGACTGCCGGATTCGTTCAAGACCGGCGACGAAGCCGAAATAGACCTGACAAACGAAACCATCACCCATTTGGGTTCCGGCAGAAAATTCGCCTTGAAGTCGTTGGGCGGCGTCCTGCCGGTCATCCAGGCCGGGGGACTTTTTGAATACGCTCGCAAGACCGCAATGATACTGAAGCGTTAATAGCGCAGAGCGTTTAGCGTGTAGTAAACGTCGATCTTTAATCAGACTAAACGCTATTCGCTACCCGCTCCACGCTAAAATTTATGAAAATCATCGCGTTTGCCAACCAGAAAGGCGGGGTGGGAAAAACCACCAGCGCGGTCAATTTAGCGGCCTGCCTGGCTGAACGCGGAAAAAAAATACTCCTGATCGATTTCGATCCACAGTCAAACGCCACCAGCGCGGTCGGCGTCGGCAGGCAGGAGGGACACAGTTCCTACCCCGCCCTGCTGGGCGAGGTGAAACTGAAGGACGAAATCCGCAACACCCCTATTCCCAACCTGGATCTGATTCCTTCCGAACTCAATCTGGCCGGCGCCGAGGTTGACATCGCCCGCTCTGAAAAATATCTGCACTGCTTCAAAAACGTTCTGGCAGAACTGCTGGCGAACACGAGCTATGACTTTATCTTTATTGATTGTCCGCCATCCCTTGGAATTTTAACCAGCAACGCCCTGATGGCTGCCGAAGGGGTGGTCATCCCGGTGCAATGCGAATACCTGGCCCTGGAGGGATTGAGCATGATCACGGACCTTATAAAAAGACTGGCCGCCGCCGGCAACTCCGGCCTGAAGCTCGACGGCATCGTCATGACCATGTTCGACGGACGCACCAATCTTTCAGCCGAGGTCGTGGAAGAGGTGAAAAAACATTTCGGAGAACTGGTCTTTAAAACCAGCATCCCGCGCAGCGTGCGCATCAGCGAGGCGCCCAGCTACGGCCAGCCGATAATGGCCTACGATTCGCACTCCGCCGGCGCAAAAGCCTACCGGGCGCTGGCGGCCGAATTCATTGAACGGCACAATAATCTTACACCACCAGCCGATATTGCTGCGCCACAGATTCCCCCTGACGCTTCTGCCACAGAAAATACGGCGGGATGACCCGCTGACGGCATCCAAAGCTGGCATGGTTAAAAGCGTCACTCTGCCGACGAGCGCTTGAGTTGCTTCAACTTGAGCGAAACCGATATTTTTTTCAGGGCCGAAAGCCGGTCCACGAAAAGGATTCCGTCCAGATGATCGTTTTCATGCTGGATCGTGCGGGCCATGAGTCCCCTTAGGTCAAGCCGCTGCTGCTTCCCGTGAATATCAAGGTAGGAAACCGCGACCTCATAGGCCCTGTAAACCGGAGCAAAAATCTCCGGAATGCTCAGGCAGCCCTCGTTGTCGGTTTGTTTCCCCTTTTTGCCGAGAATGACCGGATTGATCATGATCACCGGCTCGTCAATGCCGGGATTGAGGCGTTTGCCGTTCGGGGCGTCAAGGTCGTATTGCGGAGGAACGTACATGACGAAAATGCGCACGGTCTCGCCCACCTGCTGGGCGGCCAGCCCCACCCCCTTGTGCTTCATCATCAAGGCGAGCATGTCGTCCGCCAGTTTGCGCAAGTTGGCGTCAACGCCGGGAACATGGGAGGCCATGGCCCTCAAGACCGGATTGCCATATTTGCAGATTTGTATCATATGCGGCAAGATGATAGCAGTTAAAAAGGGCTTTTCAATAAAATTAATTTTGAGCTTTTATCACCCCGAATTTTTAGCGAACAGGCTACGGCAGCCTGTTCGCTAAAAATTGTAGCCGGAAGTGAACGCGTCAAGGCGTCTGGGGCATTTTTTTTGCGCGTAGGCATCACTTGGAGAGACACATAATGGTAATGGTACTGGATTTGGGCAGACTCCACCCGTAGGTCTGCACGTCACGAATCGAAGGTGGCTGTCACTCACAAGCATAGGGCGAGCGCGTAGAACGCTTGATTGGCGATGAGTTTCCCGCAGGGCGGATGATGCAGATCCAAGTCGCTGAGCAGTTCGCTAAAACCCCGCTCACGATCGCCTTTCAGCGCATGCCGCCGAAAGACCGCCTCCGGCCCCCATCCCTCCCCAGGTTCGCACGCCACAAACGCATACCGCCAGTACTCCCCCTCCGGCTTGCGCCGCATCGTGGCAAACGTCACCGCCGTCGTCGCCTCCCCAGGCATGTGCCGCAACCATGTGTGCTGCTCGCCCTTCTCATTCGGCACACTCCAATTCCTCTCCGGCAATTCCGCCGCCAGCCGTTCCAACTTGCCCGCCGTGCGCACTGGCGGATTCCGCTTTCGCCAGCCGAATGTGATAACCGCTCCGTCCTTTACCGTAATATGTGCTCATGCCTATACGTCACCACATTGGTGATGTAATGTTAAGTGTTTTTTCACCCTATTTTGACTTTTTCCCTGGCTCACTAATGTTTAGGGTTGCGGCAATTTTAAGGCACCATTTTCTTGCCAAATCTGCGTTTATTCCCTATAAATACGCTTTTCGGAAAAACAATGGAAAAAGCGCTTGTCATAATTCCCACCTATAACGAGAGGGAAAACGTGCGCACCGTGGCCGAGGCGGCGCTGAAGTCCTGCCCCGAGGTTGAAATACTTTTCGTGGACGACAATTCTCCGGACGGCACGGGCGGTATTATCAGGGAAATGTCAGACGCCAATCCGCGCATTCACGGCCTGCACCAGCAAAACAAGTCGGGACTGGGAAGGGCCTATATCGCCGGTTTCAAATGGGCCCTTGCGCATGATTACGAGTATATTTTCGAAATGGACGCGGATTTTTCCCATAATCCGGCGGAAATCCCGAAATTCCTGGCTGCGGCCCAAAATGCCGATCTCGTGCTCGGCTCGCGTTACATAAACGGCATACGGATAATCAACTGGCCCCTGAGCCGCCTGATTTTAAGCCGGGGGGCAAGTTCCTATGTCCGCCTCGTCACAGGCATGCCTTTCAGCGACCCCACGGGAGGTTTCAAATGCTTCCGGCGCGAGGTGCTCGAGGCGGTTGACCTTGACCGCATCAAATCAAACGGATATTCGTTCCAGATTGAAATGACCTACACTACCTGGAAACTCGGGTTCAGAATACTGGAGCTGCCCATCATTTTTGAAGACCGCCGTTCCGGCCATTCAAAGATGAACACATCCATCATTCGTGAGGCGTTATGGATGGTGCTGAAACTGAGACTCCGTCCAGCGCCAAGAAAGAAACAATAATAAGGAAACTTTCAACGCTCAACTTCCAACATCCAATTTAAACATGGATTTATGATTCTTCTGTTGAGCGTTGGAAGTTGAATGTTCCAATGTTTCCTGTTCTTCAGCCATGACTTTGCACGACATAATTGCGGAACTACGTCCCCGGCAATGGACCAAAAACCTGGTTGTCCTGGCGGCGTTCATCTTTGCCCTGGGAGACAAGCAACAGCATCTTTCCCTGTCAACGGCCGGCCTGGCCCTGGCAGCCATGGCTCTTTTTGCAATAACCTCGAGCGGAGTCTATGTCTGGAACGACATATCCGACATTGAATACGACCGCGCGCATCCCCACAAGAAAAAACGTCCAGTGGCAATGGGGCGCATCCCGCTCGGCGCGGCCTGGCTCATGGCCGGCGTCTGCATCGCCGTCGGATTGGCCGGCGCATGGATGATCAACCCGCGTTTCGGCTTGGTAACTGCCGCGTATCTGGCGCTCCAGGCTGCTTATACCATGTTCCTGAAGAACTTGCCGCTCGTGGACGTGTTTGTCATTGCTCTGGGATTTGTTTTGCGGGCCGTGGCCGGGGCGGTGGCAATCAACGTCGTATTCTCCTCATGGCTCTTGATCTGCACATTCTTGATGGCGCTCTTTCTGGGACTGTGCAAACGCCGTCAGGAAAAACATCTGCTCGCCGCTTCCCAGGAGGGAACCCTTCGTAAAAGCCTGCAAACCGTCAACGAACGGCTTTTTGACCAGCTTATCGCCATAACGGCCGGGGCGGTCATTATCGCTTACGCCGCATACACCCAATGGCCGGAAACAATCGCAAAGTTCAAGACTTCACATTTGAGCCTGACGATTCCTTTTGTGGTTTTCGGAATTTTCCGTTACCTCTACCTGGTCTATCACCAGGAAAAAGGCGAACAGCCGGAATCGGTTCTCCTCACAGACCTGCCGTTGCTCGTGGATATTTTTCTTTTCGGACTTTGCGTGGTTGGAATAATTATTATTTAACGGCACGTTCCTTTCGGAATTGTCTATCATCTTTATTTCCAAAAAGTTACCAAGCAAGCGCTCATGTTTTGCATTTTGGCCGGGCGACCTCCTTTCCAGACTTTTATTAAACTGGCAAAAACATGCCATATTTGGTATATTTAAAACATAAAACACCGTGCACGCGAATATTCAATATCTTCTCAGGCGTTATGTCGCATTGATCGCCATTTGTTCCGCGATGTTTCAGATGCATATCGCGGGGGCCGGGGTCTGGAAATTTGCCGTAGTCGGCGACTCGAGGGGTGACGGCATCGTTACTTCCACCGCCTGGGTCAATACAAACGCGCTTCAGGCAATCGCCTGCGGCATAACCAACGATTTTCCCGATTTTGTCCTCTTTGCCGGCGGCATGGTTTATGGCAGCAATTCTCCGGCATGCACCAATCTGCCTGCCCAATACGCCATATGGTCAAACGCGTTCTCGCCGGTCTACGCGGCAAAAATTCCAGTCTACCCAATACGCGGCAACCATGATACGTTCGGCGACACGAATGGCGGCATTTATATTTCAATATTCGGCGCAGGACTGCCAACGAACGGACCATTAAACGAAATCGGACTGACCTACAGCTTTGCGCACAGCAATGCCTTTTTTATCGGCCTTGATCAATATCAAAATCCGCATCGCGTCAACCAGTCCTGGCTTGACAGGCAACTCGCCACGAACCGTCTGCCGCACGTGTTTGTTTTCGGTCATGAACCGGCCGTTCAGGCTGCGCAGGCCGATTGCCTGGCTGCGCACGGAGCCGACCGCGACCTTTTTCTGCAAAGCATAACAGAATCCGGCTGCAGAATCTATTTCTGCGGGCACGACCACTTTTACAACCGCGGCCGCGTAAACGCCAAAAACAACCTGAAAGTCATGCAGACGATCGCCGGCACTTGCGGCGCCCCTTTTACCGACTGGGACGGCGTGTATGGCAAGGACTATGGCGAGGAAAACATGGCCTCGAACTGCAGTTACTGCGCCCACACAAACGGCTATGTCCTGGTCACGGTCTCCAATTTCAACGTGAAAATGGAATGGAAGGGACTTGCCGATTCAACCCTCTGGCAGGTCTACGACACGTATTCCTATCAACTAACAAATCCGGCCATGCGGAATTCCACGGACTATGACGGCGATCGCCGGGCAGACCTGGCGGTCTATTGCGAAGAGACCGGCGCGTTGCAGATTGCCATGTCGTCGGAAAATTATGCATCGCAAACCTTTTTTATCGGCGGACAAAAATCCGTGGTACCGTCCGGAGATTTCGACGGCGACGGCATCGCCGACCCTGCGGTTTACTGGAAAAACACCGGTATTTGGGAAATTCTGCTCAGTGACCACGGTTATCCTGTAACGACAAATATTCTGGGCGGCCCCGGCTATGCGCCCGTGCCCGCCGACTACGATGGCGACGGCAAAGCCGACCTGGCCATTTACAGCAAAGCTTCAGGATACTGGCAGGTCGTTTTTTCAAGCAACGGATGTTCGGCCGTGGGGTTCTGGGGCGGCTCCGGATATAACCCCGTTCCTTCAGATTATGACGGCGATGGCCGCGCCGACATTGTCGTCTACCGCGAATCAACCGGAGAATGGCAGGCCCTGCTTTCCAACGGACAGCCCCCGGAAAAATATGTTCCCGGCACACTCATATGGGGCGGCCCCGGTTATTTGCCGGTGCTTGCGGATTTCGACAACGACGGCAAGACAGACCCTGCGGTCTATGATCGCTGGACCGGCTTACTGCTGGCATTGCTTTCAGGCGCAAACTATGCCTCCGCCTCCGCCCTCCTCAATCAAACCGAATGCGTGCCGGTGATGGCCGATTATGACAATGACCGCAAGGCCGATCCCATGCTCTATCTGGATTCATCCGCATACTGGCAGGGGTCTCTTTCCGCATCCAATTACCAGATGAGAGTCTGGAATTACGGCGGATCCGACCTCGCGGCGGTGAACAACGGCTGGCGCGACGATCTCACCTTCATTGCCTTCGGCGACAGCATCACTTATGGCGGTGGAACGGCCGACGATGGTCCGGCAACGGCCTACCCAAAACTGCTGGAAGACAAACTCAAGCAAAATTACGTCGGCGCTTTTGTATCAATCAACGCCGGCAATCCGGGCGAAACGACCGAAGAGGGGTTGGAGAGATTCGAGGCCGTTCTGAACACATATACGGCCGACCTGATACTTCTGATGGAAGGTACCAATGATGAATTTTTCGGGGACGATTACGATCAGACCGAATATAATCTGCGCGCCATGGTTCAGATGGCCCTCAATCGCGGCATCAACGTGATAATCGCCACTATTCCGCCGGTCATCAGCAACAGCTACCGCGACCGCAGCGAACAGCAATCGCGCATAGTGGGATTCAACCCGCACATTTACTCTATCGCATCGGATTTCAATATCCCCGTGGCGCAGGTTTACGAGGCCATCACTTCGGTCCCCAACTGGCAGAACGACCTGATGGACCAGCCCTCGGCCAACCATCCCAACGACGCCGGCCACGCCGTCATACGCGACGCCTTTTACACACACGTTTCAACAGAACTTGACAGCGGCGAATATTATTAAACGACGCGCGCCCCATGGCTGCGTCACGCTCGGTTTTTGACGCACAGAATGGCTCAGCCAGAGGCTTCGCCCCACCTGTTTCGGCCATTTTCTGAACAGGTAGGGGGCGAACCATCCTTGGTGAGCCGTGAGAGTGACGCAGCCATGACGTGCCCAATATTAACATTTTCCTTGGTATGTCCGCGATTTGGCGCTATATTTTGAAGAATGAAACGTTTAATGTCTAATGCGGTTTTTCTTGACGAAGCCCTTTCCCCTTTCAAACAGAAAGCGTGGCTCAAATTGACGCCGGGCGAACGCATGCGCCGCTCTTTCCGCATGCGCCGTCTCATTCCAAACCCCAAAGCGCTACATGACCGCAAACTTTTTCCAAACCCTGAAACAATGTGAAGTTCAATATCTTTTGATCAGCGGCCAAGCTGCGGTACTGTATGGAGCCGCCACGTTTTCAGAAGATATCGATATCTGGCTGCGGCCGAGCGCGGAGAACGCAACCCGGTTTATAAACGCTTTGAGGAAATGCGGCGCACGCTACTATAAAATCACGCCACCGCTCACGCCGTTGTATCTTTTGCGGGGACATGGCTTCCATTTCCTTGTTCCGTCCGCCGGAAAAAACGATATGTTTCTGGACGTTATGGGCGTTCCGCCCCGGGTGCCAGAATTTACGATCGCATACAAACGGTCGGCGCGTCTGAAGACCCCCTGGGGAATTCTGCCGGTGGTTGGAATTCCGGACTTGATCGAACTGAAAAAGACACAGCGACTGGAAGACTATCCAGTCATCAGCCGTTTGGTCTTGAGGTATTGCAGCAAACTCCGGAAAAACCTCGATCGCCGCCAGACATATTGGGCCATTAATCATTTATTTTCGCTGGCCTCTTTGCGTGAGTTTTTCCAACAACACCCGCAAACCATCCGGCATCTTGATTCGAAAGACATGGCCGTTTTTCGGCGCTGGACGCTTTCCATACAGCGGCAGGAAGAGCCTGACACGCGACCGGAACAAAACATCGAGCGTGGGATCCTCCGGCGTATTACCACCTGCCAGCAACATGATCGCTTGTACTGGCGCAACATTATTGCCGAATTAAAACGATTTCGGGCGGAAAAGTTATTGCTACATGAAGGAAAACGGGTTTAATCTCCGTCATGCGCGACGTCTTTTACACGCCGGTCTCGGCCGGGTTGGATGACGGGGAATATTATTAAATCCGTCCCGCAGCTAGTTCCTCGGCGAAGGTAACGGCAGGAAGCGCCTCCACCCCATCGGACGTGTTGAAAGCGCATTCGCCGCCATAAACCAGAATACGACGTTTAACGCCTGTAAGCTCGACAATGGATTTCAGGCCGGAAAAGTCCAACGGACCCAATACGGCGAAGGCCTTGACCTCAATCGCAATAAATTCCCGTTCGCGCCTAAGCAGGAAATCCACTTCGCCCCCCTGCGCCGGAGCCCAGTAACAAAGTTCATCATAAAGCCCGAAACAAGCCTGACGCGCGCGCAGCAGTCCGGCCACCCATCCTTCCAGCAATGCGCCGCGCTCCTCAGAAGTCGGCTCATGAAAGTGATGCTTCATGGCGCGTACAACTCCGGAATCGGTCCAATAAAGTTTCGGGTGTTTGCGCTCCTTTACGCGCAACCGCGCCTCATAACCAGGCAGGAGAAAAACAATCTGCGTATCCTGCAATATTTCCATATAACCGGTCACCGTGGTACGCGCCACTCCGGCATCGCGCGCCAAACCGGCCGTATTAACAAGCTGACCGTGAAACAATGCCGCCACCGGCAAAAACCGCGCGAAGCCCGACAGATTACGCACAAGAGCTTCTGCCTGAATTTCTTCGCGCACCCGGCTATTATCTGGACAGCACGGAACTCATGGTCAACCTGGTTCGCACGGTCAATCATCCGCGGGTGAAAGGTCTCTATGATATTTATCACGCCGGGATCATGGGCGGAAACATTATAGAAGACATTCAGTCCGGCCTTGACGCCATAGGACACTTTCACATTGCCGCCATCCCGGGGCGCCATAAGCCGAAGGACGGCGAACAGAATTATCCGGTCATCTGCAAGGCGATTGACAAGGCCGGATACAAAGGATATATCGGTCTTGAATATTGGCCGCTGAAGTCTCCGACTGAGTCGCTGGAGCAATGAAAATCAAGGTGCGTGGCAAAATCTGCATGCCGGCAGCCTGACCTTGGCGTCCGACTGGGGACGCAGCACTGAAGGTTCCACCCCCTATCTTTGCCTGCGCGAACAAAACGCAAACAGCGGACTGACTTTTCATGTATTCCGGAAGGCAACTGGATAATCCGCGTGACCGCAAGAATTCACTCCAACCTTCTTCCGGCGGCCGTCCTTGAACTGGGACTTTCCGACGAAGACCTGCGGCTGGCGCTTGCGCCCGGGGAGGAATTATCCTTGCCCGAAATTCTTATTCAGCCCCTGCCCGACGGCATGCCGGAAAAAGCCGCCCCACCTCTGCATGTTTATCTGAACCGGCGCGCCCCCCTGCCCCATTTTAAGGAAGCACCCGTGAGTTACAACACCTGTTATGCGCATCAGCCAGGGCGGACTTCTACGCATGTCCCCGGGCAGAATATTGCGCTGGGATACGCCCATGAAAACCGGGCCCATTCCACCTCTCGAGTGTCCTGTCGGCACAAATCCGGTTTTGCCCCCCTGCGGTGCAACCTGGGACAGAGCGGAAACGGTTTGTCTGGACTTTCTTATTATCGCCGCCATGTACGGCGTTCTCGGATTCAGCGGCGACATTCAGTCGCTGGAGCTGGAGGCAATAAGCAGGACACGCTGGCATGTTGATTTTTACAAAAAATGGAGGCGGAAAACACTGACATCATCCTGTCACCTTTTGACGCCGATCCGTCCTATAAACGACCGAACGGGCTGTACCGTCCTCCAATTGCAGTCGGCGGATGCCGCGACAAACCTTATCTTCCATTTTTACCGGTCGAATGACGGACAGGAGCGCCGGCGGGTTCAACTCTGCAATCTTGAGCCTGAAACCATGTACAATGTACAACGAACCGGGCCGTCCGGCGAAACGGAAACAAAACTCAAAGGCGCAGAACTGATGAAAACCGGCCTTGAATTGGCCGAGCCATACTCTCAGCATGCCTTGTTCAAGGCGGCCATCATCGTCATAGAACCCGTTGCATTATAAAACGCGACAAAATTATCCTGTTCCAAGGCGGCGTGCCGCAGTGTGGAATTATCGACGATTATACGACCAGCGCGGGGTCAGGCCATCAGCGAATGAACGAGCAGGGCAACGACAATCCCCAATAGCATGCCCAGAAAGACTTCGAGGCGGGTGTGTCCCAAAAGTTCGGCCAACTTGCCATCCGCGATCCGGCGGTTCTTGAAAAGTTCGTCCACGATCTGATTCAAAACGCTTGCCTGCAGGCCGGCGGCCCGGCGCACGCTCTGGGCGTCAAACATCACCACCAGCGCAAAGGCTATCGTCACCGCAAAAAGAGGATCGCCCATGCCCACACGCAACCCCACCGACGTAGCCAGGGCGGAAACAAAAGCAGAATGGGCGCTGGGCATGCCGCCCGTGCTAACCAGATAGGCGAAATTGATCCTTCTGGTGCGGATGAAGAAAAGCGCCATTTTCGTCGTCTGCGCGATCATCCAGGCCATAAAGGCTGCCCAAACGGTGGGATTGAGGAAAAGACTCAAAAGGTGATGGTTCATTTTTGCGACAAAAAAACGTTTTCCAATTTCCGCAAAATGGTATAATTTAAACTCTCACAAATAACAACCAAAAACAAGGAAAAAATATGATCGCACTTGTCAAATATGCGGCCGGAAACGGAAACATGGAGTTGCGCGAGGTTCCCGAGCCTTCTCCCGGCCCCGGCGAAGTCAAGATAGAGGTTCGGGCCGCATCCATCTGCGGGTCCGATCTGCACATACGCCGGGGAGACATCGGCATTCCCATGAGATATCCCGTGGTGCCCGGTCATGAATTTTCCGGAGTAATCACCGAACTTGGAAGCGGCGTCGCCGGCGATTGGCTCGGAAAAAGAGTCACCGGCGAAAACACCCGCATGGCCTGCGGCCACTGCCGTCAGTGCGCTGAAGGAAGTTATAACCTGTGCAAAAAACGCATGGCAACCGGTTATGCGTTTGACGGTGCATTCACCAAATACGTCATCATCCCCCTGCCCCGTCTCCACGTATTGCCGGACAATGTTGATTTCGCCTCGGGAGCTCTGACGGATCCCTCGGCCTGCGCCTATCATGCGGTCGTGGAACTCACCAGGATCAATGCCGGAGATTTTGTACTGGTCACCGGACCGGGCCCCATGGGTTTGTTCTGCCTGCAATACGCAAAGGCCAATGGAGCCGAAGTGATCCTGACCGGGCGGACAAAGGACAGGGAGCGCCTTGAACTCGGTCGCACTCTGGGAGCCGATCATATCATCGCAAGCGATGATGCAGAAAAGGAAATTCTTGAACTCACACGCGGCGAAGGCGTTGACATTGCCATCGAATGTTCTGGCGCAGGACCGGCCGCAAATCTTTGCCTGAAAGCGCTCAGACGCGGTGGAGCGCTCACGCAGGTGGGCATATTCGGCAAGCCGTTCGCCTTTGACCTTGACCAGGTCCTTTACAAGGAACTAAGCATTGCCGGATCCTTCAGTCAAAAATTCTGGGGCTGGGAAAAGGCGCTCGAATATTGCGCGAGCGGCAGAACCAAAGTCAAACCGCTCATCACGCACACTTTCAAACTCGCCGACTGGCAAAAAGCCTTTGACCTCTTCGAAAACGGCGGGGCCATCAAGGTTGTCTTTGATATGCAGTGAGACGGCTTCACCCACAAACACATCCAGACCGATAATGATGCTTTCCGGAAAGGCAAGATTGCGCGGCTTGGGCTCGTCCACCGTGAATATGGATTTTTTGTCCGGAACTCAACCGGAATGTGCGGCGGTTTTCGTCAGAGCCCCGACAAACTATCTAGGAAAAATGTAACCATCCTATCCGGATAACTCCTTGAAATGTCAATTGTCGATCCCGCTGTCCCTATTTCTGTAATTCCGGATCCATGCCTTGACCAGACGTCTTTGCAGTTCCGTCAAATCCTGCCTGGCTTGCTGCTGTGCCAGCCAGGCGTTCAACCCCTGAGGGTCCTGGCTGCGCCATGACCGCATT
>Ga0074199_1001020_pt1 | contig 30039 bp, 21 predicted proteins | sample EPASupsiteSAE347_FD_64528 | JGI IMG/M metagenome (GOLD analysis project Ga0074199, IMG submission 64528) | Bioremediated contaminated groundwater from EPA Superfund site, New Mexico - Sample SAE3-47 | ecosystem: Environmental > Aquatic > Deep subsurface > Groundwater > Contaminated ... | reverse complement strand
TGTCTGAACGAAAACATCATCTTTAAAATAACCGATACCCGCAACCTGCTGAACATCACTCCTGTTTTCAAGACAAGACGCCAATTCAACAATGGTATCTTCACCCTCTCCGATTACGACATATTCAGCTTCCAGAAATCTGCTCATCAACTCGGGTTCGGAAGTAATGATTCCCCCTCCGAGAACCAAGGTATTCCCCGAAGCTTTCACGATTTCCGAAATAACTTTTAATTTCAAAGAGAGAAATGATAATCCGCCGGTTGCGACAAATCCATACTTTGTGAGCAACTTCTTTTTGAGCTCTTCCGCGTTGTCATACACGAAGCACTCGACTGCATGACCGGCCTTTTTTAAACTCGCCGAAATAAACGATATTCCTACCGGAATGACATCAAACTGTGGGATGACAAGAAGAATTTTCATTCAACGGCTCACGAATCACTCAAAATTAATTATTTGGCTACAACAAAATACTTTTTGTTTGAAATAGCCAAACAAACGCGAATTAAAATACTCCGCTGCTTCAAACATTGTCAATAAAGCACTGGACCTCATCGCATGTCGGAAATTAATCATCGATTCCGATATTATGATTTCTCCGATAATACTTCTCCGACAAAAGATGTGTATCTGCGATAACTCCTAATTCCAACAACACAAAGAAACAAAACCAAGAGGGGGATCAAAATAAACGATTTATACAAATCACACATTGCCATGATAATGAAAAACAAAGTCGCGATGAAAATTAACTCAAGTAAATCAGCTGAGTATACAAGTTTATATTTATATATTTGTTCCCGCAAAAAAAATATTCTTGTCATTAATGATAACCCCTCCACGATGAAACGCATTATAAAAGCGGTCCATATTCCAAAATATGAAACGCCAGCTATGTTTCCAACTATATATACGATGAGAGTGACTACCATTAACACCAAAACGCATTCTGAGCGTTTTTGGATTATCATTATCGCATCGAGATAGACGACTGCTCCATGAATCGGAAGAAGTATCGAAAAAAGAATCATGAAGACCCGAATCATTGAAAATTCCGGACCAAATATAAGAAGAGTTAATGCATTCCCTTCATATAACCATATACCTGTTAAAAAAATCGAACTTAGGATAAAAAAAAACATGGTTACCCAAATGCTTTCGGTGCGTTTTTTTATGCTTGAAGCAGAAATCATCGGCGACCAGCCCATCATCCAGATAAATGGGATGTTGAAAATCAGATAATATAACCAATATGCCGCCGAGAAATGCCCGAAATCGACCTTCGGCAAATAATGATATAACACGTAGAAATCGATTTTGTTGCACAAAGATCCGACTAATGTAGCCGTTCCAATTACCGCAGCTTCGAACAGCAACGTTTTTAATATCGTTTTGTCTGGAATGGCAAAACCGATTTTTCGCCACATCCAAAATAAAAAGATGATGCCTAAAATGATCTGCCCCAGAGAAATGTATGTCCAAAAATAACTTCGTGGAAATGCGAATAAAAAAACTGTTAATGCACATATGAATACTACGAAATTTCTACCTATATCGATCAGAAATACTGCGAACCAATTTCCAATTGATTGAGCGGTGTAGTAAGCAGTAGTCCACAGCGATCCGGATAAAACGCCGATTCCCAAAGCTAAATAACCCCAAGAAGTGTTGTCTTGCCACGGATGATTTGCCCAAATTACGGCAGTAATCGCAATAATTGATGCAAAACAAATTTTTATTAAAAGAACGCTTCCTAAGTATTTTCTTTTTTCGTGAACAACTCCCAGATCTCTAATAATAATTCTTGAAAACCCCAGATCTACGATTTCCGTAAGGAAGGTAGACGTGAGCAGGATAAAAGACAAGAAACCGAATTCACTATCTCCAAAAACACGTGCGAGAATACTGGTTGCAAGAAACATTGCCGTGCCCGAGCTCAATCGACTAACCAGTAACCAGATTACTCCAGGCTTTGGTAGGGGAGAAATGCCGGAGATTTCTTCTACCATATAATTTCAAAATGATATGTCATCGATTCGCATTGCGTTTTTTCCCGGATCATTACGCGATAAAATCAATTTGGGATATTATGCTTATTATTATCAAACATACTTCAATTCAACGAATTCCATGCAAGACTAGATCGGTAAACATTAGCGGCTTTCAGAGATATTGCCCTAGATTTGAGATGGGAAATCTATTCGATATCCCATTTTAGAACATCTTACATATCATCCAGATCTATCATCTTTAGAAGCATTCTTACTTGAAAGGGAAGCACCGGTAAAGCTTGATTTTGAACCGTCAATCTTACGGCATTTGCCAAAACGATACCGCCTTCTTCAAGAAAAAGCTTTCCTAACTCTTTCGTCCCGGCTTTTGGAGTACCGATAAATCCGTCTTGTGCTCCCATTTCATGAAAAGAAAAATTTCCCTTCAATGTTTCCCAGGATAGATTAATCTTGAATGGTGTCAAATTTTCCAGGATGTCACTTTTCACCAACGATTCGTCAAGAAACCGAAGCGCGCCCGTCTCTTTCGCATCCGCATGTATTTCCTTATTCGGATCTACTCCGACTTGCAAAAGGAATTCCTCAATTAAAGGTTTATGTGAAAATATCCATGCCGACAATGGTTCACATGCTCGAAAATTGCCTTCTTTATTCAAATCATCGTTGGCGATTTCGATTCCTTTCAAACATTCCGGAGATATTATAGTGTTTATCACGAAAAACCATTTGAATCCTTCGCGTTGAAACGCCTGTCCGATTTCAAAAACAAGATCTGAAAATACTCTCGGAGAAATGGGAAAATTCGAGGGTAAACCAAAACTTTCGTGACATGGTGCATAAGGAAATGTCGGAGCCACGATTGGAGTAAAACCTTCTTTTTTGAGCATTAACGTCGCTTCAAAAGCCAAAGCTTCAGCAATGAAGGATTTTGTTCCGAGCGGAAGATGCGGACCATGTTGCTCCGATGATCCGATGGGTAAAAATATCGGCGTTTTCTCACGATCAAGGGCAAAAACTTCATCGGCGGTAAGGGCTTCCAAATTCATCTTTTATCCTCTATTACGGATGATACAATGGCATGATAAACTTAGTCAAATATGTTAACGTTTTCCATAGTTTGTTGATACTAAAAATGGAGTATCCTTATGAAGCTGATAAATGCGCGTTTGATTGACGGCAGCGGAGCCCCCCTAATCGACAATGCGACGCTTGTTCTGAACGATCGCGTTCAGGATATCACATCAAGTGATCTGTCGATGGGAAACTATTCCGATTGCGAAACGTTTAACGTCGGTGGGCGCACGGTAATACCAGGTCTGATCAATGTTCATGTCCACTTAACCATGGACAATTTCGCGCCTGATCCATACAAGGCATTGCGCGATGAACCACCGGCAATTACCGCCATTCGTGCCGCCAACCGTGCTCGACGTATGCTTGAAGCCGGTATCACGACGGCTCGAGATCCCGGTGGGGTGAATTATATCGAACTGGCGATTCGCGATTTGATAAAAAGCGGAGAGATTCCCGGTCCACGTCTGTTATGCGCTGGAAAGCAGATCACAATGACCGGAGGACAAGGCTGGTCGATCGGTCGAGAATGCGATGGCCCTGATGAGGTTCGCAAGGCAGTTCGCGAACAACTCAAGGCCGGCGCTGACCTGATCAAGTTAATGGCCACCGGAGGTGTGTTGACCCCGGGGATTGAACCCGGTGCCGCACAGCTAACGGAAGGCGAGTTACGGGCCGGTATTATCGAGGCACGAAAAGCAAATCGTCGCACATCTGCTCATGCACAAGGCACGGAGGGTGTAAAAGCCGCTATTCGCGCCGGGATTAATACTATAGAACACGGTGTTTTCCTCGATGATGAAGCCGTTGCCATGATGAAAGAATGCAATGTTGTTTTAGTGCCAACTCTGACACCGGCTTATCGAATCACACAAGCCGGAATTCCAGGCGGAATTCCACAGTATGTGATGGACAAAATGGCCAAGGTTAATGCAGCCAATATAAACAGTTTTCAGTTGGCCCGACAATCCGGTATTGTTATCGCAGCAGGGAACGATGGGGGCACGCCGTTTAACCCACACGAAGACATGATGACTGAATTGCGCTTGATGGTTGAAGCAGGAATGCCTCCAATGGAGGCCATTCGGACAGGAACATTTGGTTCCGCGCGAGCGTTGGGCTTGGAAGATGAAACTGGCACAATCGAACGCGGCAAATGGGCCGATATAGTCGTGCTGGATGGCGACCCGTTGATTGACATTGCCGCATTAAGCCGCGTATATTGCGTGTTCCAGCATGGCAAATTGGTCTATAAGAGGTAAAAATTTTTATACTTTTCGGTAATTTCGGGTAGTGTCCTAAATTAACTGAAAAATTCAACGCAGAGCCGCAGAGAGATGCAGAGAAAGCTCATGAAATTCATAGCGATTTTCTTCCACGTCTGCCGTAAAAAAAAGTTAAAATAAGACACCATCTAATTTTTTAGGATGTTTTAATCATAACGGAAGAGGGATGGGAATTTGATAAACCGTAAGATAAAATCCGCTGATAGCTCTTATCATCAATTCATTTGAATCACTCGTTAGCCATCCGGCCATATAAATACCACAAAAATTGTCGGGTCCACGAATATGTTTGATTAATCGCAAGTCGTTCGTATTTACACCCTCAAAAACTTCGAACTCAATATCACCCAACAAGCAGCCCATTCCCGGACATTCATCGCCGCCGGCAACTATCAAAGTAATTGCATTTGGCTCAGGAACGTATTTTTTCCATCTACCGGCGTTGCCGTAAAAAAACCACGTAGCGGATTGAGGTCCGGTTGTGTTCCAACGTTTTCCTGTAAAATCCGTACAGTCGTTGACGTCACATGCGACCGGCCATATTTGAACGGCATTAAATTCTCTTATTAAACTCGCCAGCATTTCTTGCCTAATATTATGGGGATGATTAATCGCTGAGTTGATTTGATTTATTCGCTTTTCGAGTTGATTTATTATGTCAACTAAAATTACATTTTTCAAAGCTGGATTCGAAGTTAATTCAAAAACCGCCTCGTTTTTTTTCAACTTGCTTTCTAAGGACATTGCATCTGGATATCTCTTCATTGATTCACCGATTGATTCACCGAAAGTATGTACTTCAAAAAACATGAAGAATATGATCATTAGCAGAAATGTTTTTCTTTTGGCCGCTTCAAATTCACAGAATATAGAGGGTCTTACAAGTTGTCCAAGGCTCTCGTAGAAAATATTTGTCAGGTCATTAATCCCTCTCTTTAAATAATTCCGTAGGGTAAGATCATCAAGCCGGCTGTGGTTTTTTTCAATGATAATGCTTTTGTAGTTTTGCATGCAAAAGCCGCTAAACTCCTTAAAAAAATTTATCTGTCGTTTTGACATGGTTATATTTTTCATATTTCCATAGTCAGTATATCCGATATTCTCTATATACGGGAGGGTTAGGATTATTATTTGGAATATCGCTCCTCCGAAAAATCATTTCCTTTATTTTACCATAATATGTAAAGAATGATATAACGCCTAAAGCAGGGCAAATGGGAACTTTATTACATAAACATGTTTCGCATGAAAAGACATTTGGCAGATTGCGTTGCGTCTGATAATATATATTATGTAAACTTCGCTTAAAGCCGAATTTAATATTGGAGTTTCTAAGCTTGCTCCGTATTTCCCGCTTTGTTCTGTGATTATTATGTCAAGATTAATTATGTTATGTAAAGTTACACCGTTTTTTTACTCCAAGGAACTCAATCAAATGCTTGCCAAGAAAGCACCATAGGAGTATACTCCGGCATCTGAAGTTATTTCATTTTGGAGTATAACCTTGGCGCAAATACTTGATGGAACCGCACTTTCATCTATACTTCGAGAAGAGATGCGTAAGCAGGTTGATTTGTTTCAAGTGCAAGGCACACCCCTACCAGGGCTGGGTGTTGTTCTTGTTGGTGATGATCCTGCATCAAAGGTTTATGTCGAGCAGAAAAAAAAGGCCTGTAAAGCAGTCGGTTTTTTTTCAACGGAAATAAAACTCCCGGCTTCAATAACGCAGGAAGAATTGATCGACACGGTTAAAACGCTGAACAACGATTCGAGAATACATGGATTTTTAGTTCAAATGCCGGTTCCCAAACATATAAATATCGACGCTGTAATAGACTCAATCGATCCGGCAAAAGATGTCGATGGGGTTCATCCATTGCATTTGGGACGTCTTTTCGCCGGAAATGAAATGTTCGCTCCTTGCACACCGCTTGGAATAATCGAAATCTTAAAACGCTACAATATTCCCATTGAGGGAAAAAACGTTTTAATCATAGGAAGAAGCAACACCGTCGGAAAACCTGTCGCACTATTATTTTTAAGGGAAAACGCGACGGTTACGACAGCACATTCGAAAACGATCGATTTGGCGGGACAAGTCGCCAAATCGGATATCGTGGTTGCCGCGATTGGAAAACCAAGATTTGTAAAAGGAGAATGGCTTAAGCCCGGCGCAGTCGTAATCGATGTCGGAATTAATTCCGTTCCGGATGCTTCCAAACCATCAGGACATCGCCTTGTCGGTGATGTCGATTTTGATGCGGCCAAAGAGCGGGCTTCTTGGATAACCCCCGTCCCAGGAGGGATTGGCCCCATGACTATTTCATTACTTCTATTGAACACCTTAAAAGCAAGGAATAATATTCTATCTAATCTATAATATTCTGGAGGACGAGTGTGGATCTAGACCTTTTATTAATGACTCCCGGTCCGGTTAACATCGACACCGAAGTTCTTCTTGCCGGCGCTCAAAAGCTGAAACACCACCGCACTACTGACTTCGCGCCTATATATGCTGACTGTGTCAGCATATTGAAGCGAATGTTCAAAACCGAACATCATCTATTCCTGACCACATCATCTGGAACCGGCGCTATGGAAACGGCTATAGCAAATCACTTCAACCCCGGAGACGAAATCCTGACGGTAGAAACCGGAGCTTTTGGAGAGCGGTTTACGCAAATCGCAAAAGCCTTTCGTCTTAAGGTTATACCTTTAAAATACCCATGGGGTCATCGTGCCAAACCCGAGGACATTGAAAAGGCCTTGGACAAAAACCCGAATATTAAGGGTGTGACCGTAACTTTCAACGAAACGTCTACGGGAGTTTGCAATGATTTGAAACCTATCGGCGAACTCTTAAAAAAGCGAAACATTCTTTTTATTACAGACGGCGTGTCCGGTATCGGAGCCCTACCTTTCGAAATGGACGCCTGGCATGTCGATGTTGCAATTTCCGCCTCTCAAAAAGGGTTTCTCTCTCCTCCAGGCGTCGGAATGATAGCCCTTTCAGAAAAAGCATTCGCGAAGATGCAAAGCATCGAATGTCACGGATATTACTTTGATTTGAAATATTACAAAAAGAACCAAGACCTGGTTATTCCTAGCTATCCCTGGACACCGGCCATATCAGTTATGTTTTCCCTTCATTTGGCTCTGCAAAAAATCGAAAAGATGGGAATTGAGGTTTTCCATGCTCATTTCCATAAACTCGCGGAAGGTTTGAGGACGGCATTAAAACAAATCGGACTTTCGATTTTTACGCAGCCTAATGCTCTTTCTGATGTACTAACCGTAATCAATTCTCCTGAAGGAATACATCCTTCAAAGATCGTTCAGGAGATTAGAAATTCTTACGGTGTCCTTATAGCCGGAGGACAGGGGGAAATAACCGACAAAGTTTTTCGAATTACGACTATAGGCGCCATCGGAGAAAGAGAGATTATTTCTACGGTCGGTTTATTGGAAATAGCTTTAACGAAATTGGGTTTCATAAAGGACGTAGGAAAAGGTTCTACGGCTTTATTAAAATATTTCTGTAATCACTCTTGATCGAGCTTTTTTTATCAATATCTTATTGAATTAGTCTCAAGGAGGGCTCATGAAGAAAACACCGTTGTGCGCCGTGCACGAATCCTTAAATGCTCGAATGGTTGATTTCGCCGGTTGGTACATGCCGGTTCAGTATTCTTCAATTATTGAAGAACACCAGACTATACGGACCAAAGTCGGGTTATTTGATTTGTTTCATATGGGTGAATTTTGGATGACCGGCCCCGATGCGTTAAAAAATGTTCAAAAAATAGTATGTCAAGACATTGAGGCGCTGTCAGACAGGCAAATTGCCTACACCCCAATGTGTAGACAAGACGGGTCTATTGTTGACGACCTTTTGGTGTACCGCTGGAATCCCGAAAAGTTCCTTTTGGTTGTCAATGCATCGAATATCGATAAAGATTTTGCCTGGATAAAATCCCAGCTTTCCGGAAAAGTCGATTTGGAAAACAAATCTGACACTACCGGTTTAATCGCAATCCAGGGTCCTCATGCGCAAGAAATTCTTCAAAAATTGACCCGACAAAATCTAAAAGCAATCAAATTCTATTGGTTCTCAAACGGTTTTGTCGATCATGTTCCATGCATAATAAGCCGAACAGGCTACACGGGTGAAGATGGATTCGAACTTTATTACGAACACACGCAATCCGAGCATCTATGGAAAGCTTTGACCGAAGCGGGAAAAGACTTCGGTATAAAACCCATCGGGTTAGGCGCCAGGGACTCATTGCGTTTTGAAGCAAGGCTTATGCTCTATGGAAACGATATACATGATGGTACAACACCCATCGAAGCCAACTTGGATTGGACGGTTAAATTTCCCAAAGGACCATTCAACGGGTCAGAAGTTCTAAAAAAGCAGAAGGAACAAGGAACAACAAAAACACTTGTCGGTTTCGAAATGGGAAAAGGACCTGCCCCGCGTCATGGATACCCGATTCTCCACAATGGTAAAAAAGTCGGAGAAGTAACTTCGGGAACGATGTCCCCTACCCTACAGAAAAATTTAGGTCTTGGGTATGTCCCGCCCCAGCTAAAAGCCATAGGTTCCGTTTTCCAGGTTGAAATCCGCGGAAAGCCTTACCAGGCAACGGTTGTTGGTACACCCTTTTATGTCCGGAAAAGGAGTTGATAATGAATTTCCTGCAAAAGGTCGATCCGGAAATTTTTCAAATCGTTAAAAACGAACGTGTACGTCAAATGAACCAAATCGAGTTGATAGCTTCAGAAAATTTCGTTTCCGAAGCCGTTCTGGAAGCATTGGGCTCGGTTCTTACAAACAAATACGCCGAAGGATACCCCGCTAAAAGATATTACGGCGGATGTGAAGTAGTAGATCAAGCAGAGAATCTCGCCAGGGAAAGAGTTAAGAAATTATTCGGCGCCGAACATGCCAATGTACAACCGCACTCGGGTAGTCAAGCCAACATGGCTGTTTATATGGCGGTTTTGAAACCCGGCGACACTTATTTTGGAATGAATCTTTCAAATGGCGGGCATTTGACGCATGGAAGCCCGGTGAACTTCAGCGGTTTCCTTTACAACGTCGTACCATACGGAGTCGACGATAAAACGGAAACCATAGATTACGATGCACTTGAGAAATTGGCTGTTCAACACAAACCGAAGTTGATCATGGCGGGAGCTTCAGCATATCCGAGAATAATCGACTTTAAGAGATTCAGGGAAATTTGCGATAAAATAGGTGCGCTTTTCGTTGTCGATATGGCTCATATTGCCGGATTAGTCGCAGCCGGTTTGCATATAAGTCCGGTACCATACGCCGATTTCGTCACTTCAACCACCCATAAGACTCTCCGAGGTCCGCGAGGCGGTCTTATTTTATGCAAGGAAAAATGGGCCAAAGCCATTGATAAGCTCATTTTTCCGGGAATTCAGGGTGGTCCTCTCATGCATGTCATCGCCGCGAAAGCCGTGGCTTTCAAGGAAGCCTTGGAACCTTCTTTCCTCGATTATCAGAAAAAAATTCTCGCTAACGCCGCAGCTTTGGCCAAGAGCCTCCAGGAAATCGGATTTCGGCTCGTTTCCGGCGGTACCGACAATCATTTGATGCTTGTAGATGTCCGCAATAAAAACATTACCGGGAAAGTCGCGGAACAAGTGCTTGATAAAGCCGGGATAACAGTCAATAAAAACACGATTCCCAATGACCCGCAATCCCCATTCGTCACATCCGGGTTACGCCTTGGAACGCCGGCAATTACGACCAGAGGTATGACTCCGGACGTGATGCCGCAGATTGCTTCCTTGATGAATCAAGTTGTTACTCATCCGGAAGACACCAAAGTTATTGAACAGGTTCGAAACAGCGTGCAGGAAATCTGTAATAAATTTCCTTTCTATAAAATGTAAAATTTACCTTCAATCAAATATTCATAAATATTGAAGCAAGGAGAAATACAATGAACCCAACCAATGTAAAATACACGAAAGACCATGAGTGGGCCAGAATTGATGGGAAAATCGCCGTCATTGGAATTACCGAATATGCTTCCAAACAATTAGGTGATGTAGTTTTTGTGGACATGCCGCAACCCGGCACAAAGTTGGAAAAAGGGAAAACTTTGGGTGTTATTGAATCGGTTAAAACTGTTTCCGATATTTTTGCTCCGGTTTCGGGAAAAGTATCGCGCAAAAATGAAGAACTTGAAAATGATCCGGCTTTGGTTAATCAAGATCCATTCGGGAAAGGATGGATTCTCGAAGTTGAATTCACCAACAAAGATGAGATGGAAGCATTAATGGACGCAAAGGAATACGAAAAACATTGCGAAAGTTCGGGGCACTGATTTTTAGGAGGCAACATGTCGAATTACCTACCAAACACACCTGAAGAAATTCAGGCAATGCTCGCGGAAATCGGCGTAAAAAGCATTGACGATCTCTTCGCCGAGATTCCTCAAGAGTTGCGTCTCAAACAACCTCTCAATCTCCCCGAGGGATTAAGCGAACCGGATGTCATCAAAAAGGTATCCGATTTGGCCAACCAAAACATCTCTCTGGAAGAGACAACATGCTTTCTTGGCGGAGGAGCTTACGATCACTTTATTCCCGCAGCAATCAAGCATCTTCTACTACGAGGCGATTTTTTTACGGCATACACTCCATATCAAGCGGAAATATCCCAGGGTACGTTGCAGACGATTTATGAGTATCAAAGCCTCATCAGTTCCTTAACGGGAATGGACCAATCCAATGCCTCAATGTATGAAGGAGCTACGGCTCTGGCTGAAGCTGTTCATATGGCGTTGACGCATACCGGACGGAACAAGGTTTTTCTATCCCAAACGGTTCATCCGGAATACCGACGAGTTACGAAATATTTCGTAGAAACGTTGGGAGCACACGTCGAAGAGATTCCCTTTGAAGAGGGATTGGTTGACTTGCAGAAAATTGAAGATTTGTGTGACGAATCAACGGCTGCCGTCGTTATGCAATACCCCAATTTTTTCGGCGGAATTGAAGATATCGATACGGCTGCGGCATTTGCTAAAGCCAAGGGTGCTCTCACAATCGTCTCTACCAATCCGCTTTCTCTTGGTTTCTTGACGCCTCCCGGCGAACTCGGCGCCGACATTGTTACAGGCGAAGGACAACCGCTTGGAATTCCCCTCAGCTTCGGAGGCCCGTACCTCGGATTTCTATCCGCAAAAGAACCGCTTTTACGGAAAATGCCCGGCAGAATCTCGGGGTGCGCCAATGATTCCAAATCTCGGAGAGGGTTTGTGCTTACGCTACAGGCTCGTGAGCAACACATCCGTCGCGAAAAGGCCGGCAGCAATATATGCAGCAATCAAGCATTAATGGCTCTCAACGCAACCATATATCTAAGCCTCCTGGGTAAAACCGGAATCAAGGAAGTTGCGCGGCAGTGCTTTCAAAAGGCACATTATTTGAAAAATGAAATCGGCCGTATATCTCAGGTAACTTCGCCGTTTTCCGTTCCTTTTTTCAATGAGTTTGTCGTGCAGATTCCTAATGCAAAAAAAGTGTTGAACCATCTCGCCAAAAACGGTATTCTCGGCGGGATTCTGCTTGAAGAATGGTTTCCCGAACTGAAAAACCATGTAATGATTGCCGTTACCGAGAAGCGCTCCTTGGAAGAAATGGACCTCTATGCAAAACTTTTAGGAGGTCTCTTGTCATGACCGAAAAATTGATTTTTGAACTTTCATCCGAAGGAAGAACGGGATATTCGATTCCGAATCTGGATGTTCCTGAAGTTGATCCGACTGATTATGTTCCGGCAAAATTCATCAGAAAGAATCTTGAATTGCCTTCTTTGTCCGAACTCGACGTTGTAAGGCACTTTACGAAACTTTCCCGGCTTAATCATGCCGTTGATGTCGGTTTTTATCCCTTGGGCTCATGTACGATGAAATATAATCCGAAAGTCAACGAAGATATGGCGGCATTGCCAGGGTTCGCGTCGATTCATCCTTACCAACCGGAAGGAATGGTACAAGGGGCTTTAGCCCTGATAAAGGAACTGGAAAGCGATCTTTGCGAAATAACCGGCATGGATGAATTTACGCTGCAACCCGCGGCCGGAGCTCACGGTGAATTTACCGGGCTTCTGATCATTAGGGCATATCACAAGAAAAAGAAGAACAAAAAAACAAAGATCCTTATTCCCGATTCCGGACATGGTACAAACCCCGCATCTTCAAGCCAATGCGGATACGAAGCGGTAAACGTTCGATCCAACAGCAGAGGCGGAGTCGATATCGATGATCTGAAGGCCAAGTTGTCCCCCGACGTAGCCGGTTTGATGCTCACGAATCCCAATACCTTAGGTTTATTCGATGAAAACGTAGCTGAAATCGCGCGCTTGGTTCATTCCGTCGATGGGCTGTTATATTATGATGGAGCGAATCTGAATGCCATCATGGGTTGGTCGAGACCCGGAGACATGGGTTTCGACATTGTTCACGTCAACCTTCACAAGACTTTTGCAACGCCTCATGGCGGAGGCGGACCCGGTGCCGGACCGGTAGGTGTTAAAAAGCATCTGGAGTGTTTTTTGCCGACACCGCGCATCGTCTTTAATTCCAAGAGTTTTAAAATTCAGAAAAAATGTAAGGATTCCATCGGTCCGGTCCGGTCCTTCATGGGAAGTTTCGGCGTCTTGGTTAAGGCCTATACTTATATAAAATCTCTAGGTGGGGCCGGGCTGAAGGATGTGTCGGCTCATGCCGTCGTTAATGCCAATTACATGATGAAACGTTTGAAAAGCAGGTTTTCATTACCGTACGATCGTTATTGCAAACACGAATTCGTATTATCAGGGAAACCTTTCGCCGAGAAGGGCGTAAAAACGCTCGATATCGCGAAGAGACTATTGGATTACGGCTTCCATGCACCGACCGTATATTTCCCTCTGATTGTCGAAGAGGCAATGATGATTGAACCCACGGAAACGGAAAGCAAGCAAGAAATGGATACGTTTATCGAAGCAATGGAAAAAATTACCGATGAAGCCGTGACAAACCCGGAACTAGTAAAAACGGCTCCACATAATACACCTGTCGGTAGGCTTGATGAAGCTACCGCGGCACGCAAACCCGACATCAATTTCTACAAGCGACGTCATTGATCGTGCCATCCGATATCAAAGTCATAATTCCCTCGGAAGCTTTAAACCTTCTGAGGGAAATTCTTTATTTCCTCCAAGGAGGAAGGCAGACTCAGGTATGGTTGGTCGGCGGGTCCGTAAGAGATTTGGCGCGTGGTTCATCGACTATTTTTGATCTCGATTTGGCCATATCGGAAAATCCCGCGCAACCGGCACAGGAATATGCAAGAAACAAAAAAGCCGGATTTGTCGTATTGGATGAAGAGCATCAAATCGCCAGAGTCGTCAAATCCGTTGATTCGGTAAATTACACGGTGGATTTGGCGCGCTTTCGCGCCGACACGATCGAAGATGATCTTAACAACAGGGATTTCAGCATTAATGCCATGGCGATTAAATTGCAGTGGCCGCTATTGGGAAATGAATTTCCAATCTTCGATCCTTTGAACGGTTTGGATCATCTAAAAGACTCCATACTCGTACCATGCTCCGACAACCTGTTTCGGGATGACCCGTTGCGATTATTGCGCGCTTTTCGTTTTGCATCAATCTTTTCCATGGAATTTTCATCCTTTCTTGTCGAATTGATGAAACGCGATTCCGAGCTGTTAACACAATCTTCATGGGAAAGAATTCGCGATGAGTTTTTTAAAATTCTTTCCTCGCGAAACTCGTCCGGCTGGATAAAAAAAATGTCGGAACTCGGATTACTAAAAAATATTCTCCCCGAATTGGAATCATCCAAAGGCGTCGATCAAAACCGATGGCACCACCTGGATGTGTTTGATCATACTTTACTTGCACTTACCGAATTTGAAAGTTTTATCGAAATGAAGAATTTTTTCGATAATGCCGAAAAATTCCACAAATTTCTTGACGAGCCGATTTCCGGCACTCGAACTTATAAAGAACTATTCAAATTTGCCTGTTTGCTTCATGATTTGGGGAAGCCGGCATGCAAGCGCTCCGATGACGAATCCAACAAGATCATTTTCCACGGCCATGAAATGGAAGGGGTTCGATTATGCGAGATTATCTCGGAACGATTCAAGCTATCATCAAACGAGATTCATTTTCTCGCGAAGGTCGTTAAAAACCACATGCGACCGGGAGTAATAATTCAAGACGGGCTCTCAGACCGTAGGCTTTTCCGATATTATTCGGAAACCGGACGCGACGGCGTCGGCATCGCGCTGATGTCGCTGGCTGATCGCAAGGCAGCCAAAGGCGAAGAATCATCGGGTGATATGGGTGTTTTTGAAACCGGAATCAAAGGCATCATGAGCGATTTTTATCGACAAATGGAGTATGCAAAGAAGCCTTTATTGATAACCGGCACCGATCTGATCACCGATTTTCACCTCGCACCCGGACCACGTTTCAAAGAAATTCTCGAAATGGTAAAAGAAGCGCAGCATTTGGGAAAAATCAACACAAAAAAAGAAGCTATTCAATTTGTAGCGAAGCTTCTTTCTTCATCTCATTATTGATTTGATATGGAATATCTTCGCATAATCGCGATTTTTTTATTGATTTACCTGATTTGGCGATCTCTATCATTCGTTTTTGCCAAAACCGGCGGGAATGAAGGATCAATAGCGAAAACTTCTCCTTCACTGCCGTATTTTTATGTGGTGAGAACTTTATTATGGTTGTTCTTCAGGATATATAATCGATTGACAGTACAAGGTCATGAAAATCTTCCGCAAAAAGGGCCGTTTCTCGTGGTTGCCAATCACTCGTCGATTTTTGACGGCGGGATAATCGGAGTCGCCATGCGACTTCCTATTTACATCATGGTAAAAAAGGAAGCTTTCGAAAGACCGATCATGGGTTTCATTCTCAGAAAAATTCTTACTTTTCCGGTTGATAGGAATAAAGCCGATCCCAAGGCAATAAAAACGGCGTTGAAGGTATTAATCGATGGAAAAATCCTGGGAATTTTTCCTGAAGGAACGCGAAACCTCAAAGGTCTTGTAAAGCCTTTCAAGCCAGGTGCCATTCGATTTGCCGTCAAACAAAATGTGCCCGTGGTGCCCGCGTTTATTTGGAACTCACACCTTTTGACTCCCAACGGCTCAAGCCTTCTCCGACCCGTAAAAATGAAAGTGGAATTCGGAGCTCTTGTTGACGTTCCCGCAATGATCAAAGAAGGAAAAAGGGAAGATGAAATCCAGCAATTGGTCTATGAACGCGTGTGTGAACTCGGTGAGAAAGTCGCCGGGTACAGCGTAAAAGATCAAAACCCCGATGTGGAAGTCGCGGAAAATCAATGACGGGATCGTCTCCACACCCATGGGATCACCCTTGTTGGCTTATACTGGATGTTCCTTCCCTTTTTTCCAACATCGATTCACTGAATCCTATCGACGGCTTTATCGATTTGCGCTCGTCGATATTGGCACGCGCATGGAAATTTCTTGCAGCAGATTTGAGACGCCACGGTTTAAAAGGTTTGTTGATTGACGGTTTCGTAGAACCGCTTGATGATAGAGAGAGCCGAAACAACTGGATAAAACTTCTCACCCCGCCCTACCCCAGCGGTATATTGCCGTCAGCTGCTCGCGAACACTATATGATCGTTATCGGACATCTCTCGGAAGCCGTCCTGCTGTCCAACCAAGCACAATCTTCGGAATCGCGATGCGCGGTTTTCATACGCGTCCGCGGATCCGAGCTTACAGCCGATGGCGGCAATACCGGAATGCTGACGATTCTCGAAGTTCTTCCCACATTACCGATGCTGACCCTTCAAGGATTTCTACTGGATGAAGCTTTTTCTTCGCGGAAAGAATGCGACGCTTTTGCGAATGCCGTGGCTCGATTGACCGATGAAAACCGCCCGTTATCTATTATCGGTGGAGATAATGGCCCACTTCCCCCCCGATTCACAACGGAAAAAATTCTTGACCATAATATACTTGGTTTAAGCTCGATACCGAATCAAAATATCGGTGCTACCCTAACCCTCGAAAGTTGGAGTTATCCTATTCGATCGACCGGTGAACGACTTATCGTCGCGATTGATCTGGGTTCTCGATATGGATTCACGCGAATTTCGGGAACAAGAATTTTTGTGGAAAACCAACCGGCGCATTTGATAAAAGTTGAAGAAAGAAGAATGATTTTTGAGATGGAAAACCGGCCCGGTTGTCCGGCACCATGGAAGACTTTGCTGCTGGGAAACAACGGCATCTCGAATATTCCACCCTGGGATTGGGACGACGAATTCGGAAATCATGTGATTGACAATTTGGGACGACACTTCCCTCTCTATCTTCATGAAAATGAGAGTTACGTTGAAATACCGAGAATTTGGAATGAACTGTAATATGCTCGCACAGTTTGAAAGAAGGCTCATTCAAGAGAGAACCAGAGCGGGTTTTGCTTCGGCAAAGAGCAAGGGCCTTGCGGTATAAGCCGGTTCCCCCCGGTGCATCCCTTCCCGTTACTCTGTTTTCAACTTTATGCAAAAATATACTATGCTCTCTAAATTTGTCCTATTGCTATTTTCCCCAAAAAATGCTACTTAAAGTATGTCGCTCTAAAGATTTCACGGTGAGATACCCTGCCTATGTCCCTTAAAAGCGCACAGTTGAAATTAGGTAATACTATTCGACCTGGGAGTTGTTGGAACCGTTCGGGGGATAGACAAGTCGTCAATTTTTGAATACATTAAAAAACATCAATGGTGATCTTCGAAAAATCACTATCGCATTTCCCATCGCGAGATGCATGCCTGCCACAGTTTCTTTTGCTTTTAATAGTTTGGAATATAGGAGAGAAAAATGAGTCAGGGGAAATTTAAGAGGAATTTCATTTTTGTTCTAGTATTGATCGACCTTCTTTTTGCTGCTGAATTTTTAACCCCCGTTATTGCGCAAAATATCTCTTCATCCGCTTATCTCTTTCTGGGCTCTGATCCTGCAACCGCAACGGGTACGGTAAAGATGTTTGCTGATGGGTTCAATGGTCCGCCCGCACCGTTTCCGGCCACATATCAAGCGGCGATTCAAAACGCTTCAAGCCCTAATCTGGCGTTGGGGGCTTACGCGACGACAAGTCGGAGCGGCCCATTGAATCTTGCATTATCGGCAGCGGCTTCCGCTTCAGGGGTGTGGTGGTGGGAATACTGGCGGTTTTCTCCTGCTTTCGTAAATGACGGCGATCCGATGACGGTTTGGGGTTCGCAGTTCTGGGAATATTGGTCATGGGTCAGAATAACATGGCCTCAGCCGGTCACTTTTAGTAAAATTCGCGTGATAAGCGTTAATCCTGATTGGGCGTGTTTTATTACCGGCGGGTATATCGGTTATTACGATGCATTTGGCGGTTGGCATGATATTCCGAATTCGTCGTTCGCAATCGGCAATAATCCGAATGCGCCAACATATCCGAGTGAGTTCATTGTCGAGTTTCCTCCGGTGACCGGTTCCTCGGTTCAATTGAACACCTTTTCATTAAACCATGCGAATTATTTTTCGACGATCGGCGAGTTAGAGGTGTATGGTTCCTCTATTACGGTAAATACGGTCGAAGCGATTCCGGGAACATTATGGATTGATCAGAGCGGTGCCGGTTCCGGTATTGTTTTTCGGGCAACCACTTCGGAAGAGACGACAGTTTCGTTTAAGGTTCGATTTTCGGGACAGGAATATTTCTTGGGATCAGCTCCAACTGTTGCAAATGGGGCAGACCATGTTGCTAAACTTTCGTGGTGGGGTGACCTGGGTGGTAAGATAGCCCCAGAAGGGGGCTATACGATCATTGCCGAAGCTGCCGACAGCACCAAGGAAAACACCTTCGTCGTCGATCACGTTGAGGGTGCCTCCTTGGGAATGGGGAAGTGGGTGACTGCAAAAGATCCCAAAGCAGTTGTTCCTCAAGATCCGTCGCCATATGACTGCCTTCAACAATCCTGGCCCCAGCTTGCAAATTTATCGGAAGGATATTTCGATGGACTTACGATCAGCGACCCAGTGAACATTCTTTCGGGAAATTTTCTTTGGTCGACGGTCGATTTTTCCGTAAAATCACGAATTCCTCTGGTTTTGGCACGCGTATATAACTCGTTTGACTCAAACGTTGGTCCATTAGGCCGTGGCTGGAGCGCCCCTTATCTTTCGCGTTTGGGGTTTCTCGCTTCCGATGTGATTTTCATCAATTCCGACGGTTCGCGGGTTTTCTTCCAAAACCAAGGGACAACTTACATGCCTCCCATTGGGGTGGAACTACGGCTGAGTTTGGCAACAGATACGGGTTTTTGGTCTATTACTCATCCGCATGGCGACGAATGGACTTTCGATGCAAGCGGTCGGATTATTCGCATGGTTAAAGCCTGTTGCGGAATGGGGGCGGCTGATGCGGTGGATATCGATTATGATGCCTTTCAAAAATTGTACCGGGTGAGCAATTCAACCGGACAATGGATCGAATTCAGTTCGAATCCGGAAGGAAGGATTGTCCAGATAGTTGATTCCGCTGGACGGACTGTTCATTACGAATATGATGAAGCTGGAAATCTCATTTCTTTCACAGATCCTATTGGTCGAGCCACTGTTTATGAATACAACGAGGATGGGTTTTTAACCCGCATTACCGAACCCGGCAATCGCACAACCAACATTACTTATGCGGATAGGCGAGTCTCGATGGTAACAAACCCGGATGGCGCAACTTCCCAATTCGCCTGGAATTACGCAAATCCGAAATTGACTTTAACCGATCCGGATGGAATAGTTCATGAATATGGTTTTACCACGGACTGGCGATTCAATTCATATACTGTTCCGGCAATGGGAATCACCAAGAGTTTTATTTCCTCGGGTTCGGCTTTAACAGGTTATACCAATGCCTTGGGAAACTCTTCAACTTACACCTACGGAACCGATGGTCTGTTGCAAACAATCACCGATCCGATGGGAAATACATCTTTGTATGAGTGGCATCCGGATTGTCATCGTCTGACGAAGAAGACCGACTTCTTAGGCCGCGAGTGGAAATATTCATGGTGCTATCGTGGAAATTTGATGAAAGAAACCGACCCCGCCGGCGGAGTTTCCAGCTATACGTACGATGCGCACAACAATCGAACTTCCAAGACCGACCCGCTAGGCCGCGTCAAGCGCTGGATTTACGATGGTTCCGGAAATTATCTCATTCAAGCCGTTGATGCCGAGGGTGGTATTTCAAGCTTCTCTTACGATATCAGAGGAAATCTAACGTCGTCGTCAGATCCGCTTGGCAGAACGACAGCGTTTCAATACGATCTTCTTGATCGTCTCACAAAGACCATTTATCCCGACGGCCGATTTTCCGAGGTCGAATACGACGAGGCAGGAAACGTATCTGTCCGTCGCACCGTAGGGGCGCCGCTTGCCGCGCCCGGTGCTGTGTCCATGGTTCCCCCTCGTGAAACCCATTACGCCTACGATTTAGCCGACCGGCTCACCACGCTGACGAGACCTGACGGCACCACGTTTAACTACGCATATAATGCCGCTGGGCAGAAGATTTCAGAGACGGATTCCTTGGGCCTGGTCACTCGTTTCGAATATAACCCGATAGGCTTGCTGACGAAGACGATATACCCGGATGGCAGTTATGAAACGTTCACTTTTGATACGGAAAGTCGCTTGGTAAGCAAGACCAACGAGCTAGGGCAGACCACGAATCTTGAATACGATGCGATGGGCCGCTTGCTAGCCACGATAGATCCGACCGGGGCGAGGTGGGAGAGCCAATACGACGCCGTGGGAAGAAAGATCGCCGCCAAAGACCCGCTAAACCGGGTGACCACCTACCAGCTCGACAACCTGGACAGAGTGACAAAAGTTATCAGGCCTGACAGCAGCTTTATCACCAATTCTTTCGACGCCGTGGGAAATCTGCTGAGCACGGTAGACGCGCTTGGTAACCAATGGAGCTTTGTTTTTGACGGCCTGAACAGGCAGGTGAAGGCCATTCAACCGAACGGGGCTTCTTCAACAACCGCTTTCGATGCAGCGGGCCAGGTAATCGCGGAAACGGATGCTCTGAATAGAACCACCCGATACAGCTTCGATAACGGTGGCCGAAGAACCGCCACCACTGACGCGCTCGGCAATGTCTGGCAGAATCTCTACGATAACGCCGGGCGGCTGGTGGCCACCAAAGACCCCTTGGGCGCAGTATCTTCGCTGACCTACGATATCATGGACCGGGTCGTCAGCCAATCAGATCCTTTGGGAAATGTCAATTCCTTCGAGTTCGACGCCGCGGGAAGACGCGTGGCGAGGGTCGACGCCCTGGGTCGTCGCTCCATCACGGTATTCGATTTGCGTGATCGGGTGACGAGCGAGGTAGACCCCGAAGGGCATGCCGTTCAATACGGATACAATTTAGCAGGTCAGCGTGTAAGCCTTACTGACGCGGCTAATCGGACTTGGAGATGGGAATTTGATAGCTTGGGCCGCGTTTCGGATGAATACGACCCACTTGGAAACGTGAACCGATACGCATTTGACAGCGTAGGCAACAGCGTTTCCTCGACCAACGCCAGAAACCAGACCACAACATACGTCTTCAACTTGATGAATCGCCTCTCTCAGATTTCATATCCTGATTCCACCCTCGCGACAATGGCTTACGACCTCGAAGGCCGCGAGGTTTCCCGCTCCGGTGTTTCCGGAACCGTGATGAAAACCTGGGATTCAGTCGGGAACATGACCTCGGAAACCTTCGGGCCATGGGGCAAAAAGTGGCAGTATTCTTTCGATCTGGCTGGAAACCGCGTCCAGGCAATCGACCCCGAGGGCCAGACGTTCAAATACCGTGTCGATGCTCTTAACCGGGTGATCACCCTCGATCCGCCCGACAAGGGCGATGAAATCAAGTTTGCTTTCGACGCCGCCGGAAGGCCGATCACCGAAGATCGGCCCGGCGTGAAAACCGCCAACACTTTCGACCAGGCCGGTAGGCTTCTCGAAGTGAAGCACGAACGCGACCACGGAAAAGAAAAGATCGTCGCATTGAGGCGTTACACCTACTCCCCCGTGGGAAATCGGCTTACCATGCTTGACGAAAACAACAGCCTTACCCGATTTTTCTATAACGGTTCGGACTGGCTGACGAAGGCTTCCTACGCCGACGGGCAGCAGGTTTCATATGGTTATAATAATGCCGGAGATAGAACCGAAGAGCGAATCGAGACCCCGACCGTTAAGAAAGTCGGTAAGAATTCGGTTCTTGGCACCGATACCATCGTGATTCCACTGGCCTATGACGCAGGCGGCAGGCTGATTTCAAGGGCGTCTGATACGTTTGCCTTTGATTCCGACGGCAACCAGGTTTCCGCTGTTGAAAACGGGGATGAATCCCGGTATTTCTGGAGCCCCGATAATCGGCTGGTTAAGGTGGAAAAGGACATCGAATGTCCGAAACACGGGAAAAAGAAGTGTCGCCAATGCCCGCAAACGCATACTTTCACGGTCAGTGAAAGTTACGCCTACCTCCCGAACGACTGGCGAAGAATCAGCCGAACCACCGACAGTCAGCAGTTTTTCTCTGTCTTCGAGAATGACGACGAAAGCCATGAATATCAACTGAAAACCCGCTGGGACAAAGACGAAGATGACGACTGGCGGAAGTGCCCAGAAAAAGACCGCAACACACCCCGCCTGAAGTTTATTCGTCAGTTTATCGGCGGCCCCGGCACAGACGATCTCGAATTAACCCGCTATCATGGCCGCAAGCTTTGGACTTTGAAGGACGGGCTTGGCTCAACGATTGCCCTGACCAATCGCGGCGGTAACGCCGTCGCAAGAATCGGGTATGACGCCTTCGGAAACCTGAAATTCCCCGACAAGCCCGGCTACGGGGTGAAACCCTGCCGTGACGAGGACCTTGACGACCTGCTTGACCGCCTCGACGGCGGGCGCTCGTTCGAGTTTTCGCACGACGGCCACCTTTACGGGCGGCACTTTGGAAAATTGTTCAACCCTTACCTATTCCAATCCCGCCGCCTCGACACCTTCTCAAACCTGTATGGCCACCGCAACCGGATGTATAACCCGAAATTCGGTCGGTTTGTTTCGTCTGATATGCTGGGTTTCGGCGCTGACAGCAACTTGTACAGATTTTGCAAAAACAACCCGATCGATTTTACCGATCCATTTGGGCTTTGGAGACTTGAATCCAATGGGAATGACATAATCGCCGTTGCCGAAGAAAACAACGAAGATTACTTTGAGCTTTTTAACCCTCAAACTGGGATTTGGGGATCTGTTGAACCCGGTCAATTGCCACCTCCGAAGACTTTTGGGGTAATGACTGATCCTTGTAGGGTGTATGCGGGTGACAAGTTTCGAATAAACAGTTTTTTCGCTGCTGCCATTAGTACAACAATGGGTCAGGGGGGGACAGCCAATTGCTTCAGATCCGCTATTGATTACCCCAATCCCGTTCCTACTCGGCCTCTGTTACCCCCCGCTGATTTTAAGAATACTCTCATCGATTGGTATGCAGGGCCATTTTCGGGGCCATCTCGGGGAAGCGTTGTAAACATCTGGAGTATTGGGCCGGTTCCAACTGGTCCGGCGGGAACTTCTGTGCATGCTGCTGTTGTTGTTTATCAAAGTTTGGTATCGGGTGAATCCTTTGTCTGGCAGAAAAGAGGGCCTGGGTTGCCCATTGAAATTCGCTCTCTTGCCGATGTTTTGTCTGCCCGGGCGGGATGGACCCAACATGACTACTGGATTCCCGAAGCTGCTTGGTAAGAAAAAGAACACTTCTTTGCTTTTCAGTCTTCTTCATTACCGGGTTTTGTTCAATGGCATTTAGCCAGGTAATGGAGAAACGAATCTTCCCATTGGAGATGGAGAAGCTTCTTCTTTCCATTGGCAATGAATTTGATTCGTATAGGCGGATAGTTGGAGAAAAAGCCAAAAAAGAACTCAGGGGTATTGAATTCCTTGATTTTCTGAGTGGGGTTGAAATTGATTTTAGGCCAGATTTGCTGAAGGTCTATAGCGAAGAAAAGTTGATCTCAAAGGCAAAAAGCTTCTTGGAATCTGAAACCCCTGGATTTGAAGTTAAAGCATGGCTCGGAAAGCCGTTAGCCACTAGCCCAGTAAGCCTCACCTCGAAGAAGCCCTTAGAATTTTACAGCAAACGGGTTTTTCTCAAAGACCCTCATTTGATCCCGGTTTATATGGATATCCGCCTAAAGGTTTTTCAGCTTGGAGACGATGACGTAGGTCTTTGGGTAGTTTCTGTTTGGCGGACAATTCCGTTTCCCTCACCGGAAAATTATCTTCTTGATAAAGAAGAAACTGCATGGAAGGGATGTTCATTTCAGATTTTTCCAACCAAAATTGCAGATGGTGAAAAATGGGTAGTTTTTGAAAAGTTGTTAAGAGAATTTCTTTCTGATTGGGTGATTGCCTGCGCTGATAGTTGATCTGATGCCTTTCATTTTAAGATTTTCGCTAGCCTGGATTTCCACGGAAGCGATTTGGTTCATCGTAGAAACCCACGCACTCTGGGCGTGGGCAGAGCCATGCGGCTCTGCCGGTTTTTGACAAGATAAACTCCTTGGAGTTAAAATGAGTAGATTCCAAAAGCTATCACATACCATCTAGCACTGCAAATATCATCTGGTTTGGGTTCCCAAGTATCGGTTTCGAATTCTGAAGGGGAGGTTGAAAGATCATGTCGAGGAGTACGTTAGGGGGTTCTGCGAGCAAAACCGGTGTGAAATTCTTGAACTGAACGTTCAGGAAGATCATATCCACCTATTGGCAATGATGCCCCCGAGAATTTCGATCTCGGCGCTGATGGGAATTCTGAAAGGAAGGACAGCCATTCGCATATTCAATCAGTTTCGCGGGCTCAAGAACCGCCTCTATTGGGGTAATCGCTTTTGGGCTCGTGGATACTGCGTTGACACCGTAGGGTTGAACGAAGAGATGATTTGGAAATACGTAAAATACCAAGAGGCTCAAGAAAGAGCTCTGGAGAAGTGACCAAACTCCGCAGACAACCTATCCCACCTTTGCCGCCTCAGGCGGCAAAGGCATTCTATCCACCTCTGATGGTAAACCTTAAAGCCACGCCCTTTGGGCGTGGACGATATTCCTCGAAAAAGCACGCCATCCGGGCGCATTTCGGGTATCTACGCCATCCGTGGACGATATGTCTCTTCAAATAAAAGACTTATCTAAAACATTCAATATTCATACTCTCTTTAAAGAGGTCACTTTTGCTATAAACCCCTCGGAGAGAGTTGCCCTCGTCGGCAGCAATGGTTCGGGAAAAACAACGCTCATGAAAATCATTCTCGGTGATGAGGCGCCCGACTCCGGGCAAGTAATTTTGCCTAAAAACACGAAAATCGGTTACCTTCCCCAAGAGATTTTCCTCATCAACAACCCGGCCTGGGATCTCGACGGCGGTTCGGCCACACTTTGGAATTTAGCTGCCGGAGCTTTTTCCGATCTATTCAAAATCCAAGCTGAAATTGCTCAAATCGAACATAAAATGGCCCAAGGCGACACTTCTGCACAACTACAAGAAACTCATGCAAGACTCCTAATTTTGTTTGAGCACAGCGGCGGATATGTTTGGCAAGCCAAGACCATAAGAATTCTTAAAGGTCTCGGCTTTTCCGAGGAGCGATTCCACGAACCCATCCGCAACTTCTCCGGCGGATGGCAAATGCGGGCTTATTTCGCCCGCATTCTGTTGAGCGAACCCGATTTTCTTCTTCTGGACGAGCCAACCAATTATCTTGATATTACATCCATCGCTTTTCTCGAAGAATATCTGACCAATTATCCCGGAGGAGTTTTGGTGGTTTCACATGACCGTTATTTCCTCGATCATCTGGCGACGTCGGTAGTGGCGCTGGTGCCCGAGGGTGTTAGAATTTTTCGAGGCAACTATTCCGAATTTCTGGAGGCACACGACCAATGGGCGAAAGATGCCCAAGCATCTCTCGACAGGCAAACAAAAGAGCGAAAAAGAGTTGAAAAATTCATCGAACGGTTCCGCTACAAAGCCACCAAGGCTTCACAAGTTCAAAGCCGTATCAAGATGCTCGAAAAACTGGAAACCATCGAACAAGCCAGGCCGCTTCCAAAACTGGATTTTTCTTTTCCCGACTGCCCCCCCACCGGCGAAGTGGTTCTTCGCGCAAAAGAAATTTCCCGCAATTTCGATCGTATCAATGTCCTTTCAAATTTGGATTTATCAGTATATAGGGGAGACAGACTCGCGATAATCGGTGAAAACGGCACGGGAAAAACGACTCTGATGAGAATTATAGCGGGGCAAGACAGCGGATTTTCCGGTGCGATCGAGTGGGGTTATCGAGTTTGTCCCGCTTATTTCGCTCAAGATGAAGAAATCAGTTTTGAAAAAGACGAAACCATTTACGAGCGTCTTTTAAGAGATTCTCCATTCGAGATGGTTCCGCAATTGCGCAAACTTCTTGGAGCTTTTCTATTTTCAGGCGACTTCATCGATCGCCGTGTGGCGGTTCTTTCTGGTGGTGAAAAAAGTCGATTAGGCTTGGCGAGGCTGATGCTTAAACCAACTAATGTTCTTCTGCTTGACGAACCGACTAATCATCTCGATATCAACAGTCGTGAAGCGCTTTTGAATGCCCTCGATGAATTCCCCGGAACCATAATCATCGTCTCTCACGACAGATATTTTCTCGATTGTCTCGCAACCAGAATCCTCGCCCTTAAAGACGGCAAAGCGATAATTTACGAAGGAAATTACTCCCAATATTTATGGGCCCGCAACCAAAGAATTCCTGATGACGCTACAGTAACCGTATCAGACGATAAAGAAAAAAATCCTGCCCCGGCTACGGATTCGAAAGATGCCTGGAAAGAAAGAAAAAGATTAAATAATTTAAAACAAAGAATCGAACGCGAAGTAGGCATTCTCGAAGAGAATATTACGAAGCTCGAAACACAAATATCTCTTCTCGAAAGTCAACTTGCGAACCCTCCGATGGGGATTACTCGAGATGAATTGACAGCTCTAAGTCGACAACATCTGACAACGACGGATGAACTGAGCGAATCCATGAGCAAATGGGAAGATTTGCAAAAAAAGCTTATGGAATGCACGTCTTCCAACGCATCATCTTAAGGATCAATCTATATGGTTCCACAAAAAATAAGCCCTCAAAGGGAAGTCCAAGAGAAAACCCGACAGAAAACAGCCAGTCCGTCTTACTATAAGGTATATTTATTAAATGACGACTACACAACGATGGAATTCGTCGTTGAAATTCTTGAAAAGGTTTTCCGCAAACCCTTAATGGAAGCAACCGAAATAATGCTTCATGTTCACAGAGGCGGCAAGGGATTGGCGGGAGTCTATACGAAAGACATTGCGGAAACCAAAATCAATACCGTGCAATCGCTTGCCCAGGAACGGGGTTATCCGTTAAAATGTTCCATGGAGAAAGAATGATACACAAAGACCTGGAAATTACATTTCAAGCAGTTATTGGCGAAGCGACCGAAAAAAATCATGAATATCTGACGGTCGAACATCTTCTTTTTGGAATTATTCATGAAAATAGAGGGAAAGAAATAATCACCGGCTGCGGCGGCAATATTGCACGTTTGAAGGCAAATCTTGAAAAATATTTTGAGGAGCAGGTTCCTAAAATTCCTGCGGGTTCTCCCTCCGATCCTCAGCCGACAATAGGTTTTCAAAGAGTCATTCAAAGAGCGTTGATGCAGGTTCGGTCTTCCGAAAAAGAAACCGCTGATGCCGGCGATGTTTTGGCGGCGATTTTTCTTGAAACCGAATCGCATGCCGTTCACTTCCTGCAGAAAGAGAATATTACGCGTCTCGATGTAATCAATTATATTTCCCACGGCGTCGTGAAATATTCCGATGAAACTTTTAGCGATCCGGAGCACGTTTCAGATCGCGACAACGGTGAATCAGAGGAAGCTCCGATCAAGGATCCGCTTACGCAATTCGCCGTTAATCTGATTCAGAAAGCGGCGAGCGGGCAAATCGATCCGCTCGTCGGGCGTTTACGCGAAGTCAAACGCGCTTTAGTCGTTCTCGGGCGACGTAAGAAAAACAATATAATTTTCATCGGTGAGCCCGGAGTCGGAAAAACAGCCATTGTCGAAGGTCTTGCCCTCAAAATTCATGAGGGAAAAGTTCCTCCGGTTCTTCAGGGCGTCCAAATATATGGTCTCGATATGGGTTCGTTACTCGCAGGCACAAAATACCGCGGAGATTTTGAGGCAAGATTGAAAGCCACTATTAAAGCTCTCGAGAATCTTCCCAAAGTGATTTTATTCATTGATGAAATTCATACGATCGTCGGCGCAGGGGCTGTCAGCGGAGGCGCTCTTGATGCAGCCAACATTTTAAAGCCGCTCCTAAATTCAGGAAAAGTCCGATGCATCGGAACCAGTACCTACGAAGAGCATAAGAATTACTTCGAAAAAGACCGAGCCTTCGCCAGAAGATTCCAAAAAATTGAATTAACCGAGCCTTCGATTGCGGAAACATATAAGATCATTTCCGGTCTGAAAACGGCCTACGAGGAATTCCACGGGGTCAAGTTCACCAAATCAGCCTTAAAAGCCGCTTGCGAACTTTCGGCAAAGTATATCAACGAGAAATTCCTACCCGATAAGGCGATTGATCTTATCGATGAAGCTGCGGCATTGATCAAGCTGGCGCCGTCTTTCCCCAAATCCAATTCCGTAACCAGACGCCACATAGAAAAAGCGGTCAGCAAAATCGCCAGAATCCCGCCTCACCGTGTTTCCGCCACGGATATCGATCGTTTAAAGGGTTTGGAAAATGAACTCAAGAACGTCATCTTCGGCCAGGAAGAAGCTATTCACACCATGGTTTCATCCATCAAACGAGCCCGCGCAGGACTATCGGGAGCCCATAGACCCATCGGATGCTTTCTATTCACCGGCCCGACCGGCGTAGGAAAAACGGAAGTCTCACGCCAGATGGCTCAAGTTCTGGGAATCGGCTTTCTCAGATTCGACATGAGCGAATATATGGAAAAGCACGCGGTTTCACGATTCATCGGTGCGCCGCCGGGATACATCGGCTTTGAACAAGGAGGGCTTCTTACCGACTCCATCAGGAAGCAACCACACTGTGTTTTGTTGTTGGATGAAATCGAAAAAGCTCACGGGGATATTTTCAGCATTCTTTTACAGGTTATGGATTACGCCACACTCACGGATAATACGGGAAAGAAAGCCGATTTTCGCAACATCATTCTCGTAATGACCTCAAATGCCGGCGCCCGTGACATGGATCGCACATCAATCGGATTCGGAGATCATTCAACCGACCTTCAGTGGAAAGGCAAAGACGCGATTCAGAAATTATTCAGCCCCGAATTTCGCAATCGACTGGATGCAATAATTACCTTTAATCCGTTGAATACGGAAATAATGAAGCAAGTTGTAGATAAATTCATAAAAGAAGTCAATCAGCAACTGCAAAGCAAAAAAATTTCCATTGTCATCAGTGACGACTTGCGTATTTGGCTGGCAAAACAAGGTTACGATCCTCGCCACGGAGCCAGACCGCTGGGACGCGTAATCCAAAAGAGAATAAAAGATCCTCTGACCGAAGAAATACTCTTTGGACAATTGGCCGCCGGAGGAAAAGTCACGATCGACATCGAAAATGATTCTCCGCGATTCTCATTTTCATAAACATAGTATGATTCCCATAAGATCTCTAAAGACCGGTTTAATCCGGTCTTATTTTTTTATGAATGATTTCCCCAAATACCGGCGAAAAGAGACTTATGTTTGCCAATGAATAAAACCATCGAATCGATTTCAAATATTAGGAGGGACTATGCCGGATTTTAACAAGGTGATTCTCGCAGGCCGATTAACCAACAATCCCGAAATTCGCAATACTCCCACAGGCACTCCTTTTACACGCTTTCCAATTGCGGTAAGCCGCTACTGGAAAGGTGCCAACGAACAACCTCGTAAAGAAACCAATTTTTTCAACATCACTGCCTGGAACAATGCAGCCCTGAATTGCGGAAAGTATCTTACGAAAGGAAAATCAATCCTTGTGGAAGGACGTTTGCGGATTCAATCCTACGAAGGCAAAGACGGGATAAAAAGATATTCAACGGAAATCGTCAGTGAAAAGATAACCTTCCTTGAGAAAAAAGAAGCTGAACGCTCTTCAGCAAACGATATACCATCCGCGGATGGCGGAGACACTACCTCTGGGGGCGTGCCCAATGGATGGGCCCCCAATTCGTCCGGATGGCATGCTTCTTCCGGTATATCTGATGATTTTGAGGGCGAAACGCACGAAGATCAGAGTGATGGTCAGCCTATTGAAGATCACATCTCGAATAAAAAACAAGCAAAAGCCCGAAAATGATAATCGACGGGTAGAATGCTTAGAGCCTGTTAGAAAATAACCATTACAAATAGTTGTTTTCTTACAGGCTCTTATGGCCGGTCGATGAACGAAATTTGTT
>Ga0074199_1001017_pt1 | contig 30236 bp, 30 predicted proteins | sample EPASupsiteSAE347_FD_64528 | JGI IMG/M metagenome (GOLD analysis project Ga0074199, IMG submission 64528) | Bioremediated contaminated groundwater from EPA Superfund site, New Mexico - Sample SAE3-47 | ecosystem: Environmental > Aquatic > Deep subsurface > Groundwater > Contaminated ... | reverse complement strand
TTCCGCCTGGATAAATATCCTGCCCTTTTCCGGCATATGCCTGGACATGTAAGCGGTCAGCTCATTCTGAGGGGTGATCGGATAACCCGCGTAAAATAAACATCCGGCCCGGATAGCGCCTTCGGCGATAGCCTCGTTACCGGTCATTAATATTTTTTTATCTGTTTTCATTCTTTAGACACCTCAATGCAGCAGTCCGGGCAGATCAACGCGCATAATCCGCAAGCCAGGCATTCCTGCTCGTTCTTGCATTCCACAAAAGCGTCTCCTCTGCGGTTCAGCTTACCCGGTGAAACCAGAAGTCCTTTAGGGCAGGCGCCGATACAAAGCAAACAACCTTTACATTTTTCGGTATCAATGATTATCTTGCGCATTTTATTTAAGATGCCCCCGGATACTGGCGCTGATCCCTTCAGCGGTCAACCCGGCCTTCTCCAGTAAAAGCTCCCTGTGCCCGTGCGGGATAAATTCATCGGGTAATCCCAGCCTGACCACCGGCCTGGACAGTATCTCGCTGACCCGGCTGCCGAAACCCCCGTCAATTATACCTTCTTCAACTGTAAAAATTATTTTAGCCTGTTGTCCGATCTTATTCAAGATATTTTCATCCAGGGGTTTTACAAACCTGGCGTTGACCACAGTCCCCTTAAATCCCTGCTTGCTTAAAATATCCGCTGCAGCCAGCGAAGGGGCAACCATGCTCCCCAAGGCGATTATCGTAAAATCCTGGCCGTTCCTTAATATTTCCGGCTCTCCGAGCTTAAGAGGCGCGGCACTCACATCCGGCTCACAGGCTATTGCGCGGGGATACCGTATAGCTACCGGTTTATTCAAAGTAAAACTTAATTCCAGCATCGCTTCTAATTCCCCGGCGTCCTTAGGCGCCATTATTGTCAGACCAGGGATATTCTTCAGGAAAGTAATATCGAATATGCCCTGATGGGTTACCCCGTCCTCTCCGACTATCCCTGCGCGGTCAATTGCCAGGACCACCGGCAGCCCCTGCAAGGCGATGTCTTCGATTATCTGATCATAAGCCCGCTGCAGGAAAGTGGAATAAACAGCCACCACCGGCTTAAACCCTCCGGCGGCAAACCCGGCGGCAAAACAAAGCGCATGGCCCTCGGCTATACCTACATCAAAGAAACGCCCCGGAAAAGATTCGCGGAATTTATCCAGGCCTGTCCCTTCAGGCATGGCCGCGGTTATAGCCACGACCTTCGGGTCTTTTTGAGCTATCTCGACGATCTTATCCCCAAAAACCTGGGTATAGGTCCTTACAGCGCTGTCTTTTTTACAAGGGGACTTCCCCGTGGGGATATCGAACCCGCCGACCCCATGGAACTTGACCGGGTCCTCTTCCGCGGGCGGGTAACCTTTGCCTTTGCGGGTCACCACATGCACCAGCCTCGGACCTTTTATCTCCATGATATTTTTCAAACGGGGGATCAAGGTCCCCAGATTATGCCCGTCTAGCGGCCCGAAATAGCGGAAACCCAATTCCTCAAACAACATGCCCGGGACAAAAAAACCTTTCAGGTTCTCTTCAAACCTGTTGGCGATCTTCAACAGCCTGCTGCCTTTGGGAACACGCGATTCGATAAATTTATCCAGGGAATCTTTGAACCGGTTATATACCGGCAGCGAAATAAGTTTATTCAAATATGTGCTGATCGCCCCCACGTTAGGCGCTATGCTTAATTCATTTGTGTTCAGGACGACCAGTATATCTTTTTTAAGATGCCCGGCATTATTCAATCCCTCAAAACAAAGCCCGCCGCTTAAAGAACCGTCACCGATGACCGCGGCTACCCGGAAATAATCCTGAGGCTGCAGGCAGTCCCTGGCGCAAGCCAGGCCTAAAGCCAAAGACACGGCGTTCGAGCTGTGCCCGGTGGTAAATGCGTCATGGACAGATTCCTCTTTGCAGGGAAACCCGCTTAAGCCGGAGAACTGGCGTAAGCTGTCGAAATCCTTGTTCCTGCCGGTAAGGATCTTGTGCGCGTAAGCCTGGTGCCCCACGTCAAAGATTATCTTGTCTTTCGGGCTGTTCAGGCAATAATGCAAAGCAATGGTCAAGTCCACCGCTCCCAGGCTGGAAGCTATATGGCCGCCGGTCCTGGAAACCACCTCAATGATCCTTCGCCTTATTTCCGCGGCCAAAAAGGTCAGATCCTCAATAGAAAGCTGTTTCAGGTCCTGCGGTGAATTTATTTTTTCCAGTAACATTTCGTTTTAGTCTTTTATTTCGGCTTCATCCAGGCCTTTAAGCTCGAATTCGCCTTTTTTGTTCTTAACCAGGACATCGATCTTCTTTTTAGCGCTGTCCAGACGCTGTGAACACTGCCGGGAAAGCTCCAGGCCTTCCTGGTATTTTTTCAACGCCTCATCCAATGACAGATCGCCGTTTTCCAGCTCATCTACTATTTTCTCCAGCTTTTTCAGAGCCTCCTCGAATTTTATTTCAGCCATAAACCCTCCTGTAAAATTCTCGTCGCCCGCCCTGCCTCACCTCTCGGCAGGCGCGCTAAGCGGCGCTCCTTATTCGTCGCGCCAGCGCCCTCTCTTTTTATCTCCGCTATGACTCTTCCTGTAAGATCAATTTACCTGTGTTACCCTGCTGATGATCTCTCCTTTATACACCTTGGTCCTGATCAGATCGTCTTTGTTAACCTGCCCGGCGTCTTTGATCACCCTGGCTTCGGGGTCTTTGAAGGTAACACTGTAACCCCTGGCCAGGATATTCAACGGATTAAGGCTGGCAAGGTTCTCTATAACCCCGGTAAACTGGGAATCTTTCAATTTTAAGAAATGGTCCATGCGCACGTAGATCTGCCTGGCCATATCAGTGATCCTGGTTTTATACTCCGGGATCAGCGTCGCCGGATTTAAAAGAGCCAGCTTCTTGGATACCGCGTCAAGCTGGTTGTAATTTATCTGCCAGTTATGCCCCATGGCCACTGCCAGGCGGCGGGTAAGGTCGTGTTTCTTCTGCGTGAATTCCAGCGCGGTATCTTCCAGGCCTTTCTTAAGCCCGGCGGTCAGGCTATCCAGGTCCTGGCGCAATTTTTCTTTTTCCGGGATAACCAATTCCGCGGCCTGTGACGGCGTAGCCGCGCGCAGGTCGCAAACCAGGTCGGCAATGGTCCAGTCGCGTTCATGTCCCACCGCGGAAATAACCGGTATCTTGGAATTATATATCGCCCGGGCAACTATCTCCTCGTTGAACGGCCAGAGGTCTTCAATGCTTCCGCCGCCGCGGCCGACGATCAAAACCTCGACCTGTTCATCCGCCGGCAGACCCTCGTTCCTGAGATTAAAATCCTGGATCGCCAAAGCGATATCCTCTTTGGCGCCGTCGCCCTGCACCCTGACCGGGCTGATAATGATATTTATATCCCGGAATCTGCGGTCAAGGACTTTCAGGATGTCTTTTATCGCCGCACCGGTCAAAGAAGTCACCACACCTACCCTGGCCGGAAGATAGGGTATTTGTTTTTTGTGCGCCGGGGCGAACAACCCTTCTTTTTCCAGCTTTTCTTTTAACTGCTCCAGGGCCAACTGCAAACTACCTACGCCTTTGGGCTCTATCTTATCAATGATCAGCTGGTATTGCCCGCGGGGGGCATAAACATCAATGTTGCCGAAACAGACCATCTTCTGGCCGTCTTCGATCTTGAATTTAATATCCCTGGCTGCCCGGTTAAAGATCACCGCGGAAAGCACTGCAGATTCGTCCTTCAGGGAAAAATACAGGTGGCCGGCGGAAGAAGGGCGCAGATTGGAAACTTCTCCTTCTACCCAGACTTGTCCGAAATAATCTTCAAAGAGCAGTTTAATGCCCTGGGTAACCTCGCTGACCGTATAGACCCGCCGTTTTCTTTCCGGGGTTGTTTGCAGATCGAACAGGTCGGGTGATTTGTCCGCCATAACTGACCTTATCTTATTTATCCGGGGTCGCCGTAGTATTCTGCGTGGATTCCGGGATAACCTCTTGTGCCTGAGTATTGTTCACCACAGTCCCGCCGTTACCCGGTTTAGCGTCGCCCCCCTGGTCCTTAGTCCCGGCGGTCTCCGTAACCGCTGTTGTATTATTAACCGCGGGCTCCTGCGGTTTTATATTTTCAGTCGGCGATACTGCCGCGGCCTCTTCCTTGGCTTCTTTCTTAGGCTCGGGCTCAGGCTGTGTCGCCTGCCCTTCCGGTATCTGCGCCTGCGGCTCTTCTATCTTTGTCAGAGGTTGCGGAACAGGCTCAGGCTCAGGCGGTTTCGGTTTCAAAACCACCATATTAACCGAATAAGGATCGAGGGTTAATGTTTCCTGGTAAATATTATCTGTTGCCTCTATGCTTTTCTCCTCGGCCGGCTTTAACTCCGCGCCGGAAATGGCCCGGGAATCCAGCGTGAACCGGGAATATGAATATTTCCCTTTCAGATTCTTGATCACCACCTTAAGAGGACGAGGAGACACCTTGAATTTTTCGGCGGTATCGTTTATCTCCTGGGCTTTACGCAATATAGCCTGCACTTTTGCGCTCAACCTCAAGTCTGCCGGGTTCAATTCCCGGCGCATTATTTTGCCCGCGCGTTCGGATTTTACTATCCCCAGAAGCGCCTTCCTTTCGGCGTCGTTCAAAAGGGCGATCTCGCGGGAAATGTAATTGCGGAATATATCCGTATCGATATAGTTATAGATCAATACCGCCGCTTCTTCCTGGCTCTTGGTAGCGATCGCGCCGACAAACTCGTCATTCAACCTCGCCTGCGGCTGCAAGAGATTATTATATAATGACGCCAACATCTTAAAAACCGCGAATATAAGCTTCGGCCCTCCGCGATAATCGGAAGATCCGCTTTTGAACCAGAAAGCGCCTACGTTGCGGACCACCCCTTCTTTGTTGTCCTGGAAATCCTCGAGCGAGAAAAAAACCTGGCGGTCTATTCCCGCATGGTACATATTCTTGATCCTGCTGGGAATAAAGCTGGCGCAGATGTTCGCTTTCTCTTTCCTTTCCGGAAGGACGTTCGCCCCGCTGTCATAATTCCATTCATCCACCAGTAACGGGATATCCTGCGGAAAATTAAAGTATGAAAGCCATTCCCGGATCAAAACAATGAATTCTTTATTATACGCGGTAAGCCTTTTTTCGGTGTAAGGGTCGGTCGAATAAGCGTGCCAGGTAATAAAATTCAACGGCAGTTTATAGGAATAACAGAATTTTATCAGCTCGTAAATAAGGCTTTTCTCCGGGCTGAGGATATTATTGCCTTCCAGGTTCCTGAACCACCAGCTGGTCGAAGGGCCTCCCACGGGGATATGCACCTTGGTTTCATCCTCGAGCTCCTTGACGCTCTCAGCCACTGCCCGGTAAAGATTAAGGTATTCCTGCTGCCTGCCCAGGAAGAAATTATCCAGGTCAGGCGCGCTCCAGACCTCATACCAGACATTGTATTTCTTATTGCAGCTAAGCTCGCGGATATATCCTTTGACAACTTCCTTAAAGGCCTTGAGGTTAACCGGAGAGCTTTTTTTGTCTAAAACCTTGCCCTGCCCCGGAGGCGTGCTGAATATGTCCAGGATAACCGTACCGCCGGCATCGCTGATCCGCTTGATCACCGATTCATAATTCGCCAGGAGCTTATCTTGGAGTTGTTTATCTTTAGACTGCTGGCTGATCTCCCAGAGATTATATTGCAGGCGGTAAATGCCGTTCCAGCCGATACTCTTTTCCCAGGCATCCAGGGCTTCCGGAGCTGCCAGGGATTGCGGCCAGGCGGGATCGGAATGGCTTCCTCTGCCGCTAAGATCTATATTCGGAGAGAATATCCCGGGCAAAGGGATGGTATTGGCGTTTAGATCGACCGTGTACTCAAGATCGCCTTCCGCGGCATAAGCCCAAGACCAGGCGCATACGGAAAAAACGCAAAAAAATGCCGCAACCGCAGCGCGGCACAATTTGCCGAAAGATCTCGTAGGTTTATCGGATTTTGGCATTGGTCATACAGCAGGCATTTTCCGCTGGATCCTTTCAACGGACCCGGCCCTGCCGCTATTATCGTCTATATCCAGGATAACCCCGTGGAGCTGGATATTATCCTCGGCTACCTCGAACTTTACCGGCATGGAAGTAATAAACCTGTGCAGGACATCCTCAATCCTTCTGCCGATGACCGAATCATACGGCCCGGTCATCCCGGCGTCGGTAATATAGGCTGTGCCCGGCTGCAGGATCTTTTCATCGGCGGTCTGGATATGCGTATGCGTGCCCAGGACCGCGGATACCTTGCCGGTCAAATACCAGCCCAGGGCGACTTTTTCAGAGGTCGCCTCGGCGTGGATATCCACTATTATTATATTAGTTTCTTTTTTAACGCTCTCTATCGCCTGGTCGCAGGCCCGGAAAGGGCAATCAACAGGCTCCAGAAAAACCCGGCCCAGAACACAAATTACCCCGACCTTCTTTCCGGCCGCCGTTTCAAAGACCCCCCATCCCGCGCCCGGCGATCCTTTAGGATAATTCGCCGGCCTTAATATGCGTTTTTCAGCGGCGATCAGCTCGACGATCTCGCGTTTCTTCCAGATATGGTCCCCGGAAGTCAAGACGTCGACCTGGCTGGAGAATAATTCCTCGGAGGTCTTGTTGGTTATCCCGGAGCCGCCGGAAGAGTTCTCGGCATTGGCGATAACCATATCCAGGCCGAACTCTCTTCTTAATTCCGGGACGAGCCTTTTGACCGCGTCCCGGCCTGGCTTGCCTACTATGTCGCCGATAAATAGTATTTTCATATCAAGATACTCTTTCGGCTAGCAGTTTTCATCTGAAAGCTGTCCTCTGAAAACCGAGCTTACTTTGCGTACTCTATGGCCCTGGTTTCCCGGATTACCGTAACTTTTATCTGTCCGGGGTATTCCATCCCTTCTTCGATACGTTTGCGGATATCCCGCGCGAGATTGATCGCTTCAGCGTCGGCGATCTTTTCCGGCTGCACTATGACCCGTATCTCGCGGCCGGCCTGGATCGCGTAAGATTTATCCACGCCTTTAAACAGGTTGGCGATAGACTCCAGCTTCTCCAGCCGTTTTATATACGTCTCCAGGGTTTCCCTTCTGGCTCCCGGCCTGGCGGCGCTTATCGCATCAGCGGCTACAGTCAGGACAGCGAAGAAGCTCTTCGGTTCCGCTTCTTCATGATGCGCCTCAATGGCGTGGACAACCTCCGGGGATTCATTGTATTTCTTGGCCAGGTCAGCTCCCAGTTTGGCGTGCGTCCCTTCCACCTGGTGATCCACCGCCTTGCCTATATCGTGCAAAAGCCCGATCCTGCGGGCCAGCTTGAAATTCAGCCCCAGTTCCGAAGCCATCACTCCCAGCAAATATGAGACTTCCTTGGAATGCTGCAGCGCGTTCTGCCCGAAACTGGTGCGGTGCTTGAGCCGGCCTAAAAGCCTTACCAGTTCCGGATGCAGGCCGTCCACACCTGAGTCAAAGGCCGCGCGCTCCCCTTCTTCACGGATCTTTTCATCCATTTCCTTCTTGGTCTTCTCCACTATCTCTTCAATGCGCCCGGGATGGATCCTCCCGTCGCCCAGAAGCTTCTCCAGGCTCAAGCGCGCGATCTCCCTTCTGACAGGGTCAAAACAGGAAAGGGTGACCGCCTCAGGAGTATCATCGATGATCACATCCACTCCGGTGGCCATTTCCAGCGCCCGGATATTCCTTCCTTCGCGGCCGATAACCCGGCCTTTCATCTCATCATTGGGAAGATTGACCACACTGACCGTCGATTCCACCGTATGCTCTACGGCGCAGCGCTGGATGGAAAGGCTGATGATCTCCGCGGCCTTTTTATCCGCTATGCCCCGCAACTCTTCTTCCTGCTTCTTAATCAATACCGCCTTTTCGGCGTTTAGTTCTTCGTTCAGCCGGCTTAAAAGGATCTGCCTGGCCTCTTCCACGGAAAGAGAGGCTATCTTTTGCAGCCTTTCCTTCTCTTCGGCGATCAAACCATGCAACTGGCCTTCTTTCGCCTTTAACCCCTCTTCCTGTTTTTTCAAACCTTCCTGGCGCGACTCGATATCTTTTTCTTTCTTTTCCAAAAGATCAAGCCTGCGGTCGATATTCTCTTCTTTCTGGGTAAGCCGTTTTTCCAGATTGACGATCTCCTGCCTGCGGTCCTTGGTCTGCTGTTCGAAATCCTGCCGCATCTTGTAAAGCAGGTCTTTTGCCTCTAATTCCGCCGAACGGCGGCGGTCTTCCGCTTCTTTTTTCGCCTGTTCTTCAATGAACTTCGCCTTTTCCTCGGCATCCTGGATCTTTTTCTCCGCCATATACCTGCGCAGCGAATAACCGATAACGGTAGAGATCAGGGCTACCGCGATAAAAATAATTATGTTAAGCATCTATCTGCCCTCCGACTATACCCGGCTCAAAACCGGGAGTTGAAACAGTTATGCCTTGTAAGACAAACTGCCCCTGGACACAATAAATTCTTGTGCCCCTGTTGTTATTTTACGCGTTTTTCCTGTTTTTCAGGCAAAGATAAGTTTTTTGACGTCTACGTCGGTTGTGGTGGTGGGGATAACGGGCAGAACTTGGAAGTCAAACGCCAGGCCTATGGACGCAGTCCCAGAGGGAAGCCTTCTTAAGAAACGGTCGTAGTATGCCTTGCCCCGGCCAAGCCGCTTTCCTTTTCTATCAAAGGCCAGCCCCGGCACAATAACAAGGTCTATCTTCTTCAAAGGGACCGGCTCTTTCCGGACCGGTTCCAATATACCGTAAGGGCCTTTCAGCAACCCGCCCTTTTCTTTTAACAAACAAGGCTTCATCATTCTATTTTTCCCGCAAACGGGAACCGCGACTGTTTTGCCCAGCCTTTGCGCATCTCTTATCATATCCGCCGTATTAACCTCTCCGCCTAATGACATATAGAACATCACTATCTTTGCTTCTTTAAAAACTCGGGTTCGAAAAAGCTTTTCTTTTATGATCTCGCTTTTTTTGTTCCGGTTTTCCTCCTTCTCTCTTTTTATCCTAAGTAAGATTTTATTACGAATACCGTCCTTTGTCAATCTTAAGTCCGCCATCTTCTTAAACCGGGTTATTTACCGCCAGCCTGCGGGGTTTGGCGGACTTTGAGCAGTCCCTGGGAGGGTTTATCTTCTTCATCCGCCCGAAATCCTGCTTCTTTTCCATCTGGCGCCATATCAGGACCCAGGCGCAATCCCGCTGAGGGTCTAATTCGCATTTTCCTTTATTCATCCCGCCGCAAGGGCCGTTAAGCAGGCCTTTTGCGCAGAGCGTAACCGGGCAGATCCCTTCGGTTATCCCGAGGACGCATGCCCCGCACATCGAACATTTCTCGCTGAAATTCCCCTGGCCGTCCATAACCGCGCCGAACAAGGTATTACATCCGGGCAATACCGCCAGCCCCAGCCTGTCGTTATCCTTGACCGACTGCGCGCCTGAACCGCAAGCCAGGACCAATACCGCGTCAGCCTGGCGCAACAGTTGCATGTTCTTGGCCAGTTCGCTTTTCAGTTTAGCGGCTACACAGGTCGATTCCGGCAGACAAAATCCTAGAACACTCTTTCCTTTAGCCTCTAATTGTTCCTTTATCTGCTTGACCTGGGCCTCGCCGCCGCTGCCACAGGTAGTAGCGCAGTCGCTGCAGCCGACAATAAATATTTTTTGATAGTTTTTTAAGCTATCCTCTATTTCCGCAAACGGTTTTAACTCTGATATAATCATAGATCCCCCGATAGCCCCCGGATAATAACCGGCTGTTTACGCCCTGAAATGAGAGCCGGATTTAATTAAATTTTATCACGGTTTGATTGCCGGCTCAAGGGAAAAGAAAAAGAAAGGGACGGTCCTATTATTAAAGAACCGTCCCCAAAATAAAATATCCCCGCACTGTGCCGTTGAATATGATGGGCTGAACCTTTTAGGTACAGGTGGGAACTTTCTCTTTTACGCCTTAGCGTTAAAGAAGTATAGCTCCCGGTATCTTGGTGTTGGTTCACCAATCATCAAGTCTTCATCGTACACGGCAGGGATATAAAAGATCTTTTTCTGACGGAAAAAGTATAGCACACAACCGCGGATACGTCAAGTTCAGCGCAGGCGGGCGGAAAATTCTTCTTTGAGGCAGGATATTACCGCATCGTGCACCAGGTTTATCTCAGCCTCGGTCAGGGTCCTGTCATCCGAAGAATAACGGCAGGATACGGTCAGGCCTTTATAACCGGGCTCGATTGGTTTGCCCTGGTAACGGTCAACGACTTCGGCTTCTTTGATCAGATCGCGGCCTTTATCCAGGATCGCTTTGATTATCTTCTCCGCCGGCAGGCCTTCAGACAGGACCATGCTTATGTCCCTGACCGCGAACGGGAATTTAGGCAAAGGCGAGAATTTATTCTCCGTACTGATCAAAGAAAATACTTTGGGCAGGTCGATCTCCGCGCCGAACACCTCTTTGTTCTTTATCTCCATCCGCTCGAGGATCTTTCTCTCTAACCTGCGGAGCGTGCCTATATCATTATCCCCGGCAAGAACCTGGAATGCGTACGCGCCTTGGGCAATAAACCGCAGATCGTTCACGCGCACATTCAAGCGTTTGAGCAGGGTTTCGATTATCCCTTTTAAATGCAGGAACCCGGCCTCATCCTGGATCCGGCCTTTATCGAACCAAACCGGCTTGCTCCCGCACAAACAGATCCCCAGGCGGTATTCTTCCTGGATCCGGTTCGCGTCCAGGCGATAGATATTGGCGATCTCAAAGATACTCACGTATTCCTGTTTCTGTTTGAGATTATGCGAAACACCGCGCACAAGGCTGGGCATAAGAACAGGCCGCATTACCTCCTGCTCGACGCTCAAGGGATTACAAACCGCGATCAAAGAATCCGGAGTATTCCAAAAACCTTCCAGGCTTTTTCTGTCGATCAGGCTGTAAGTAACCACCTCGTTAAGCCCCAGCCCGCAGAGGATATCCTTGCACTGGCCGATACGGTCCTGCGCCCCGTCCCCCTGATTCTTTAAAACCACCCTGGCCAGCGTCGACGGGATATTCGCGAAGCCATAGATCCGGGAAACCTCCTCGATCAGGTCGACTTCCGCCTTAACATCCAGGCGCCAGGAAGGGATCTTGACTTCCAGAAATCCTTTTTTTGTTTCTTTTATCTCAAAACCCAGACCGGCCAGGATATTATTCACTTTTACCTGGGGGATCTCACAGCCGAGGCGCCTCTTTATCCCTGCCGCGGTCAACACCACTTTAGATTCTTTTATGCGGCTGGCGCCTGAGCTTGCCGCACAAGTCAGTTCCCCGCCGCAAAGCTCTAAGATCACTTTCGCTGCCCTTAACGACGCCTTATCCGGGCTGGCGGGATCGATCCCGCGTTCAAACCTGTACGCCGCGTCGCTGGTCATTCCCAATTTCTGCTTGCCGCGTCTGATCAGAACAGGATCGAATATCGCGGCCTCTAAAAGGATATTCCGGGTTTCATCCGTTACCTCAGTATCCTTACCGCCCATAACCCCGGCAATGGCCACGGGGTTTTTCTTGTCGGCGATCACCAGAATATCCCGGCCCAATTTTCTTTCCTGCCCATCGATAGTGAACAGTTTTTCCCCATCAACAGCCCGGCGGATCAAGACCATCCGGTCGTTTAGTTTATCCAGATCGAAAGCGTGCAAAGGCTCGCCTGTTTCAAATAAAACATAATTAGTGATGTCCACTACGTTATTCACGCTGCGCAGGCCCAAGGATTCCAAACGGATCCTGAGCCACTCTGGCGACGGCCCTACTTTTATATCACGAATGACCCTGGCAGTGTATAGAGGGCAATCTTTTTTATCTTCTATCTCAATGCTGAATTTTTCCGCTCCGGGGGCATCCAGCTTAGCGGACTTCGCGGCTGCGGCCTTTATCTTTTTCCCGGTAAGCGCCGCGGCCTCCCTGGCCACGCCGATAACACTGAGCCAGTCCGGGCGGTTAGAGGTGATCTCGATCTCGAAGACAAAATCACCGGATATCTCTTCGACAGCCTTGACTTCGAGGCCGGCCATAGTTAATTTCTCCGCCAGCTCATGCGCGGGCATCTTTATATCTACGAATTCTTTTAACCAGTTATACGTTACTTTCATTATTCCCTATGCCTCTGCCTTTCCCTATCTTATTTCACCTAAAACTGTTTTAAGAAACGCAGGTCGTTCTCAAAAAGCAGTCTGATATCGTTTATCCCGTATTTAAGCATGGCAATGCGATCCACGCCCATGCCAAAAGCGAAACCGGTGTATTTGTCCGGGTCATAACCCACATTCCTAAAGACATTGGGGTGGACCATACCCGAACCTAGGATCTCCAGCCAGCCCTTTTTCCCGCAGACCGAGCAGCCTTTGCCTTTGCAGATAATGCAGGATATATCCACCTCCGCCGACGGCTCGGTAAACGGGAAGAAATGCGGCCGGAAACGCATCTTTATATCCTGGCCGAATATGCCTTTGGCGAAAAACTCCAGCACCCCCTTCAAGTCGGCAAAGGTAATATTCTCGTCGACCATAAGGCCCTCGATCTGGTGGAACATGAAAGAATGCGAGGCGTCCACCGCGTCCGGGCGGAAGACCCTGCCCGGGGCGACAATGGCCAGCGGGGGTTTGCGGGTTTTCATCGCCCGAACCTGCACCGTGGAAGTCTGGCTGCGTAAAAGATATTTCCCTTCACTTCCGGCAGGGACGTCCAGATAAAAAGTGTCAAAGGCCTCGCGCGAAGGATGCTCCATCGGGATATTCAGGCCGGTAAAGTTATTGTATTCGCTTTCGATCTCAGGGCCTTCGACCACGCTAAAGCCCATCTTCTTGAACATGTCGCAGATCTCATTAGCGATCAAAGTTAATGGATGCCTGCGGCCCAGATCCTGACATATCCCGGGCAGGCTTATATCCACGCCGGATGTTTGCGCCTGGCTGTCCGGCTGGCCCAAGGATCTTTGTTTTTCGTCCAGAAGCGCCATCACCCGGTTTTTCAATTCGTTCACCTGTTTGCCGAAAGAGCCGCGTTCCTGCACAGGCAAACCCGGGATGGTCGAGGTCAACTGCGGAATGAGCCCTTTTCTACCCAGGTATTTCAGCCGCAGTTCTTCCAACGCCTCAGCCGAATCTGCCGGACCTATATCCTGTTCTAACGCTTTTTTAATCGAATCAATATCCATATCAACCCCGATATCCCCGCCAGTACCAGGACCAGCCTGGCCTTGGCAGCGCTGACTTTTTCTTTTATCTTTACCCCATCAGAAACCTTGTTTATCGCCTGCGCGTGTATATCCAGATCCCCGCCGTGCTCCTGGCAGCTGCGGTTAAATATTCCGGAAATGCGGACGATATCCCCTCTATTTTTATAGTCGCCGGTCATGCGGACATCCAGGGCCATCTCTCCCGGAACCCACACGCCTAGGGCATTCTGGCCATCGTGCACATTTATCCAGGCAAATTTCCCGCGCGCCATTTTATCGCCGATAACCTCGCCCTGATAAACCACGGTCTTGCCGTCGTATTCCCTGGACCGGCTGATCAATTCCGCGCTGGGAACTGTTTGGGCATACCCGTTATTATAAAAGGCTGTTATGCCAAGAACAAAACCCAGAAGAAGTATTTTATTTATCGATCTTGGCATTATTTCCCCTTTACCGCGGCCACGATAAATCCAGCCAGGGTCAGAACAGACATGAATTCCAGCCTACCTGCCCACATCTGTATAATATAAGTTACTTTCAGTACCGCAGGCATACTCACCTGGGTTATACCGCAGGAAAGCCCGACATTTGCCGCCGCGGAAGTGGATTCGAACAAAGACTCCAGAAAAGGATAACCGCAGAACATCCCTATGATCGCGCCCGCGGCATAAAGCACCAGATACCCCAATGTTATCATCAGAGCCGCCCTGACCATCTTATCATCCAGGAACATCTCCCGGATATGGTGGAATTTCTGAACAATAACTGTCCTGTCCGGCAGGATTATCCTTTTCAGGTCCTGGCGCAAAGCTTTATAGATTATGCCCACGCGGATCATTTTGATCGCGCCGGTGGTGGAACAGGCCGCTCCTCCCAAAGCCATGGCGCAGATCACCCCCACCATTGCCAGGTTATTCCAGTCGCAAAGGAATTGCTGGGCATATATGGTCTGGAAACCTGTGCCGGTATGGCCGGAGATCAGCTGGTAAAATCCTTTACGGAATAATACCAGGGCCTTGGGATAAATCCCTGTCTGATGCAAACCGACAGCGGTGATCAGGAAAGTTATTATGAGAGATACAAAAAGGGCCCGGCTTTCGATATTCCTGGCCATCTCCTTGAAATTACCGTTCCAGACATGGTAATGCAGTTTGAAATTGATCGCCCCCATTATCATAATAACGATCGTGATCACCTCATACGCAAGGCTATGGTAATAAAGGATACTTTGTGACTGCGGGGCAAAACCGCCGGTATCAAAAGCGGCCATAAATATGCACGCGCCGTGGAAGAAAGCGTTAAACGGCTTCATCCCGTTAAATATACCGGTTACCCCCAAAGCGATAGTCCCCAGGACCAGAAAAACGATGCTGACCAGCCAGATGAACCTGCTGCCATGGATGACATTAGGCAGGATCTTTTCGTCCCTTGCTTCGCCGACATACATACGAAAAGCCCCGGAGAATCCTTTAACGAATAAAGACACGGCCACAATAACAATACCCTGCCCGCCGAAGAACATGATCAAATGCCGCCACAGGTTGTGGCTGTATGAAAGATGGTCCATGTCCCGGACCAGCGTTAAACCGGTAGTAGCCAACCCGGACATAGTATCAAAGCAGGCGTCTAGAAAAGATGCCCAATGCCCGCTAAGATACAGAGGTATTGCCGCCAAGACCATTGCCGCCACCCAGGAGAGCGATACCACGATCATCCCCTGCATCCAGTTCAGGTCCTTTTCGGTAAAACATACCTTGGTCAGAATAAGCCCCAGAATAAGAGACACCTCTATGCCGACCATGAAATCCATTGCCGGGCTGGGTTCCCTCAGGAAAATACCCAATAAGAAAGGAATAACCATTGTCGCGGCCAAAGAAAGAATTATCTTGCCGAGATAATAGCCTATCGCCTTTACGTCTTCTATGTTCGGCCTGGGGATCATATTTTAAACGAGAGGATTAAAGAGATAAAAAAACCGGCGAGAATAATGCATAAGGCATAGGATATCTCGGTGGCAACGCCTAAGATTATGTTCCGGACATTCCTTGCTTTCATTGTTTTATAGCTTGCCCAGCAATAGATTTATCAACTGCGACTCGCCGCCTACCAGGGTCATGGCAATGATATCATCGCCCTCGGAGAAAACAGTATCTCCCCTGGGGACAATAACTTCCTCGCCGCGTAAAATAGAAACCAGAACCGAATCTTTGGGCAGAAGCACTTCTTTAAGCGGCTTATTGATCACCGGGGAATCTTTAGGCAGGTCTACCCGGACGATCGCGAGCTTCCCCCGGGCGAAACTCATCAGCTTGACCACATCGGAGAAAGAAACTTCCTCTTCGATGATCTTTCCGATGATCATGGTCGAATCCACCGGGACGTCTATCTCCAGCTCGGAAAATACCCGCTCGTTATCCGGGTTATTCACCCGGCCGACAGTGCGCTTGGCGTTAAACAGCTCTTTGGCCAGCTGGCATATTATAAGATTGTCCTCGTCGTCACCGGTCACCGCGGCGACAACATCCGCGCGCTTAGCCCCGGCCTCTTCCAGTATTTCCGGATCGCAGCCGTCGCCGTTAACCACCAACGCTTCCAGTTCTTTAGCAATGCTTTCGCAGGTATCCTTGTCTTTTTCGACAATGCTGACCGTATGCTTGCTGGCGCAAAGCCTTTTCGCCAGGAAATAACCGACCTTACCCGCGCCTACGATTATAATATACATGGCCTATCCCCTGAGATTATATGCCGAACTGCGCTTTTATCTTCTTCAGGCTGGCGACCTTGACCACAGCCATCAGGATATCTTTAGCTTTTAATACGGTCTTGGGTTCGGGGATAATGATCCCCTCCAGCCGCCGCAACGCCACCACCATGAATTCCTGGGGGACATTGACGTCCTGTACGGTCTTGCCGATAAGCTCTTTTTTGACCTCCAGCTCTAAAACACCCAGGTCCTTGGTTTCGATAAGGTAGCTGGAAAAACGGCTCTCCACGATCTTGTCTCTGATCATTGAGGCGAAAAGAGTGGTCCCGCTCAATATATCCAGGCCCAGGGCCTTGAATATATTCGCCCTGCGCGGATCGTATATCCTGGCAATGACCTTGGGGATCTTGAATATCTTTTTAGCCACCTGGGCGGCGATCAGATTCGTATTATCCCCATTGGTCACGCAACAGAAGGCGTCGGCTTTTTCAACGCCCGCCTGCTTAAGGAGCGCCAGGTCAAAACCATTGCCGGTCAAAGACAGGCCGTTAAAGGTATTGCCCAGCCGGTCAAAAGACTTCGAGCTTTTGTCGATTATAACTACGTTATGGCCCTCGTTTGCCAGGAGTTTGGCCAATTCCGACCCTACCCTGCCGCAACCGACTATTATAACGTACATATCAGCCTTCCTCTAACGCATCAAAACAGGATTAACCTTTTGATTTTTCAACCAGCTTCTTAAAGGCTTTGTTCTCGGTAACCGCCAACTCTGCCAGGATCTTACGATCCAGCTCGATATTGGATTTTTTCAGGCCGGCGATGAATCTATTGTAAGTAATTCCTTCGACTCTGCATGCCGCGTTGATCCGGGCGATCCAAAGCTTGCGGAAATCCCTCTTGGCCACTTTGCGGTCCCTGTAGCTGTAAACCATGGCGTGCATAAGCGCACGGCGGGCCTGCTGGAATTGCGTGCTTCGCCTGCCCCAGAAACCCTTGGCTTGTTTTAATACCCTCTTCTTCCTTTTCTTGGTAGCTGCGCTGTGTTTTACTTTTGCCATTTCAATTTCTCCTTTTCAAATAAACTTCTTAACCCCGCGGGTTTTACCCGTAGGGCAGCATCTTCTTAAGATACTTCAGTTCTTTCTTGTTTACCACGGTCCTGGACTTGCGCAGGCCGCGCACGCGCTTGGCGTTTTTATTGGTCTGCAGGTGGCTCTTGCCGCCGGCAGTGAATTTGATCTTTCCTTTTTTGGTAGTCCGGAATCTCTTGGCTACGCCTTTTTTCGTTTTTAACTTTGGCATTTTATCCTCTTTTATTTTCTTGTCAGTTTTTTTATTCTTTGCCTTTTTTCGGCGCCAGGACCAGAGACAGTATTTTGCCTTCCAAGGTAGGCTCTTTCTCTACCAGCCCTTCTGCCTGGGTGTCTATTATGAATCTATCTAAAATCTTCCTTCCCAAATCCGAATGCTCTATCTGTCTGCCTTTAAAGAAAAGGTCGATCTTGACCCTGTCTTTTTTCTTCAAAAAACTCTGGGCCTGCCTCATTTTTACCAGATAATCATGCTCGTCGATATTCGGGTGAAGACGGATCTCTTTTATGCGGCTCTGTTTCTGGTTCTTCTTGGCCTCGCGCTCTTTCTTTTCCTGGTCATACTTGAATTTACTGAAATCCATGATCCTGCACACAGGCGGATTCGCCTGCGGCGCTACTTCCACCAGGTCTAATTCATATTGCGCGGCCAGCTCCCGGGCTTTATCCGTGGAAACCACTCCCAGCTGGTTGCTTTCCGGCCCGACCAGACGCACCTCGGGGACGCGGATCTTTTCGTTGATACGGATATATTTTTTTATCTCTACCACCTCCTCATTTTTGGGGTTTAGCCCGGGTTGCCGGCATCCGCCGTAACCCTGGTTGCCCCGTTTACATTATACTACTTTTTCCCTGATCTCATTCTTTAACTTTTCAGTGAATTCCTCAAGGCCCATGCTTGCCTGGTCTTTAACATGCCTTTTACGCACATTGACAGAACCGGCTTTTTCCTCGCGCTCCCCAAGGACCAGGATATACGGTATCTTATCTATCTCCGCCTGCCGGATCCTTTTATTCAGGGTCTCGCTGCGGTTATCCATCTCTACCCGTATACCGGCGTCTTCCAGGGCTTTTTTGACTTTTAAACCATACGCATTGGATTCTTCGCGCACCGGTATTATCCCTGCCTGGACCGGAGCCAGCCATAAAGGAAAATCGCCCATATATTGTTCGGTGAGGCAGGCGGTAAATCTCTCCACGCTTCCCAGCAACACCCGGTGAAGCATGATCGGCTGTTTCAATGAGCCGTCGGCGTCAACATAAGTCAGATCGAACCTTTTGGGCAGGGCGAAATCGCATTGCACTGTGGCGCACTGCCAGGAGCGTTTCAGCGCGTCTTTTAATTTTATATCTATCTTCGGCCCGTAGAACGCGCCGTCTCCTTCGTTTATCTCGTAAGCCAGACCCAGGTCTTTCAGGGAATTTTCCAGGGCGTCGGTAGCTAATCTCCAGTCTTCATCCGAACCAATGGACTTAGCCGGCCGGGTGCTAAGTTCGATACCCAGGTTGTTGAACCCGAAAAGTTTCATTGTGCTAAATACAAATTCCACAACGTCTTTTATCTCTGCCTTTAATTGCGAAGGCAGGCAGAATATATGAGCGTCGTCCTGGGTGAAACCGCGCACCCGAAGTAATCCGTGCATGACCCCCGCCTTTTCATGGCGGTAAACTGTACCCAGCTCAAAGAGCCGGATCGGCAGGTCCTTGTAACTGCGGGTCTTGGATTTGTAGATCAAGATATGCCCCGGGCAGTTCATCGGTTTCAAGACAAACTCCTTATCGTCTATCTTGAATGTATACATGTTCTCCCGGTAATAATCCCAGTGCCCCGATGTTTTCCACAGCTCCGCCTGCATGATATGTGGAGTGACCACCAGCTGGTAGCCGCGCTTCAGGTGCTCGTCCTTCTCGAAATCCTCGATGATCTTTCTCAAAAGCGCGCCCTTGGGGTGATAAAAAACCAGGCCAGGGCCGGCTTCTTCCTGATAAATATCAAAGAGCTCAAGCTGAGGGCCGACCTTGCGGTGATCGCGCAGTTTTCTTTCTTCGAGGTCCTTCAAATACGCGTCTAATTCTTTCCTGCTTTCAAAACAAGTCCCATAGATCCGCTGAAGCATGGGATTTGTCTCAATGCCGTGCCAGTAGGCCCCGGCAACGGACAATAATTTGAACGCCTTGATCTGCCCGGTGGAATCTATATGCGGCCCGCGGCAAAGATCCGCGAAATTGTCGCCGGTTTTGTATATAGAAACTTTCTCGTCGGCTATGTCCCGGATCAGTTCCAGCTTGTAGCTCTCGCCCAGCTTTTTAAAGATCCTTTCCGCTTCAACCTTGCTCAGGTCCTGACGGGTGAATTTCTCATCCCGCTTGACGATCTCAGCCATCTTCGTTTCAATCCTGGCCAGATCCTCGTCGGTAAAAGGCTCTTTCTTGTCGAAATCGTAGTAAAACCCATCCTCGATCGCCGGGCCGATAGTCAGCTTTGTTTCCGGCCAAAGCTCTTTTACCGCCTCAGCCATCACGTGCGAACAGGAATGTCGTAATACGTTAAGATCCATATTCTTTAATTAGAAAATTTAAATGGGCCCATGAGGACTTGAACCTCAGACCTTTGCGATGTCAACGCAACGCTCTAACCAACTGAGCTATGAGCCCGAATTTTTCAAAAGGCATTCGTTCATAGCGAACACCTTTTTAAGCAATGACTGATGGCCTAGTCCCCCTGCTCTCCCAGAAGGAATCCCGAGCGTTCTGCGCGAGGGACTGAGCTATGAGCCCGGAACTTCTTAATAGGCAAAGTGGGCAAGGAGGGAGTTGAACCCTCACGACCTTACGGCCAACAGATTTTAAGTCTGTCGTGTATGCCATTCCACCACTTGCCCTCAAATTTTCGAGGAACCGAGAAAATTTGACCCCGAGTATTTGTCTATTAATCCTTATAAATACGAGGGGGCGTATATTGTTCTGTAATTTTTGCTTTTGAACTTGCCACTTCGTTCGCTACGCCCCTTGCCGGGGCGTTTAACGCTCACTCTGTGCCATTTTAATTTCCTTACCGGGAAATTAAAATGGAGGCGACGAGCGGATTCGAACCGCTGAATAACTGTTTTGCAGACAGTTGCCTTGCCACTTGGCTACGTCGCCGGATCTATAAAATCTTTACTGCCTCTTTAATGATGGTATCAACCTCAGCCAGGCAGCCGACGCCAACCCTGCCGCAAGCAAGCCCGCCTTTGCGCGGTTGCACAAATTTATACCCCAGGGATCCCAGCTTCTTGATATTGGCCTGGGTGATCTTATTCAGGTACATATTCTCGTTCATCGCCGGGCAAAAGAGCACCGGCGCTTTTGTCGCCGAGATAATACAGGTCAAAAGATCGTCGCATATCCCGCAGGCGGCCTTAGCCAGGATATTCGCGGTAGCCGGAGCGATTAAAACCAGGTCTGCCTTATCCGCCAGAGAAACATGCTCGATCTCCCAAGACTGTGGGTCATAGACCATATCTCCGTATACCTTATTTGCCGAAAGGCTCGCAAATAATAAAGGGCTTATGAAATCCCGGGCCTCTTTGGTCATTACCACGTTGACCGAAAATCCCTCGTCTCTCAAACGCCGGGTGATCTCACAAGCCTTGTAGATGGCAACGCTGGCGGTAACCCCTAGAATAACCTCTTTCTTTTTAACCATTGGTTATCCCGGACTAACCTTTAACCTTAACCATGCCTTCAGAGATCTCCTGCAAGGCAACTATCGACGGTTTGGTATTCGGGTTGGTCTGCACTGTGAGCTTGGGTTTGCCTTCGGCGAGCTCCAGCGCCCTTTTGGAAGCCAGAACCACTAATTTGTACAAAGACCCGCCGCTCTTGTCTAATAATTTTTCCAATTCCACATATTCCATTAATCCAGCCTCCTGGTAACGCTACTGAAAATTTTTAACAATTATGCTTTTAAGCTGCCTGACTGCCTTGGAAAGATCCCGGTTTACCAGCGAATAATCATAGTTGTGGCAGGACCGCATCTCTTCTCTTGCCCGTCTTAGCCGCCTGCGGATCTCATCTTCCCGGGTCTGGCTGCATCTTTTGTGTATCCTGCCGGCCAGCTCTTCCATAGAAGGAGGCATAACAAAGATAGTCCGTGTTTGCGCGGGATAAAGCCTTTTAACCCTGGCCGCGCCTTTAAGGTCCAGGCAGAGTATTACCCCTTTCCCGCGTATAAGCTGGTCATCCACAGCCCGTCTGGCTGTTCCGTAATAATACCCTAAATATCTGGTCCATTCAAGGATTTTTTTCTGCCGCAGGTTTTCTTTGAACTTATCCGCACTGATAAAAAAATAATCCCTGCCGTTTATTTCGCCGGATCTCTTTGGCCTGGTGGTAAAAGAAACCGACTTAGCCAATTTCTTTTGGAGCCTCTTGTCCGCCAAGATCTTCTGGGCCAGGGTGGTTTTACCTGAACCTGAAGGCCCGGAAATAACAAATATCCTGCCCGGAACAGCCTCTTTTTTTAAACCGGCTTTCATTCTATGTTCTGCGCCTGTTCGCGCAGTTTTTCGATCTGGCTTTTCATCTGAACCACGCGGCCGGAGATCTGCACATCGCAGGATTTCGCGCCCATGGTATTAGCCTCCCGCTGCATCTCCTGACAGATAAAATCAAGCTCTTTACCTATTGCGCAGGAAAGGTTTAGCTTATCCTTAAAGCTCTTTATATGAAAATCCAAGCGGTCTATTTCTTCGGCGATATCCGCGTCTTTCAGAAAAGCGGCGCGCTCCGCGTCTATCTTGATCTGCCGGCTTTTTTCCCGTATTATCTTAGCGAACCTGCCCCGGATAAATTTTAAATTAGCGGACAGGGCTTTGGAATTCGCGTCAAGATGCCCGAACAAAGCCCGTCCCTCTTTACTGCGCGTGGCGCTAAGTTCGTTCAAAGCCATTGCCACGGCTTTGCCTAAATGCGGCCAGAACCTGGCCACCGGGATCTTCTCCTCTGTCAACGCTAAAACGCCGGGCAACCCGACCAGCGTGTTTATATTCATCCCGTCGGATATCTTATACAGCCTGGAGATATCTTTTATCTCCGCGACGTATCTGCGCAGAAGCTCCTTATTTACCGAAACGCGCGGACTGGCTTTGCCGAAAACGCTCAACACGCAAATGACCCTGCCGCGTTTTAGCCGGCCCTCTATCTCTTTCTTTATCTTATCCTCGAAACAAATGAATCCGTCGGGAGAATGGAAAACCATTTCGAAAAATTTGTGGTTGGTGCTGCGCAGTTCCACATTGATGGTCCCAAACCCCGGGACCGCTGTTTCCGCGGCCCCGAACCCGGTCATGCTATTAAGCATATCATTCCCTTTAGTTAAGCCCAGACCGCTTGTTTAAATTCTTTTATAACCGCATCCTTGGTCGGATAAAGATCGACGATGACTTCCTCCGGAAGGAACCACAGTTTGATCTCCCGGGACGCCTCGACCGGGTCGGAAGAAACATGGATCACGTTCTCATAAAGCCCGGACGTCAGTATTCTTCCGTAAGAACCGCGGATCGACGTGGGATCAGCCTGTTCGGGATTCGTCGCCCCGGCCAGTTCGCGGCATTTCTGTATAGCGTCCTTGCCCCAGTAAATAAGCGCCATTACTTTTTTGCGGTCGTGCAGCTCGCCGCGCAAATACTTGGTCAGCTCGTCGAAAAAAGGCTTGTCTTTCAGATGCCGGTAATGTTCCTCGGCCAAAGCCTGGGAGACCCGGACCATTTTCGCGGCGACTATCTCCAGCTTTGTCTCGGAGAGGCGGGTAAGGATATTGCCGGTCAAAGATTTTTTAAGCCCGTCGGGTTTGATCAGAATCAGAACTGCCTGGTTCATAGCTTAGTTTCTCCTCTCATCTTGTTAACGATACGCTCTAAATCTTCCTGCGAATAAAATTCAACCACGATATGTCCCCGTTTTTTATTTTTTACGATCCGCACTTTTGTGGCTAAAGCCTGCTGTAATTGTTCTTCCAGCATTACTACTTGCGGATCGATATTTTTACTTCTTGTCCCAGGCCTGGCGCGCCCGGCCATGGGCCTGCGCGTTTTTATTATACTCTCTAACTCCCTGACAGACAAAGACTTAGAAATTATATCCCTGACCATCTTTCGCTGCATATTTACATCTTCGATTTCCAGCAACGCCCGGCCATGGGCATAAGATATTCTGCCGCTCCTCACTTCTTCCTGGATCTCGCCCGGCAATTTCAGCAAGCGCAAACAATTGGTAATAGCGACACGGGATTTCCCTAAAACATCCCCGACCTCTTCCTGGGTAAGCTGGAATTTTTCGATTAAATACTGGTATGCCCGCGCCTCTTCAATAGGATTAAGTTCCTGCCTTTGGATATTTTCAATCAACGCTAATTCCAAAGAATCCCGGTCTTCAACATCTTTGATTATCGCTGGTATCTCTTTTAAATTCAACAGGTTAGCAGCGCGAAGCCTGCGTTCGCCGGCTATTAACTCGTAATTGTCTCCTTTAGGCCTGACCAGGATCGGTTGCAACAAGCCTTTTTCTTTGATCGACTGAACCAACTCAGCCATGCTTTCCGGGTCAAAATCTTCTCTGGGCTGCAACGGGTTCGGCTTTACTTTACCAAGCTCAAGAAAAGCAATCTTCTTACTCTGAACTTCTTCGGTTGCTGGAATCAATGCGCTAATACCTTTACCCAAGGCTTTTCTTTCCATTAAACCGCTCCTTTAAATGGATGGGGTTGTATTAATATCCTGTGGAGCTTCTGTATTGTCAGGCGTAACTTGAACTCCGGCAATCTCTTTAGCCAATTCTTCATATTTTACCGCTCCCAAGTTATTCTTATCATAAAGGGCGATTGGCTTGCCATAACTTGGGGCCTCACTCAACCGGATACTGCGGGGAATAATTGATTCATAGACTTTTTCCTTGAAACTGTTCTTTACCTCCCGGATAACCTCCCGGCTAAGATTCGTGCGGAAATCCGCCATTGTTAAAACTATCCCCTCTACAGAGAGATTCTGGTTCAAATTATTCTTCACCAGGCTAATAGTATTCATTAATTGCGCCAAGCCTTCAAGCGCGTAATATTCGCATTGAACAGGGATCAGCACAGAATCAGCGGCAGAAAGGGCATTTATGGTCAACAAACCCAAGGAAGGCGGCGAATCAATAATTACAAAATCAAAGCTTTCTCTTTCTGTTACTAAACCTCTTTTAAGTCGGTATTCCCTACCCATGGCGCCGACTAACTCTACTTCCGCGCCAGTAAGATCCAAACTGGATGGCGCCAAAAACAAATTCTCTACCATTGTCTTTTGCAGTATTTCCTGGACCCCTGCTTCTTCTAGAAGGACATGGTAAGTGCTTTTCTTTATGCCATGGCGATCAACCCCCAACCCACTGGTACAATTAGCCTGTGGATCAAGGTCTACAACCAGGACTTTTTTACCTAATAATGCCAGATAGGTTGAAACATTGATCGCGGTGGTGGTTTTGGCAGTTCCACCCTTTTGATTACATACCGCTATTACTTTTCCCATTGTGTTTTAATGGTTTAGGAGATGTTCCACGTGTAACTATGCTTCTTTTTATTCGATTCCGCTATATATCAATATTATCCGAATTTTCTTTTTCTTGTCAAGGATTATTATTTACTACCGTGACCCGGACTTTGGCCATTTTTGCACCAGGCATGCCAAAAAGCCCTTTTTCTTCGTCGCAAAGAATCTCGATTTTCACCTGATCCCGGCTTACCTTTAATTCTTCCAACCCGATCTTAACCGCATCCTCAACAGTCTTACCCTCTACTTCCAGCCGGTTTTCTTTATTCATTTCACATTGACTGTTTTTAACTGGTAAACCAAGGTTAAAACGCTATTGATAGACCAATACAAAACCAACCCCGCAGGCATGTGATAAAACAAAAAGCCAAACATTATCGGCATAATTATCAATAATATCTTTTGCTGCTCTGCCGCAGCTCCGCCAATTTTGGACATTGATGATTTTTGTTGAATGAACATTATTCCTGCCATCAACAGCGGTAGTATGTTAATTTCATTCCCCAAAAGCGGCAAAGAATTAGGCAGTATAAATAACCTGTCTGGCTCTGCCAAGTCTCTGATCCACCAAAAATGCGCCCCTTTTAAAGCAATCGATCGGGTTAAAACCTGATACAAAGCAAAGAAAATAGGTATCTGCAAGATCAGCGGCAAACAACCGCCTAAAGGATTAACTTTATTCGTGCGGTACAATTCGATCATTTCCTTATTCAGCCTCTGCGGATTATCCTTATATTGCTTCTTCAACTCTTCCATCTTCGGCTGGATCGCCTGCATTACTTTCATTGAGCGCATCTGCTGTAATGTCAAGGGATACAATATGATATATATCAGCAGGCTCATGATGATTATCGCCCAACCCCAATTATGGACCAGGTTGAAAAAGAATTCCAGCATTTTGAGCATTACCTGCGCGATAACATCGAATGTGCCATAATAAATGATCGCCTGCCAATCTTTACTATTACTCCCTATTATTTTTAAATCCTGCGGCCCAAGAAATACGGCGAACTTTAAATTGCTAGTTTGTCCTGGAGCAATTTGGTATATCGGAGATACTGCTTTGACTTCAGTTTCATTGGAATTAACTTTAGTCACGCCTCCGCTGTAATTTCCGTCTAAAGGTTGAATGATCGCGCAAAAATATTTCTCGCGCAACCCTATAAATTTCAAATCGTTAAATGATTTTGTGCTTTTTATATTAGGATAGAAGTTTTTTTCTTTGGTACTGACAATAACGTCCTGCGGATTCAGCTGTCCAGAAGATGCGAGATTTAATACACCTAGAATTACAGGGATTTGAATGCTTAAATTAGTATTGGTTTTATTCTGGACATTAAGTTCTAACGTTGTGGCATACTTAGAGTTATCGAAAATAAAGCGTTTAACAATTGATTTCTCTTTATCGGAATAAACGTATGTAACCTCATTGTCTGTAACATTTTGCCTAATAAATTGCCATTTGGGGTCACCTATCAATAACCCGGCTTTCAGAAGCAATTTATAATGATTATATTTACCAAAGGCAACTTCTTTAATCGCCGCAGATGGCTCACTAAAAACTACTTTATCATTTTTATTTTGATATTCAAATTGTCCAATTTCAGGATATTCTTCTTTTGCCAAGTTTATAGGGTTTTCAACAACTGGAAGGACCGAGCCGCTGTTTTGACTGGAAACCTGGGCCGCTGGCTGAATACTCGCTTTTTGGCTGGTTTTACCCATAAAAGCTGACCAACCGAATAATACAACAAAAGACAACCCTAACGCTAAAATCAGTCGTTTTTCCATAGTTTAGTTAAGCGGATCAAAACCGGATTTACCCGATAAAGGATGGCAGCGCAATATTCTGGCCGCAGCCTTTAACCCACCTCGTAGTAAACCGTATTTGCCTACAGCCTGTTTTGCGTATTCAGAGCAGGTTGGCCAAAAGCGGCAGGATAAAGGCAGCATGCGGCTTATATATTGTTGATAAAAATTAAGAAGGGCTATTACCAGTCTTCGTAAGCTTAAAGACAAAGCACTTTTCTTCCTTTTCGTCTCCGACGAGACAAGACCTTTCTTCCGGCCTTTGTAGCCGCTTTGCTAAGAAACCCCTGGCTGCGCTTTCCCACGATATTGGATCGTGTCTTGATATGTTTTTTCATTTCTCACTGTCCTTTTGTTAAAGTGTTTTTAATTATAACACAAATAAAACCCAAGTCAACACTTAGTGTTTTGAACGAGGAGGGATTGTATCACGAAACATTTTAACGGTCAAGGGATTCTTCATCGCCGGGAGTTGTTATTTATATTGACTGCGAAAAAAAATATTGTATAATACATAAGGGTTTTTGTGATCTCCGGGTTTCTTAACCGCCAAAAGGGATTTTCCACAAAGTTATTCAATCTGTTAATAAACTGTGGATAGGGTTAATTAAAGACATGTCTGACGTGAAAACAAGCTGGGAAAAAATAAGCGGATATTTAAAGGCTAAGGTTGGGGATACGGTTTTCCAGACCTGGGTTATGCCCTTGAAGCCGAAGGAAAGGCGAGAAGGGGCTTTTGTCCTAGAGGCGCCGGACACCTTTTTCCGCGATTGGGTGGAAAAACACTACCGTCCGCTGATCCTTGAAGCAGTGGAAAATGTGCTCAAAGAACCCGTCGAATTGATTTTAGATGTCGCGGCAGGGGCCCAAACCAAAGACAAGGCTTCAAAACATCCCCCGGAGCTGGCGAAAGCAAGAATGCCGGAGCCCGGGGCTGACTTGAATTTAAATCCGCGGTATACCTTTGACAATTTTATCCTCGGCCCGTCCAACCGCCATTCCCACGCGTATTCCAAGGCGGTTGCCGAGATGCCTGGAAAAAGTTACAATCCTTTGTTCATCTACGGCGGGGTGGGACTGGGTAAAACCCATCTTATGCAAGCTATCTGCCATCATCTCAAAACCGCGTGCCCTAATTTAAAAATATGTTATATGCCCTCTGAAAAATTCACCAATGAATTGATCGACGCTATTCAGCACCATTCCACGCCGGCCTTCCGCCAGAAATACCGGAATACCGACATCCTGGTCCTTGACGATATCCATTTCATCGCCGGAAAAGAATCCACTCAGGAAGAGTTTTTCCACACCTTTAATTCATTGTATGACGCGCATAAACAGATCATCATTTCTTCCGACCGTCCGCCGAAGGAAATTGCCAACCTGCAGGAAAGGCTGGTTTCCCGTTTCAGCTGGGGGTTGACCACCGATATCCAGCCTCCGGACCTGGAAACCCGCGTGGCTATATTAAAAAAGAAGATTGAGCGTGAGCCGGTCGCTGTTCCGGACGACGTGATTTTTTTCATCGCTCAGTTGATAAAAACCAATATCCGCGAGCTGGAAGGGGCGCTGATCAGGATCATCGCATATTCACTATTGGAGGAAAAAACCATTACCCTGGAGCTGGCAAAAGAAGTGCTTAAAGACCTGATAAAAGAACCTAAGAAATTAACCACTGTGGATTTTATCCAGCGCTGCGTAGCCGAAGAATGCGGAGTAACTATCCAAGACCTGAAATTAAAACGCCGGAATAAAACAATCGTTCTTCCAAGGCAGATCGCCATGTTTTTAAGCCGGGAGCTCACTGATCTGTCTTTTCCGGAAATAGGTATTCATTTTGGGGGGAAAGACCATACTACTGTTTTACATTCATATAATAAGATAAAAGCGGAATTAACGGTAAATGAGGCTTTAAAATCAAAGGTAGATAAGATTATACAGGTTATCCAACAGTAAATTAACCGGTTATTAAGAGGTAAAAATTCGGGTAAGTTTAATAAATCTAATAAGATAAATAGATTTTAACAGAAACCAAACCCCATTACTGATAATACGATATTTAGATTTAATATAACAATAATAATAGGAGGCAAGAATGCGGTTTAAAGTGGGTAAAGATGTTCTATCTAAAGGTATTGATACAATACAAAATATAATTAGCTCGAAAGCAACCTTACCTATACTATCAAACTTTTTACTGGAAGCACAGAAGGATACATTAAGGTTAACCGCGACAGATCTTAATATAGGAATAAGCTGTGTAATACCTGTGGATATCCAGGAACAAGGTGTGATAACTATCCCTGCCAGGAGATTTAGTAATATTATAAAAGAATTATCGGACAATGAAGTGGAGGTTAATACTAAAAAAAATAACATAGTGATTATTGAAAGTAAAAACTGCCAATTTAAGATAATCGGACTGCCAGCTGAAGAATTCCCCAAGCTGCCGGAGTTTAAAGATAAAGAAGCGATAAAAATAGAGCAGGCGCTTTTAAAACATATGCTCAACCAGACCGGATTCGCTGTTTCTTTGGATGAAACAAGGTATATTTTAAACGGCATACTTTTTAAAATATCCAAAGACCAACTGACCCTGGTGGCGACAGACGGGAAACGCCTGGCCATCAGCAGGAGCAAGTTGAGCCAGCCGGTAAATAAAGAGGTGAGTATAATCGTTCCCTTAAAAACCATCCAGGAGTTGCAAAGGAACCTTACGGATACAGGGGACGTGTCTTTATTGATCGGACCTAACCAGATCCTTTTTGATTTCAAGGACGCGGTGATCATTTCGCGCCTGATTGAAGGCGAGTTCCCGGATTATCAACAGGTTATACCGCCGGCCTGCGATAACAAAATAAAGATCGGCAGGGAGCAATTTTTGCTGGCCATACGCCGGGCGTCGCTTTTGGCCACGCCGGATTATCAGGCGGTAAAATTTGAGGTGTTCAAGGAAAAACTGGTGATCTCAAAATCCACTCCGGATGTCGGCGAATCCCGGGAAGAGGTCCCCATAGAATATCAAGGGAAAGAGATCGTGATCGGGTTTAACCCGGTATACCTGATCGATGTGCTGAAAAACCTGACCGGCGAAAAGATCGACTTTGAGATCTTGGGGAGCGAAAAACCCGGGGTCGTGCGCAGCGAGGGGTATGTTTATATAGTCCTGCCGATGCGGCTGAGTTAAAATAAATTTATGGAGCCGATAAAAAATTCGGTTTTATCCTTACTGTCGGAGTTAAAGGCCAAAAAGAAAGACCCCTTTTTTGCCGACCCCGAAGTACTGTTGAAAGACGCCTTTGCTAAAAAAGAGCTCGGGCACATAAAATTCGGTTCGGTTAAAAACGGGGTCCTGTATATAACCGTGGACTCTTCGGTTTGGATATATTATTTGAACATGCAGAAAAAAAGGATATTGACCCGGCTGGCATCGCGGGCATCCGGGATCAAGGATATCCGGTTTAAAATCGGAGAGGTCGGCGGGGGGAGTTAAAAAATTATTGCAATAAGCAGCATTAGTGATACAATTACTTAATTTTCAAAAGGCTAAAAATGAAAGACAAAGATAAAAAGATGGGAAAAACCACGGGCGCACCTAAAGAACTTGCCAAGGCTAAAGTTTACGATGCCGGGGCTATCCAGGTTTTAGAGGGATTAGAGGCGGTAAGGAAGAGGCCGGCTATGTACATCGGCGATACCTACAGCCGGGGCCTGCACCATCTGGTTTACGAAGTTGTGGATAACTCCGTAGATGAGGCGCTGGGCGGGTATTGCAATAAGATCGACGTGGTCATCCGCCCGGATAACGGGGTCAGCGTCAGCGATAACGGC
>Ga0074199_1001016_pt1 | contig 30242 bp, 25 predicted proteins | sample EPASupsiteSAE347_FD_64528 | JGI IMG/M metagenome (GOLD analysis project Ga0074199, IMG submission 64528) | Bioremediated contaminated groundwater from EPA Superfund site, New Mexico - Sample SAE3-47 | ecosystem: Environmental > Aquatic > Deep subsurface > Groundwater > Contaminated ... | reverse complement strand
TCAAAAGCATGACCGAAAAAATAACCCACGCATAACATGACAGCCACCCACAGCGCCGCTCCGGCCGCGTTCAGAGCTGAAAAATGGCCCGGTCTGACCCGCCCCATGCCTATGGCCATTGAGGCCATGACCTGGGCTCCCAAAATGAACCGGAAACCGAGGATGAAAAGCGCCTCATGCCGCCGCAGCATCTCTGAAAAACCGGCATGATGTCTTCGCCAGAGCGGCCATTTTGCCAGCAGGTATTTACCCGCAACCAGTCCCACGAAATACAATGCTTCGACCATCAGGAACGTGGCCGCCAGGCCCGCCAGGAAAATACCGGCAACGTTCAAATATCCCTGATGCGCCAGAAAACCGGCCATGGCCAGGGTCAGCGGACCTTCCAGAAACACGCCGAAAAAAACCGCAAAATAACCATATTGCGCCAGCCATTGTTCGATATTCATGGGCTTCAGAGCGAGTCTTGAAATCACCTCCACCAAAACATACCAAAACGCAAGACGGCATATTATTGTGGCGGCAAAAGATGATAAAAAAGGCATCCCGCAATGGGATGCCTTTTTTATTTATTTGATCGGAAATATCAGTTTGCCGCAGGCTTGGCTTCCTCGGCTTTCGGAGCTTCCGTCTTGGGAGCTTCGGCTTTGGGCGCCTCAGCCGCAGGGACTTCAGTCTTGGGAGCTTCAATCTTGGCCGGCTCGGTCTTGGGTTCGCAGGCCTTGGTTTCAGCCGCAGCCTTCAAATCTCCGCCGCATACCGCGCATTTGCCTTCCTTGTCGGAAATGACGCAGCACTTATCGCAGCAGAACATGCCTTTCAGGCTGACCTTCTTAATGTCCTTGTCGCAAGCGCACTTTGTGGCATCGCCTTCCTTGAGGGCGCATTTGCAGTCTCCGGCGCAGGCGCAACAAACGGCGCTGCCGTCCTTGACGGCCAAAACTTTCATGGCGGCCATATCCTGATCGCAGCATTTACCGGCTGTAAGCGCGGCTTTTCCGCACTTATCGCAGGTATAAACGGTTGACGTTTTGGATTCGACCTTTTTCTCGGCCGCTTCCTGGGCGCACACCACCGTTGCGGTTGCGAACATTGCCAACACTGCCGCCAATAATACTTTCTTCATGCAGGAGCCTCCTTTCTTTGTTAAGGTTGCATGACCTCCGGATAACCTAGCCGATTTTATTCCTTTGTCAACATCTTACATCGTTTTTTTTTGTCCGCCCACGGCTGATTCGCCTGTCAGCGTAAGCGCTTGATTTTCATGGGCGTTGCCAGCAGGGTTGTTTCCAGAGAACCGCAGATTGACGAATAATGAACCGCAGAATATCGAAGTCCTGAACTTCGGCGTTCGATATTCGCTATTCGATGTTCTGCGGTTTCCTGTAACCTTCTGGTGTTATATATGTTAGGACGACTTGGGAATTAGCCCTGTCGTCCGCCGGAACGCGTTAGGACGGCGCTGCCTTTGACAGCCCTTATCAGGCCGGCGGTCAACCCGGCCGAATCCTTGTGAAACGGCATTATCAAATAAATTCCATCGGCCGAAGCGGCCATTTCGGAAACCAGGGATAACGCCAGCTCCATGCCGGCCCGCAACTGGTCCTCCGGTCCGGTATACCCGGATATTTTTTCCACCACATCCGGAGGCGCGCCGATCCCCGGTATTCTTCCGGACTGGATGGCCAGACACTGGCGGACGGAAAGCAGCGGCAAAACGCCGATGAACTTTTTTATGGAAAATTTTGCAAGACTCTCCTGAACGCGCAGATAATCCACGGCCGAAAACACCGGCTGGGTGAAAACGAATTCAGCGCCCGCGTCGATTTTCTGGGAAAGCCATGCCAGTTGGGCCTTCAAACCTGCGCCGGCCGCAAAGGCGCAACCGGCCGCGAAATCAGCCGGATACGGCAAGGACTGTCCGTTGACCAGCACCCCCTCCCGCAAAAGAGAGATCAGGCGCAGCAATTCGATCGAACTGCGCAGGTCATTTACCCTGCCGGCAATGCGGTCGAACGCTCCTGCACCGGGGCTGTCGCCGGTAACGGCCAGGACTCCGCGCAAGCCTAAATCAAAAGCGCCGAGCAGATATGAAGTTATATGCAAAGCGTTGGTTTGCGTGGCGGTCTTGTGCATGATGACCGGAATCTTGTGTTTCTGCTGAAGCAGATACGCGCAAGCCATGGCGTCGCGATTCGGATTGGCGGCCGGATTGTCCGGCACGCTGAAAAAGTCAACGCCGCATTCGGCAATCCTTTCCGCGGCCGCGACAGTGGCCTCAAGGGAACGGGACAATGCCGGCTTGATTTCAACCGCAATCAAAGGTCTTGTGCCGGAGCAGAGTTTTGCGCGGATCGGATTATCGGAAATCAGGGGGCCGTGCTTCTCGCGCTCACGTCCGCCTGCCGGGCACACGGCGCCGCCGGCAGATCTTTTCGGAAAGGCTTCGCCAAGCGAAGCCCCTGCAGGAGTGAACATTGAAGATTCCCCTCTCGACCGAACACGGGGAGTTTTTCCCTTCAATGCGCTTGATAAAGCCTGAATATGTTCCGGTCCCGTGCCGCAGCAGCCTCCGAAAACAACCACGCCGCTCTGCAGCCATTTTTCGGCCTCATCAACCAGGGCCTTGACCGGCAGATCATATTTCACCACGCCGCGTTCTATGGTCGGAGCGCCTGCGTTCGGATATGCCAGCAAAGGCAGGTCCGTGTTTTTGGAAAGGATGTCCAACGCCATGCCAAGGTCATAAGGACCGACGCAATTAACACCCAGCGCGGAAACCTTGAACTCATGCGCCAGGGCAATCATTTCCAACACCGCCTTGCGCGCATACGGCCTGGCAATGGATTGACCTCCCATGAGGAAAAGCACCGGCAAACCGGTTTCAACCGCAACCGACAACGCCAAACGCGCCTCAAACGGCGAAGAAAAAGTCTCCAGCATCAGCAAATCCACGCCGCCATTCTTGAGCGCAGACATCTGCGAACGGAAATATCCAAGCAGAACATCCGTCTCTCCGTCCCTGGCCGACAAACCAAGATCCAGCGGTCCCACCGATCCGGCCACCAGCACGCTGCCGGCCGAAGCGCAGCGGGCTATGGCAGCGCCCCTTTTATTTATTTCCTCGCACTCATTCCCCAAACCTAACCGCTCCAGGCGCGGAAAATTGGCCGCAAAAGTATTTGTTTCGATTATTTGGGCTCCGGACCGGATATATTCATCATGAATTTTTTTTATAAGGGCGCCGCCCGCTTCAGTGAGGTTAAAACTTTCCGGCAAAATATCGGCCTTGCCCGACAACTTTTGAAGCTGCGTTCCCAGGGCGCCGTCGCCGATCAAAACAGCATTATTTAGATTGAGCTCCATGTTTCGATAAATTTATTTGTTATATTGGCGGAGTCAATCGCAAAAAAAAAGGTAGAAATGGCGCACCTGACACACTTTAACGCCAGCACAGAGACATTAAGTCACACTATTTTCACATTCCGTTAAAACATAAAAACACATATATCGTTAATAGAGCCAGTTGCAAAAGTCTTTTCGGAACCCACCCCGGCCTTCGGCCACCCCTCCACGGGAGGGGAACCCAAGATATTACGGAACAAGACGTTATGATCCCCTCCTTGGAGGGGTACGCGAAGCGGGGGGTGGGTCCGAAGTCGGCGGAAAAAGACTTTTGCAAACAACTCAATAATAAAGGAATTATGAATATACCGGCAACTTGGCATGCAACATGCTTTAATTGAGATGACATTAAGGAGAACTATAATGGCTAAAGTATTAGGCATTGATTTAGGAACAACGAATTCATGTATGGCTGTCATGGAAGGCGGCCAGCCCGTTGTCATACCGAACACGGATGGGGCGCGCACAACGCCTTCGGTGGTGGCCTTCACAAAGAGCGGGGAACGCCTGGTCGGGCAAGCGGCCAAACGCCAGGCCATAACCAATCCCACTAATACGGTTTATTCAATCAAGCGCTTCATGGGCCGCAAATATGATGAAGTGGCCCACGAGATATCGCTTGTGCCCTACCAGGTGGTGCGCGCCAAAAACGGCGACGTCCACGTGAAAATCGGCGACAAGATATATTCGCCGCCGGAAATATCGTCAATGATTCTCCAGAAAATGAAAATGGACGCCGAGGCCTATCTGGGAGAAAAAATAACCCAGGCGGTCATCACCACTCCGGCCTATTTCAACGACAGTCAGCGGCAAGCCACCAAGGATGCCGGAAAAATCGCCGGGCTTGAAGTTTTGCGCATCATCAACGAGCCCACGGCCGCCTCGCTGGCTTACGGCCTCGAAAAGAAAAAAGACGAAAAAATCGCGGTTTACGACCTGGGCGGAGGCACTTTCGACATATCCGTGCTCGAAATCGGAGACGGAGTTTTTGAAGTCAAGGCCACAAACGGAGACACCCATCTGGGCGGCGACGATTTTGACCAGGCCATCATCAACTGGATCGTGGCCGAATTCAAAAAGGACAACGGCATCGACCTTGCCAAGGACACCATGGCCCTTCAGCGCCTGAAAGAGGCCGCCGAAAAGGCCAAGTGCGAACTGTCGACCTCGCAGCAGACCGAAATCAACCTTCCCTTCATCACCGCCGACGCCTCAGGTCCGAAACATTTGAACCTGACCCTGACGCGCGCCAGGCTGGAGCAACTGGTCGACCAATTGATTGAAAGAACGGCGGGTCCGGTTCGTTCCTGCATAAAGGATTCCGGATTGGACATCGCGCACATTAATGAAGCGGTGCTGGTGGGCGGCATGACCAGGATGCCCAAGGTCCAGGACATGGCCCGCACGCTCTTCGGCAAGGAACCGCACAAGGGCGTAAATCCCGACGAGGTCGTGGCGGTTGGCGCAGCCATCCAGGCCGGCGTGCTGAAGGGCGAAGTGCACGACGTGCTCCTGCTGGACGTCACGCCGTTGAGCCTCGGCATTGAGACCCTGGGCGGCGTTGCCACCACGCTCATCGAGCGCAATACCACCATCCCCACCAGAAAGAGCGAAATATTCAGCACCGCGGCCGACAACCAGTCATCCGTGGAAATCCACGTGATCCAGGGCGAGCGCAAGATGGCCGCGGACAACAAGTCGATCGGCCGCTTTCATCTGGACGGCATCCCGCCCGCGCCGCGCGGCGTGCCCCAGATCGAAGTGGGATTTGACATCGACGCCAACGGCATCCTGCACGTCAGCGCCAAGGATTTGGGCACGGGCAAGGAGCAGAAAATCACCATCACCGCCTCGAGCGGACTCGACAAATCGGAAATCGAAAATATGGTTAAGGACGCCGAGCAGCACGCTTCAGACGACAAGTCCAAGCGCGAACAGGTGGAAACCAGGAACAAGGCGGACGCTCTGGCCTATGAAACCGAAAAGCTTCTTAAGGAGCATGGCGCCAAGATCGATCCGGCCAAGAAGGCGCGCGTGGAGGCCGCGGTCGAAAAATTGAAATCGGCCGTGAAAGGCAGCGACACCGAAGCCATCAAAGCCGCCATGGACGCGCTCAATGCCGAAATGCAGGCGGTGTCGTCCGACCTCTATTCGCAGGCCCGCAGTTCCGGTCCGAAATCAGGCGGCGGACAGTCCGAGCCGCCCCCGCAGTCCGGGGAGGGCGAGCCGCGCGGTAAAGAACGCGAAACGCGCGACAAGTCAGCAAAAGGAAACGACGACGTCATCGACGCCGACTTCGAAATGGTAGACGACAACAAAAAATAGCAACTGCGCAGGTAGATAGACTGTAGGCAGTTAGGGTTTAGACTAACAGACTACAAGCTAAAAACCTGTGTATCAAAACACAAAGGAGGCAAGATACATGAAAATTCAACCATTGGGAGACCGTGTGCTGGTTGAACCCCAAAAGGATGAAGAAGTCAAGAAAGGCGGCATTATCATTCCCGATAGCGCCAAGGAAAAACCGATGCAGGGCAAGATCATCGCGGTCGGCCCCGGCAAATACGACGACAACGGCAAGCTGATTCCGATGAACGTGAAGAAGGGCGATTTGATCCTGCTGCCGAAATACGGCGGCACCGAGGTCAAAATCAACGACCAGGAATACCAGATCGTGCGCGAAGACGACATCATGGGCATCGTGGAAGGCTGACCGGAAAATTGAACCTGTAAAAGAAACAAGAAAGGAACAGAACATGGCAGATAAAGGCAAGCAATTGAAATACGACGCGGATGCGCGCCAATCCATTTTGCGCGGCATCGAGAAATTGAGCCGGGCCGTCAAGGTGACGCTTGGTCCCTGCGGACGCAACGTCATCCTGGACAAAAAATTCGGCTCGCCCACCATCACCAAGGACGGCGTGACCGTGGCCAAGGAAATCGAACTGTGCGATCCGTTCGAAAACATGGGCGCGCAAATGATCCGCGAAGTGGCCAGCAAGACGAGCGACGTGGCCGGAGACGGAACCACCACCGCCACCCTGCTCAGCGAGTCCATTTTCCGCGAAGGACTGAAAAACGTGACGGCCGGAGCCGATCCCATGGCCCTGAAACGCGGCATTGATTTTGCCGTGAGCGAGGTCGTGGATGCCCTGGCAAAACAGAGCAAGAAGGTCAAGGAACACACGGAAATCTGCCAGGTGGCCACCATTTCGGCCAACGGCGACAAGAAAATCGGCGAAATTATCGCCGACGCCATGGACAAGGTCGGCAAAGACGGAACCGTGACGGTTGAGGAAGCCAAAACCATCGAAACCACGCTGGACGTTGTGGAAGGCATGCAGTTCGACAAGGGCTACCTCTCCCCCTACTTCGTGACCGACGCCGAAAACATGGAGGCCATGCTGGAAGACCCGTACATCCTGATCTACGAGAAGAAAATCTCGAGTTTGCAGGATTTTCTGCCCCTGCTGCAGAACGTGGCCAAGGCCGGCAAACCATTCATGATCATCGCGGAAGAAGTCGAAGGCGAAGCGCTCGCCACGCTGGTGGTCAACCGCCTGCGCGGAACCCTGCAATGCTGCGCGGTCAAGGCGCCCGGATTCGGCGACCGCCGCAAGGCCATGCTTGAGGACATCGCCATCCTTACCGGCGGCAAATGCTTCACCGAAGACCTGGGCATTAAGCTCGAGAACATAAAAATCGAGGACCTCGGCCGCGCCAAACGCATCACGGTCGACAAGGAAAACACCACGATCATCGAGGGCGGCGGCAAGACCTCGGCCATCCAGGGACGCGTCGGCCAGATCCGCAAGGAAATCGAGGAAACCACCTCCGACTATGACCGCGAAAAACTGCAGGAACGGCTGGCCAAACTGGCCGGCGGCGTGGCGGTCATCAACGTCGGGGCGGCGACCGAAACGGAAATGAAGGAAAAGAAAGCCAGGGTCGAGGATGCCCTGCATGCGACGCGCGCCGCGGTCGAAGAAGGCGTGGTCGCGGGCGGCGGCGTGGCCCTCCTGCGCTGCCAGGCGGCGATCGAGAAACTCAGCGCCAAGGGCGATGAAGGCATCGGCGTGCAGATAATCTTGCGCGCGCTCGAGGCCCCGATCCGTCAATTGGTCGGCAACGCCGGCGTCGACGCCTCCATCGTGGTCGCGGACGTGAAAAAGAACAAGGCCGGTTTCGGTTACAACGTCGCCACCAGGGAATATACCGACCTGGTCAAGGACGGCGTGATCGATCCCACCAAGGTCGCCCGCACGGCCATCCAGAACGCCTCCAGTATCGCCGGGTTGCTGCTGACCACGGAATGCATGGTCACGGAAATACCTGAAAAGGAAAAACCCGCTCCGATGCCGCACGGCGGACATGGCGGCATGGGCGGCGGCGACATGGATATGTATTAAATCATAAATTGCGATAAAATCGTAATTTATTTAGCTTGCAAAACGAAAACGGGGCATATAGAATATGCCCCGTTTTTTTTGATGATAAAAAAAATGAATGTCGAACTATTAGAAGCTGCCAAACACCGGGTGCCGAACATCTCCGTGCTGATCAATCTGGTCTCAAAAAGATCCAGGCAATTGATCGCCGGCCAGCGCCCCATGGTCAAAGTCGAGTCCCGCCAGCCCGAGCTTGAGGATATCGTCCTCAAGGAAACAGCCGACGGCAAGATAATGGCTGAAATCGATCTTTCGGGCGAATAACGGAAATCATAGGATCCTCTTCCGTCATTCCCGAAAAACTGATGCGCTTTGACCTCGCTTTCGCGGCCCAAGCCGTCGGAAAAGATTTGATTTTGTTTCCGGCCCGGTGTTTTTAACGGCTCCACGCCCATGAAGGATGTTTTCGATGCCTAATTATTTAAGCAACAGCAGACCTGACTTTTCCCCACGCCAGATAGATTGCGGAAAAATAAATTGTTATGCCTTTAAAAGCGATCTGGCAAAAGAGCTCTCCGCGAAGCGGATAGACAATGCGACGGCGCTCAATCTGCTGGAAGACATGCTCACGATCCGCGAGTTTGAGGAAATGATCGTCAAACTTCGCTCCGGGGCCTACGACCCCCTGCCCGCCTACAATTACCGCGGGCCCACCCATCTTTCCATCGGCCAGGAGGCCGCCTCAACCGGGGCCTGCCACGCCTTGAAATGGACCGATTATATCACCAGCACCCATCGCGGCCATGGAGACAGTATTGCCAAGGGATGCATCGCCCTGCGCCAGATGCCGGATGACGCTCTCCGCAAGCGCGTGCCTTCCTTTAAAGCCGCCGACCGCAATGCCCTTGTCGAGGCGGTTCTCGAAGACCATATTTTCCGCACCATCGCCGAATTGTTCGGGAAGGAAGGCGGCTATTGCAAGGGACGCGGCGGCGGAATGCACATCGCCGATTTTACCATGAACCACCTGGGCGCCAACGCCATTGTCGGCGGCGGCGTCCCGATCGCAACCGGAGCGGCCACCGGCTGCCGCTACCTGAAAAATCATGGCGTGGTCTGCTGCTTCGCCGGCGACGGCGCCTACGCCAACGGCGTGGTGCTGGAGTCCCTGAACTGGGCCGCCATGGGCCAGTTTACCAATGAAATGGCCAAGGAAAAATTCGGTCTTCCGATTATTTTCGCCATCCACAACAACCACTACGGCATGACCGGCCGGGCCGAAAAGGAGGTCACCGGCGTCAATTCCCTGACGCGCCGCGCGGCCGGTTTCGCGGACAACAACATGCACGCCGAACTCGTCAACGGCATGGACGTCCTCGCGGTCCGCGACGCCATCATGCGCGCAGCGGAAGGATGCCGCAAAGGCCAGGGACCGTACCTGATCGAACTGAACACCTATCGCTATTACGGCCATTCCCTTACCGACCCGCGCAACGAATATCGCACCAAGGACGAGGAATCCGCCTGGAAAAACGTGGATCCCATCGCCCTCTATGTCCGGCAATTGAAAGATTGCGGTCTGCTCGACGACAGCTCCTTTGCCGAACTTCAAAAGAAGGTGACCGAACGCAATGCGCGCGCCGCAAAACAGGCGGCAGCCTCACCGGATCCGGCGGCGGCGGATGTGATCAAATACATGTATACGAACACGAGTTGTAAAACAGTTCCCCCGGCCTGCCGTCAGACCAGAATAGTGAAGGAAAAGCCCCAGTTCAAAAGAGTCAACGGCGAATTGACCTACAAGGACGCAATCAAGGAAGCGCTCTTTGAGGAAATGCTGCGCGACAACCGCGTGGTCATTTACGGCGAAGACGTGGCGGATTACGGCGGTGCGTTCAAGGTGACCAAGGGCCTTCTGGAGGCGTTCGGCCGCGACAGGATTTTCAACTCGCCCATCTCGGAGGCGGCAATCTGCGGAACCGCTGTCGGAGCGGCCATGATCGGCCTGAGGCCGGTGGTTGAACTGATGTATATGGACTTTGCGCTCATGGCTTCGGACCAGATCAGCAACCAGGCCGCAAAATGGCATTACATGTCCGGAGCCAACGTTGAAATTCCGCTGGTCATCCGCGCCTCGGTCGGCGGCGGCAAGGGATACGGCGGCCAGCACTCCCAGACGCTGGAAAGCATGTTTGCCCACATTCCCGGGCTCTACGTCATCTACCCTTCAACGCCGGCCGACGCCAAGGGACTTTTGAAAGCCTCAATCCGCGACAACAACCCGATCATGTTCGTGGAATCCCAGATGCTCTATCCCCTGAAGGGCCAGGTTCCGGAAGACGCCGATTTCCTTGTGCCGATCGGCGTGGCGGATATAAAACGCTCCGGTGAAGACGTCACCATCGTGGCCTGGGGCCCGGCCGTGCATGATGCGCTCAAGGCCGCCGATCTCCTTCAGAAGGAAAAAATCAGCGCCGAGGTGGTGGATATCCGCTCCCTGGTGCCGCTCGACATGGAAACCATCCTGCAATCGGTTCGCAAGACCGGACGCTGCGTGGTCGCGAGCCAAAGCGTAAACATCGGCAGTTTTACCGGAGAAATAGCGTCAAATATCGTCGAACAGGCGTTCGATTATCTGGATGCGCCCGTGATGCGCGTCGGCGCCAAAAACGGCATCGCTCCCCAGTCGCATATTCTTGAGGCGGCATTTTTGCCGAACGCGAATGATATTACGGCAGCAATCCGAAAATTGTTCTAAGGAGGAAAGGGACAGAGTTCCAAAGGCGCAGAGGCACAAAGTAGAAGCGGCCATTATGTCATCCTGAGCAACGCGAAGGAGCTCATCAGCATTGTTGGCAGGTCCGTTCGAAATGACAGTGTAATTCGAACTTTGTGCCTTTGTCCCTGTGTGCCTATGTGCCTTTATACAATATGCCACATACCGTCATAATGCCGAAATTGGGCCAGACCGTCGAGGAATCCAAAATATTGAAATGGCACAAGAAATCCGGCGACCAGGTAAAAAAGGGCGACGTATTGTTCGAAATTGAAACCGACAAGGCCGTCCTGGACGTTGAAAGTTTTTTTGACGGCACCTTGCTTAAAATCATCGTCAATGAAGGCGAAACCGTGCCGGTCTCCGTGCCCGTGGCGTTCGTCGGCCAGCCGGGCGAAGCCATACCGGATATCCCCGTTCCCAAGGCGTCACAACAAGCCGATACTCACCCATTCCCCGTGACGACATCAGCCCCCCACCACGCCGCATCACGCCCGTCCGCCGCTCCGACCGCAGTCGTTTCGCAGCCTGCCCAGGCCCAAACGCCGGGCAAACCCGCCAGGAAAACGATCTCGCCGCGCGCGAGACAACTGGCGAAGGATTGCGCGATTGATTATGAAAAAATCAACGGCACGGGGCCGGAAGGCAGAATAACGGAAAAGGACGTTTTGAATTATCTGGCCGCGAAAAAATACGATGATTTAAAAATCACGCCCGCTGCCAAAACGCTGGCGGTCAAGGAAGAAATCGACCTGCTCTCAGTGCAAAGCGACGAGCCAGGCCAAATTTCGGTGGCGGACGTTGAAAGGGCCGTGGCTGAAAAGCCGAAGGAAATGAGCAAGATGCGGCAGATCATCGCCCAGAGGCTCACAAAGAGTTTTACCTCAACGCCCCATTTCTACGTGACGGTCGCGGTCGACATGACCGGCCTGCTGCAACTGCGCAAACAATTGAAAAAAGAGGGCAAGCCCTACTCGGTCACCGATTTTATCCTCAAGTCCTGCGCCCTGGCCCTCAAGGAATTCCCGGCGCTCAACAGCGCCATCCACGATGAAAAGTCCGTCAAATGGCGCTCCAAAGTGCATCTTGGCCTTGCGGTGGACGTCAAAGAAGGCCTGGTTGTGCCCGTTATCAGAAATGCGGACAGCATTTCACTCTCCGAGCTTCACGAGCAATCAAAAGTCCTTGCCCTGAAAGCCAGGGATGGAAAGCTTACTCCGGCTGAAATGTCCGGCAGCACGTTCACCATCTCGAACATGGGCATGCTGAACGTGGAAAGTTTCACGGCCATCATCAATCCCGGCGAAAGCGCGATCCTGGCCGTTTCAAGCATCATTCCCACGCCGGTGGCAATGAAAGATCAGATCGCCGTGCGCGACATTATGAAGATAACCGTTTCGTCGGATCACCGCCTGGTGGACGGCGCTTGCGCGGCGCGCTTTGTCAATCGCATCAAAGACCTTCTTGAGGACACTACAACATGGACAAATATGATATAGCTGTAATCGGCGGCGGGCCCGGCGGATATCCGGCGGCCATTCGCGCCGCCCAACTGGGCGCTTCCGTGGCCCTGGTCGAGAGGGAACACGTGGGCGGCACCTGCCTGAACTGGGGATGCATCCCGACCAAGACGCTTATTGCCGCGGCCGCTTTCCACGCCAAGGCCGCCCATGAACCGCCGCCCGGACTGAAAATAAGCGGAGTTTCCTTTGACTACAAGGCGATGATCGACCATAAAAACAAGGTCGTCGTCAAGCTCAGAAACGGCGTTGCGCACTTGCTGAAGGGCAATGGCGTGGAGGTTTTTCCTGCAACCGCCTCGTTTGCAGGAAGAAACCAACTACTTTTAAAAGATTCTGACGGAAAAGAAAATACGCTGGAGGCAAAATTCATCATCATCGCAACAGGGTGCGCCTCGGCCCTGCCCTCCTTTCTACCGCGCGATGAAAAAATCGTCGAAAGCCGTTCCTTCCTCGATCTTGAAAAACTGCCCCGGCGTCTCCTGGTTCTGGGCGGCGGGATAATCGGCTGCGAAATAGCCTGCCTGGCCGCCCAACTGGGGAGCGAGGTCACGATAGTTGAAATTCTCGAGGACGTCCTCTGCGTCCTGGATTCCGACCTGCGCGCCGAAGTCCGGCGCAGCATGGAGAAGAAGTTGAACATAAAAATTTTGACCGGCAAGCCCCTGGAAAACATTGCCTGCAACGGCAACACCGTAAAGGGACAATGCGCCGGCAACTCCCTGGAGGCCGACATTCTTCTTTGCGCGGCCGGCCGCGTCCCGGCCACCGCCGGCCTCGCGCTTGAGCGATGCGGCCTGAAAACGAACGCAAAAGGATTTATCGAAGCGGACCGCGAGCAGCGCACGAAAGCGGCGAACATATTCGCCATAGGCGATGTCAACGGCAAATACCAGCTTGCGCACGCGGCCACGGCCCAGGGCATTTCCGCCGTGGAAACCGCGCTCTCCTCCCGCCGGCAGGGACGGGAACAAATCATACCCGCCGGCATATTCACCTCGCCTGAAATAGGCACGGCGGGCCTGAGCGAGCAGGACGCCCTGAAAAGCAACCGCAAGGTAATAACGGGGAAATTCCCCTTTGCCGCGCTCGGCAAGGCAATTTCCTCCAACGAAACGGCCGGTTTCGTAAAATGGATTGTTGACCAGCAGACCGGACAACTGCTGGGCGCTGCGGCAGTCGGCGCCCACGCCACGGAATTGATCAACGAGGCGTCCCTGGCAATCCAGGCGGAACTGACTTGCGAGGCGCTCGGGCGCACAGTGCACGCCCACCCCACGATGTCCGAGGCCTGGATGGAGGCCGCCCATGCTGTTTCCGGGCATTGCATCCATCTGCCCCCAAAAAAGTCCTAAATTCGAATTTTATGAATGCAATTCCAGCCACAATGCTTGCCGTGCGTTTGCACGGCCAGGGGTTCGAAAACATCCGCGTCGATGAAATCCCCGTGCCTGAGCCGAACGACAACCAGGCCCTGGCGCGCGTGGACGCGGCCGGCGTCTGTTCCTCCATTTTAAAACTCGTCGCGCAGGGAAACGAACACACCTTTATCAACGGCTGGGACCTGGGCAAATTTCCAATTATTCTGGGAGATGAAGGCTCGCTGACCATTGTCAAGGCCGGCAAAAACGTCGCTAAAAAATATCCGGTCGGAAAACGGTTCGTGGCGCAGCCGGCGGTAGATTCGCCGCCGCTCAATTTCCGCGAGCGCTACGCCCATAATGCCGAAGGAATGAAAAAAGTGGCCATCGGTTATTCATTGCCGGGGCACATGGCGCAATACATGCTCATAACCGAGGAAACCATCGCAGCCGAATGCCTTTTGCCTCTGCCGTCGGATCCGGCCTCAACGCGGCCGGCCACAGCGGCGGACATCCCCTATTTTGCCGGAGCCTTGTGCGAGCCCCTGTCCTGCGTGATCTCGGCCCAGGACCGCCACATTCATATTTATCAAAAAACGCCCACGGCGCCGCGCGAGCCAAGCCTCGGCCTGCTCAAAAACGGAGTATGCGTTGTCATAGGCGCCGGCCCCATGGGCCAGATGCATGCCGAGGCGGCCCTGCGTTTCAATCCCAGCCATTTAATCGTGCTCGACATCGTTCCGGAACGCATCCGGCAGATCGGGTCAAAACTGGAGGCCAAGGCAAAAAAAGCAAAAACCAGCCTGCACGTGGCCCTGGCGAACGAAGGCCCGGAGCTCATCAAAACCCTGAGCAACGGCAGGGGCGCCGACGATATCATCGCGGCGGTAGGCAGCCGCAAGGCGCAGACTGAAAGCCAGCAGTGGCTCGCCAAGGGCGGCGTGTTGAATCTGTTCGGCGGTTTGAAACGCGGCGAGCACATCATTGACCTCGACACCCTGCGCGTGCATTACGATGAAATCCGGCTCTGCGGATCGAGCGGCGGCAGTCCGGCCGACATCGTCGAGGCGCTGCGCATGGTGGCGCAAAATCAGTTCGATCCGGGCGACTACCTGGACATGGTCGGCAGTCTCGACAAGTTTCCGGCGGCACTGGAGATGGTAAAAAACATGGTCACCGAGGGCAAAATCGTTCTCTATCCCCAGATCAAGAGCACGGAATTAAAACGGGTGAAGGCATGGGACCGGCGGGCGGAAAACGAATTTATCGCCGCCAACGGAGCGGGTGGTGCACCCGAGAGGATTTGAACCTCCACAGCCTTGCGGCCACTAGGACCTGAACCTAGCGTGTATGCCAGTTTCACCACGGGTGCTTTTTGAAACCGGAAGTCAGAATAAAAACCAAATCATCAAGAGTCAAGGTCATAGTATAATGATTTTTTCCGACTCACGGCTGATTCGCCTGTCAGCGTAAGCGCTTGATTTTCATGGACGTTACCAGCAGGGTTGTTTCCAGAGAACCGCAGATTGACGAATAATGAACCGCAGAATATCGAAGTTCTGAACTTCGGCGTTCGATATTCGCTATTCGATGTTCTGCGGTTTCCTGTAACCTTCTGGTGTTATATATGTTAGGACGACTTGGGAATTAGCCCTGTTCTGCCGCAGCAGATTCTGCCGCTGGTCGTCGTGCGGCAAACAAGAAACTCAGATGTAAAAAAAATCGGTCTGACGGCCGGTATTATTGCCTGGATAATTTCAGGATCATTTCCGCGACTTGTCTGCGGAAGGCAAGCAGGGCGTTCGGATCCTTGTTGTAGTGATAAGTAAAGACGATCAATTCCGGTGGAACGGCCAGCAGTTGTTTGGCGGCTTCAATGTCTTCCGCGGATATATTCTTTGCTTTTTCAAAAGCATTCTTGAGAAGATAAAGATATTCAAAATCTTCAATGCCGTCGGTCATGCATTCCAGCCGGATGGAGGGCAGGGGTCCGTTTTCGCCGGGATAGACAATAAAGCCGTCTCCGTTTGATATGGCTTTACACGCATAGGGACCTGAATTATGCCGTCAGCAATTTTTTTTGTCCCATTCCAGCGTCTTTTCGATCACGAAGCCCTGTTCCGCCTCGGTCAGTTCCGGGAACATGGGCAGAGAAACGCAGGCGGCGGCATTATATTCTGAATTGGCAATTTTTCCCACGATGCGCGCCTGCTTGCCCCAGGGGTAGCCGGCCTGCTGGTGGATGGCGATCGGATAATGGCACTTGGCGTCGATCCCGCTTTCATTCAGGAATTTCAACAAGACGTCGCGCTGGGCGGACTTTTTCAACTCAATGACATAGAGATGGTAAATGTGCCGGTAGCCGGGCGTCTCATACGGCAGGGTAAAGGTCCCGGCGTTTTTCAATTCCTTGTTATAACGCGCGGCCAACTTGCGGCGCTGGTCGTTTCCGGCGTCAATATGTTTGAGCTTGGCGCTCAGGATGCCGGCGTGCAGGTCGTCAAGCCGGCTGTTATAGCCCATGCTGTGGCAGGAGCGTTTGTCCGAACCGTGGTTGCGCAATTTGCGGACAATGCGGTCGATCTCGGGATTGTTGGTCACGACTGCGCCGCCGTCGCCGAAAGTGCCGAGGTTTTTCTGGATGATGAAACTGGTGCTGGCCGCATCGCCGAGTTCGCCGATTTTAAAGGTGTCGCCGGCCGCGCCAAAGGCCTGGGCGTTGTCTTCCACGATGAACAGTTTATGCTTGTCGGCGATTTTTTTGATGGCTTTCATGTCCGCGCACTGGCCGTAAAGATGGACCGGCACGATTGCCTTGGTGCGTTTCGTTATGGCAGCCTCGATTTTTGAGGGATCAATGCATTTGGTTTTGGGGTCGCAGTCAACGAACACTGCGGTGGCGCCCGTGAACCAGATGGCTTCGGCCGTGGCAAAGAAGGTGTTGGTGTGGGTGATGCATTCGTCACCGGGGCCGATTCCCAGGGCAAGCAGTGAAAGCCAGATGGCGTCCGTGCCGTTGCCCGTGCCGATGGCGTATTTCGTGCCGCAATATTTGGCGAGTTCCCCTTCGAACTGCTTGAGCATGGGGCCCATGACGTATTCGCCGCTTTCCAATACTTTCTTGATGTTGGCGTCAATTTCGCTTTTGATGTTGTTGTACTGCCGCACATGACCGTAGAACGGAACTTTCATTTTTGACCTCCACGCTTTGTTTTGTTATGTTTTCCAAAAAAGAAGCCCAATGTTAGCTTTGTTGAACGATTAATCAAGCGTTTTTTTTAATGCAAACCAGTGATTTTGACTATCATTTGCCGCAGGAGTTGATTGCGCAGCAGCCGGCCGCGGAGCGGACTGCTGCGCGCCTGATGCTGGTGGATAGAAAGACCGGTAAAATCTCGCATTACCGCGTCTCTGATCTGCCTTCCCTGTTGCAGCCCGCCGATCTTGTGGTTTTGAACGATACCAGGGTAATTCCTGCCAGAGTTTTCGGAAAAAAACAGAAAACTGGAGGAAGGGTGGAGGTGCTTTTTATTGCCGAGGGCGGAAATTTCAGTAAGGTAGGGCGAGAGCCTCCGGCTCCGCCGAATCATGGAGGGAACGGCGGTGCGGGGACGCGCGCGCCATACCTTTCGGACACAGAAAGATTACTGCCGAATTTATGGGAAGCCTTTCTGCATGCGGGGGGTCGGTCGCAGATTGGCGATGTTCTACTGCTGGCAAATGGCAAAATTAATGCGGTGGTGAGATCAATCGGCGAATTCGGCCGCGTCATGCTTGAAATTGCATGCGATGGAGATTTTTCGAAAATTCTGGAGCAAGAAGGCCTGCCGCCTTTGCCGCCTTATATCAAAAGACTGAAGGACGAGTTGGCGACGGACGTGGGACGCTGCCAGCGAAAACAAGATTACGAAAGATATCAGACGGTGTATGCCAAAATACCCGGCGCCATTGCCGCTCCCACCGCCGGACTGCATTTTTCGGAAACTTTGCTTGCCAGGTTGCGCGAAAAAGGCGTCCAAACCGCAACCGTTACTTTGCACGTCGGTCCGGGGACTTTCATACCCGTGAAGAGCGAGAAGGTGGAAGACCACAAAATGGAGCCGGAACGTTATATCATTGAAGAAGCTGCGGCCAAAACGATTAATGACGCCATCTCTGGAAAACGCAGGATCATTGCCGTGGGCACGACCGTGGTGCGCGCGCTTGAGTCGGCCGCGAACTCGGCTCTGTATAACGATTTACGCCCGCCGCGTTGTCATTCCGAACGTAGTGAGGAATCTCGTCTGCAGTCATCGGAATGGAGGAACTCCATTCGTTGCGCTCAGGATGACAAAGACATCATCCGAGCCGGAACAGGGAGCACGAATATTTTCATCCATCCGCCGTATCGTTTCAAGGTTATCAATGCGCTTCTGACCAATTTCCATTTGCCGCGCTCGACCCTGCTCATGCTGGTGAGCGCCTTTGCGGGACGGGAACTCATCCGCGCCGCTTATGACATGGCTATCGGTGAAAAATACCGTTTTTACAGCTACGGTGACTGCATGCTGATCTTGTAAGTCTCGATCATCTTCAGGGCATGGGTGCGTGCGGTCCTGCTGTGAATTTTGTTTGCCCAGGCGATGGCGCGCTTGAAGCTGAATGACGCGGGGAAATGAAGTTCCGGAAAATGGCCGAATCTTTTCCCTTTGTGCGCTGAGAGGTAGAGGCAGTCCACAAAGGCCTTTTCAGGTTCTGCGATCAAAAAGTCACCTTTTCCCTTATACCAGCCGAATCCCATGAAAAATGACGGCGTGATGTGATACGCCTGGAAAACGCCGATCTTCGTGTCGATTCTGTGCGCGTGTGCCGTTGAGGCAAGCGTCGTTACCTGCGGGATCTGTTCGATAATGCCGTAAAGGTGAAGCGCGCTGATGAACGAAACATAGACGCGATGTCCGGAGAACAGGTGCGGGATGACGGCAAACGGGCTTATGGCTTCGTCGCTTTCCCGAGTCCATACGCCCCTGTAAATTTTAACCACGACGCCTTCGCGCGCCAGATTGTTGAGCGCTTGTGTTGTTGCAGACGGAGATTTGCCGGACATTGTGGAAATTTCGCGCGTAGTAAATGTCCGTTTACCCAGTTTTCCGATGGTAAAAAGAACCGATTTCCTACGCATGATTTTTTTTCAACTCCTCGATAAATTGGGCGGTTTTCAGCCGGATTTCCTCCCATGTGTGGGGTTTGCCGTATACGGCCTGGTCCTCGGAGGATAAATACGAAACGACCGTATCCCTGAATTGGCCAAACTTAACTTCAAAGACACGCTCATAGGCTTTTGCAAATACACCGGTCTCAATTTTATCCGGCTTTTTTGCGTCGGCGGGATATTGAGAACTCAAAACATACAGGTCGAAAATATCCCTGGCTTGGACGGTGGAACGATCCGCGAGGGCGTGTGTTTTCTGGGCAATGGCGGAAGCGATGTTGTAATGCGGCGCCAGAACCGGGAGCAGTTTGTATGCCCGGAGGATGGTGTTATCAACAGCCTCGACGACCGCATTCCCGTAAAATCCCCGGCGTGAAAATTCGATCTTGGTAAAAAGGTCTTCTCCGGATGGCAGAACAAGATGGATTTTAAAGCGCTGGGTGGTTTCTGTTTGCTTGGCTTTTGCGATATCGGGCGGGATTATACCCGCTATCCCGAACGGCTTCAAATTATCCTGAAACGCGTTCGCCGCGAGAATTGTCATCACGGTTTCCTGAAGCTCCGCGATCCCGATGCCGCGCGCGTCGAGGTCCATGTCTTCCGAATAGCGGAAGCTTTTAAAGAAGAAACGCAGGTTGACGCCGCCCTTGACGGCGTAGGCGCCTGGGTTGAGCTTTCGGCCGAGCCGGCGCAGGAATTCCAGGTGAAACACCTCGCGCAACTGCAGTTGATTATATGCATTCATTATAAGTCATTTAATTTAGTTATAACTAAACTTCTTTTCTTATTACAAATCATAGGCCGCGGTTCGCAAAATTGCAATCAGATTTATTTTTGTTGCCATGCAACAAATATTATCTGAAAATATAGACAAACAAGAGTCTATATTCCGTCATTCTTGTTAAAGGGAGTATAATGGCGCAGAACGCAGAAGAACGCATTGTCGAGTTATTGCGTCAGGATGATCCCTTGGTATTGGACGCGATTTACGATTTGTACGGCGAAAGATTGTTCGGCTATATTGCGGCCATTATCGGCAAAACGCATGACGCCGAAGACGCCTTGCAGGAATTGTTTATCCGGATTGCGCGTAATCGTTCCCGGCTGGCCGAGGCAAAGAATCCGGAAGCTTATCTCTTTGCCATGGCCCGCCATGCGGCCGACGATTGGTTCAGGGCGAAACCGGCCAATGAAGCCAGGCTCGATGACGTTCTGGAGCCGGTCGATGAAACGCAGACGGAGGAAATCAACGCCGACGAAATGGCAATGGTGAGGCAGGCTGTCCAATCGTTGCCGGATAAGCAAAGGGACGTGGTGATCATGAAATGCTTTCAGGAGATGACCTTTGGCGAGATCGGAAAAGCGCTGGATATTTCGCTTAACACGGTTGCCAGCCGGTATCGTTATGCGTTGCAGAGATTGAAAAAATATTTAACACGCAAAAAGAAGAGATAGCCCGCTAATTGACGCTAATGGGCGCGAATAAAGAATATGAACTCATGAAATGAATATTATCTTTTTGGATTTATTTAGCGTCAATTGGCGTGATTAGCGGGAAAGTTCAGGTGATTTAGTCATGCAGAATGAGTTGCATAATATTGAGCAATACCTTTCAAGATTCCGGGTCAAAAAGCCGGAGGCAAATCTTCGGGCCAGGGTTTTGGCCGGGAGCAGGGCGGAATGGGAAAGAAAACCTTCACGTGGCTTTATCCCTGCCATGCAACACACACTATGGCTTAAATGGGCCATTGCCGCCGGTTTGTTGATCATGGCCAACGTAATGGATAATTCCCTGACTTCCCGTTTGCTGGCAAACAACAAAACCGTTGATGAGAGTTGTCAAAACGTTCCGAAAAATCTCGATTTCCTGCGGGAAATAAACGGATTTGATGTTTGCCGGTATGCGCGTTTGGCCCGGTTGGCCCGGCCCGAACGCAGGGAAATTGAGACTTGGAAATCGTTGAAGGATAGATTGGATGAATATGGCGGAAGGAGTGTGTTATGAGTATATGGGGTAAATTTATGCGTAAAAATTCAAAAGATGCGGCAGGGCCGGAGGCCCTCGCCCTACCCAAAAACATTGATTCAGGTAATGGTAGGGCGGCGGCGTCCCTGCCGCGCCGTTTTAAATTCAAGTCTTTCCTCAAATGGCTTGGAATATCGCTGCTGGCGTTGTTCGCGATTTGGACGACGCTCAATATCGTAGCCGGCATCCAATTGCGGCATACCATGGCGGAACTGAAGCAGCAGGGCTTTCATTTTTCGCTGGAAGAAATCCAGCCCGCAAAAGTGCCGGATGAAGATAACGCCGCCATCCCGCTGCGCAGGGCGGCGGAGATGTTGGGAAGTTGGTGGCCGAGGTCATCTTCCAAAAATCTGTATCCAAAATTAGGTCAATTATCGGAAATTATTGATAAATATAGAACAAATTCTACTGTGCCGTTGGACATTAAAACCTGGCCGGCCGCAGTTCAATCCGAGTTGCCCTCTCTTGTTGAATCCAGGGAAATGGAGGAAATGTATGGGTATATCTGCAAAGTCGCGGAGAAAAAAAAAGCGAACTTCGGCATTGATTATTCGGAAGGAATTAACGCTTTATTGCCTAATCTTGGAGGTGTCAGGGGAATTATCAGGTGCCTGATTGTCAAGGCATTGGTCGAAAGCCAGGCGGGCAAGACTTCACAGGCGTATGATACGCTTTTAACGGCCCAAAAACTGGTTAGCCATTTGGACTCTGAGCCAATGTTAGTATTTTCTCTTATTCGCATAGCATGTGACAATATTATCCTTGATAAGGTTCAGTCAATTGCCAACAGCACTGGTTGTTCCGAAGAATGGGCTAAAAGCTATATGCCTGAAATAACTAAATCACTTTCCAGGCAGACACGGGAAAAAGTTATTGATATGGAAATCTGTGGGGGAGCATCTGTTTTTGAAGGGATGCTCCAAGATGACACAAAACTGGCAGGCTATTTTTATTCCGTTTATAGAAAACCATTAGCTCGGGCAGTCTTGGTGGTTTTAAAGCCACTGATAAAAAAAGATTTTCGCTATTATCTGTTAAGATCGGTGAATGGGAAAAAGTATCTTGTTGCGCCTTATTATGAAATTGTGGCAGACCTTAAGAGGGAAAGAGAAGAAAAAGTTCCTAAATGCTATTTTCTAAGCCAAAGTTTGTGCTATATATATGGACATATTGTTGAAAATTTTGCCCGCCACGACGCGAAAGTAGAGGTGTGCCGGACCGGCCTGGCCTTGCAAATCTACAAGGGGCGGCACGGGAAATATCCTGACAGGCTGGAACAGCTTGCCCCGGATATTTTACCGGTCGTCCCGGTCGATCCATTCACGGGCAAATCGCTGATATACAAGCCGGAAGGCGAGGGATTCCTGCTTTACAGCGTTGGTGGCAACCGTGTTGACGATCATGGCGATGAAACGTTGGATAACGAAAAAAGATCCCGCGATATTGTCTGGCGCTGTCCGAGGTGAAGCGCATGGCGTCTTCAAGACCTTAAAAGTCTCAGATAATCTTTTTGTGTTTCCTTTACAGTTTCGGCGATAAAATTCATGAAGGCCGTGTCGCTGAGGTGGGCATCCTCCAGCGCCCGGATATAGTCTGCGCGCCTGGCGGGTGGAATTATTGCAAGGCAATAACCACGCTGGAGCAGGATTAAATTCATTAACAGCCGCGCCACCCTGCCGTTACCGTCGATAAAAGGGTGAATAAATACGAGTTCCTTGTGGGCCAGGGCCGAATACACGACCGGATGAGCATTTTTTGCTTTTTCCGCCATTTTGGATATGAATTCTTTCATAAGATCCTGAATCTTTTCCGGACCGGGCAGGGTATATCGCGAGCCGGAGATAAAGACCTTCTCTTTCCTGTACTTTCCCGCTTTGGCCGCGTCTATTCTGTGGTAAAAAAGAGCGTGTAATTTTTTGATATTGCCTTCGTCAAAGCCGTTACCCTTGGAGAGTTTGTAAATATGGTCGTACGCTTCGCTGTGCCCCAGCGCTTCATAATAATCCCTGATCGGTTTACCACCCACGGTAATGCCATCTTCCAATACAACTTTCGTCTCCGTCTCCGTGAGCGAATTTCCTTCCAAAGCGTTTGAGGTATAAGTGAGACCGATCCGGTAATATTCCTTCAATTGTCCGATAATATTTGACGATAATGGGCGAAAAGCGTCAATTTCCTTTTGAAGCGCGTCTATTTCTTTCAACAAGGCGTTCATGCTTTTTTCTCCGGCCGGACCTGCTGTTTCAGGTCGTCGGTCAGCAAATCCCAAAGATGGGGATAAGCCTCGATAAGGCGGACGATATCCGCCAGATCCTTTAGGCGCTTGCTCTGTCTGCGCCCGGATTCGGAGTATGCTTTCATCTTTCCTCTTAATGTGTCTTCCAACGAAGCAACGCGCAGGAGAATGCCGTGAACATCAGCCGGCACGGCGCGTGATGGAAAATCACGATAAAAATCCTCTGTGCTGAGCTGGATGCTGACCGCTGATTGTCCCTTGAAGTTGACCGACCATTCGAATTTTTCGGAACGGAAGCCCGCCTGTTCCAGAAGCGAAATTATGCGCTCAACGGCGTCCGCCGCCACGATAATATCAACGTCCTGGGTTACCATGGGTTGTTCCGCCCAATGGTTCACCGCCACGCCGCCGATGACGCACCAGGCAACATCCGCCCTTTCGAGGCAGTCAACGAGCTTCATGACGTCGTTCGTTCCGCCGGACGTCTGCCAGTCATAAAATTGTTTTGAAGTCATAAGGATAGATTACCAGAATGGAATCCACATGGCCATCATTTTTCGGGTGTCTCCTCGATTACGATTATTACGCCGGCCCTGCGATGTGGTTCGCCAATTTGTCAATGTGGTATTCAAAAAAATCGATACTCCAAAGTTTTAATCCCTCCTGTTCGCGTAACGGCAGGAAACGCTGTACGTCCCGAACCGCGGCCGGCCAGTCAATCCCGCGCACAGTTTGTTTCATTTGTTCGACGAACCAATTGGCGTCAACACGCGTTTCGCGTCCCGCCCACGGACCCTGCTGAAACAGGGCGTTGGCCAGCAAATTCCAGCGCGGACACGTGTTTCGCGCCGCGAACCAGAGAAAGTCATACCAGTCGCGGCCCTTGACGTATTTGCGGCAAAGGAGCGCATGCGTCTTGGTGGCGAACGCGGATGGCAGGTCTTGCGTGGTGACTGGCAGCGATGCGGGAAACGAGAGATAGTTCGTCTCAAAAACCGAACCGGCCGGCGGATTGATGTCTATTTCCAGTTTGATGCGGATTTTTTGTGCGGCTATGCGGGTAAAAGGCGGATTGAATACCAGTTCTTTCCCGATGGAATCGGTTTTCAGCCACGCCTTTTGGACGGCGGTGTCCTCCTCCGATTTATCCAGAACATCAAAACGGATGCCTTCCATCAAGCAATCTTTGCGGACGGCATTCAGGTGTTTTTGCCAGCGGAATGCCGGATCAGGATGCTTTAAAAGAAAATCAAGGTCCTCGGAGAACCGGTTCATCCCGTTAATGATCCGCAGACAGGTTCCACCGTGAAACATCGCCTCCCGAAACATTCCCGCCCGTGATAGAGCGGCCAATACCATGCCTTGCAAGATCTCCCTGAGGGCATTTTCCTGTTCCAAAGCATTGGCGGGAGCGTATTCCTTGAGCCTGGCTTTCAATGTGTCAACATTCATGTTTCATGGCTTTATGCAATTGTTTCAGATAATCGACGGTTCGGCGATCGCGGAGACTTTCGCAGATCGCTTCCAACGGTCGGAAAGAAATTCGGGACAGGTCCTCCTTTTCCATGCGCAAAGAATCCGTCAGATAAGCGAGACCGTCCCGTTGCCAGGAAACGGTCTTGTTGATATAAACCATGTCCGCAATGGCCCGCAATGGCGTGGCGATAAACACCCATGCGCCGGCGGGAAGCTTTACGCTCTCAACTCCGGCGCGCGGATCGTTCGCGGGCACACGTTGAAAGGTGAATATACCAAGCGCTGTTTTGAACTTCCGGCTGCGCGCCGCAGTCACAGAAGCAACCTGATATACCGCTTCCGGAATTAATCCATGATGGGCCAACGCCGATTCAAGACTGACATGCGAAGGCCCATGCAAAAGCGCCGCGATTACAAATGGATGCGCTTCCGATTTGCGGTATGCAGGCGCCAGAATAAAAAGTCCGCGTTTAAGCCGGATGATTTCGCCGGCCTGTGTGGCCCGATAGGCCAGGAGCCGACGCGCGCCTTCTGTCTCGTTGGGGAATAAATTCCGGATAACTGTTTCTTCGAACAGTCCGCCCGGAGGAGCCAGTTTCATTGCTTGTTCCGTTAATGTTTGCATTTGTGCTCTTAAATTACTAAATTCGTAATCTAAGCGCAAGCATTATTTTCAAAAAACAGTAATTTCAAGCGTTTTTACTGATTTTCCGCAGCACTCAGGATTTCAGCACCCGGATAGTTTCCCGGGCTATCATGAGTTCCTCGTTGGTGGGGATAACCATCACGACCGGCTTTGTATTTGCGGCGGAAATTATGAGTTCTTTTGATTTATTTCTGTCTTCGTCAATTCGTATGCCGAGGTATTCCAGTTTGGAACAGACTCTGGCGCGGATCATGGGAACGTTCTCGCCGATGCCGGCCGTAAAGACCAGGGCGTCGAGTCCGTTCATGACGGCCGTGTAGGCGCCCACGTATTTGACCAGCCGGTGCACAAAAACGTCAATGGCCAGGCCGGCGGAATCGGAGCCGTTTCCCATTTCCCTGATAATATCGCGCATATCATTGCTGCCGATGCCAGCCAAACCCAAAAGGCCGCTGGCCTTGTTCAGCATGTTGTCAACCTCGTCCAGGCCGAATCCAAGCCGCCTTAGGAAGATCACCACGGCCGGGTCAATATCGCCGCAGCGCGTGCCCATGACCAGCCCCTCCAGCGGCGTAAGCCCCATGCTGGTGTCTACCACCTGGCCGTGCTGCACGGCGGTTATGCTGCAGCCGTTGCCCAGGTGCGCCGTGATTATCTTGAGCTCGCTGAGTTCCCGGCCCAGTGCCTCGGCGGCCGCGATGGCCACGTAGTTATGGGATGTGCCGTGGAAACCATAGCGCCTGATCTTGTTTTTCTGGGCGATAGTCTGCGGTATGGCGTAAGTGTAGGCGGCCGGAGGCATGGTCTGGTGAAAAGCCGTGTCAAAAACAGCCACCATGGGAATTTGCGGCAAAAAATGTTCGCAGGCTTCTATGCCTTCGTAATTGGGGGGATTGTGCAGAGGCGCCAGGGAGAAACAGTCCATGATGACCTGCTTGACAGTTGCGTCAATCTTTACCGCTCCGGAAATATTTGCGCCGCCGTGCACCACGCGGTGGCCGATGCCGTCGATTTCCATCAGGTTGCCGATTACGCCAATCTCCTTGTCGATGAGCGCCAGGCATATTTCGGAAATGGCCGCTTCGTACGAATTTACCGAGACATCCCTGGATATCTGGCGGCCGTTGCAATTGCTGTAGCGCATGGCCGCCTTGGGTGTGTTGATGCGCTCCACAATGCCCTTGGCCAGTTGTTTTTCTGCGCTGCCCTGAAACAAGGTGAACTTGATGGATGAACTGCCTGCGTTGATTACGAGAATTTTCATGGATTTTAAGAGAAATCACACCACGGATTACACGGATATGCAAGCATTTGAATTTGCCATCAGTGTTATCAGTGTAATCGGTGGTAAATTGCTACCTGATTTGTGTTCATTCGGAACCATAGCATCTCACCGAAAATTACACAAGTTTCTTTACAACGGAAAAATGACATAATATTATGGCGGGCGCTGGTTGAATAAAGCTAATTTAATTTCTGGCTGGCTTGTCATTCCGAGCGTGGCGAGGAATCTCGATTGAAATAATCAATATAGCAGAGATCCTTCGCGGGGCTCAGGATGACAAACCTGCCTGTTGCAAGTTCCGTTCTACGGAGCTTCATAACCAAGGAGACGCATGAACCTGCAATTAGTTGCCAACACCATCCGCGGCTTAGCCGTTGACGCAGTGCAAAAAGCCAATTCCGGCCATCCGGGCATGCCCATGGGCACCGCTGATTTCGCTTCGGTGCTTTTTTTGAAGCATCTCAAGCACTATCCCAAGGACCAAGCCTGGCCGGACCGCGACCGCTTTATTCTCTCGCCGGGCCACGGCTGCATGCTGCTTTACAGCCTGTTGCACCTTTCCGGATATGATCTCTCCATCGATGAATTGAAAAAATTCCGCCAGTGGGAAAGCCATACGCCCGGCCACCCGGAACATGGCTTGACGCCCGGCGTGGAAACCAGCACCGGCCCGCTAGGCCAGGGCTGCGGCAACGCGGTCGGCATGGCCATTGCCGAAGCCATGCTCGCGCAACGCTTCAACGTTGGCGCGGAAAAGACAGTGGACCATTATACCTACGGCATATGCAGCGACGGCGACCTGATGGAGGGTATTTCCCATGAGGCCTTTTCCCTGGCCGGCCACCTTGGTTTGAACAAGTTGATTTTTTTCTATGACTGCAACTGCATCACTATCGAAGGTTCGACCAATCTGTCTTACAGCGACGATGTGCGCAAACGCTTTGAGGGCTATCACTGGAACGTGCTGGAGGTCGACGGACACGATCATGCCGCGATCGACCAGGCCTTGATTCAGGCCCGCCAGGAACAAACCCGGCCGACCCTGATCATCGGCCACACCGTCATAGCCAAGGGCAGCCCGCACATGGCCGGCACCGCCGAAGCGCACGGCGCGCCGCTTGGGGTCGACGAAGTCAAGGCCACGAAAATCAACCTCGGCTTTTCCGCGGACCAGGAGTTTTTCGTTCCGGACGAGGTGCGCGCCATTTTTGCCGCAAGATTGGAAGAGCTTAAAAATATTTACCAGAAATGGCAGGCTGGTTTTGAAATTTACCGGCAGAACAATCCGGAAAAGGCGAAGCTCTGGGACGAGGCGCAGAATCTGGTCCTGCCCGAAAAACTGGAAAAAAGCCTGCCTCAGTTCGAGGTAAACAAGCCGGTTGCCACGCGCAGCGCCTCGCACAAGATTATCCAGGAGATCGCCAAAATGGTCCCGTATCTGGTGGGCGGCTCGGCCGACCTGGCGCCCAGCACGCGCACGAACATCGACGGCGCCGGCGATGTTTCTCCTCGTTCGTTTGCCGGGCGCAATTTCCATTTCGGGATCCGCGAACACGGCATGGGCGCCATTTTGAACGGCATGGCGCTCCACAAGGGATTCCGCGTTTATGGCGCCACTTTCTTCGTCTTTTCGGATTATTTCCGGCCTTCGATCCGCATGGCCTGCATCATGAAGCTGCCGGTCATTTATGTTTTGACCCACGACAGCTTTTACGTGGGCGAGGACGGGCCTTCGCATGAGCCGATCGAGCACGCCATGGCGCTGCGGTTGTTGCCCAATATGACCGTGATCCGGCCGGCCGACCCCACCGAGACCGGCGCGGCCTGGGTTGCGGCCCTGAAAAATACCGGCGGTCCAACGGCGCTCCTGCTTACGCGCCAGAATGTGCCCGTGCTTGACCGCACGCAACTGCCGCCGGCATCAAAGCTTGAGCAGGGCGCCTACATCCTGTGGCAGAGCGCAAAGGGCAGACCGCAGTTCATAATCATTGCCAGCGGCTCCGAGGTTCAGCTTGCCCTTGATGCTGCCCGCGAGTTGGCCAAGGAAGGGCCGCGAGTAAGAGTGGTCAGCATGCCATCCTGGGAACTGTTCGAGCGCCAGCCGGAAAAATACCGGCGCAAGGTCCTGCCGCCTTCCTGCAAAATGCGCCTGGTCATCGAGGCTGGTTCCACCATGGGGTGGGAAAAATATGCCGGTCCAAAGGGGCGCATGTTCGGCCTCAATCGCTTCGGCGCCTCCGCGCCTTACAAAGTGCTGGCAAAGGAATACGGGTTCACGACGGAAAATATAGTGCGGATTGTCAGGGAAATACTGAATCCTGTAAAAGTAGTTAAACAGTGAAAACCTTGCCCACCCCGGCCTGCGGCCACCCCTCCTAGGGAGGGGAACTGAATTCGATCTCCTCCTTGGAGGGGTCCGTGAAGCGGGGGTGGGGCTTGCAATCATGGCTCGATTCATCATCAACGGCCGGCGCAAAATAAGCGGAACCTTCCGCCCCGCCGGCAACAAAAACGCCGTTTTGCCCATGCTGGCGGCCTGTTTGCTCACCGAAGAAAAAATAATTCTTCATAACGTGCCTCTGATTCAGGACGTGGCCACCATGCTGGAAATCCTTTCGGGTTTGGGCGTGAGCGTTACCCGGAAAAACGACACGGTCACTATGTGCGCAGCTTCCATCCGGAAGAAAAAATTGAATAAGAAACTTTGCGGGAAGGTGCGCTCCTCGATTCTTTTTGCAGGTCCCATGGTCGCCCGCCACGGCAGCGCGACCATTTATCCGCCCGGCGGCGACGTGATCGGCCGGCGCAGACTTGACAGTCATTTTGTGGGCTTGAAGGCGCTGGGCGTGAAAATTGCGGGCGACGACTATTTCATGTTTGAAGGAAAAAAACTGCGCGGCGCAAATATTCTGCTGGATGAAGCCAGCGTGACCGCCACCGAGAACGTCGTCATGGCCGCGGTTCTGGCCGAGGGGAGAACAACGCTTTTCAACGCGGCCTGCGAGCCGCATGTCCAGGATCTTTGCCGGCTTCTCAATAAAATGGGCGCAAAAGTGTCAGGTATCGGCACGAATCTGCTGACCATTGAGGGGGTGGCCGCGTTGCATGGCGCCGAACACAGCGTCAGTCAGGACCATATTGAAATCGGCAGCTTCCTGGCCGTAGCCGCGGTGACCGGCGGCGAACTGACAATTCCGAACGTCGACGCTGAATTTATCAGGCCGTTGCTTCGGCCTTTTGCCACGCTGGGGCTGGATCTGAGGGTGGAGAGAAGTTTATTAAAATTACATGCGCGTCCTAGATTGAGACTGTGCGCGGATTACGGCCTTGCCATCCCCAAGATCGAGGACGGCCCCTGGCCGAGTTTTCCCTCGGATTTGATGAGCATCGCCATCGTGGTGGGCACGCAGACTGAGGGCACCGCGCTATTTTTTGAAAAAATGTTTGAAAGCAGGATGTATTTCGTGGACCGCCTGATTGACATGGGGGCGAAGATCGTGCAGTGCGATCCGCACCGGGTCGTGGTGATAGGTCCGGCGCATTTGCGCGCCATCCCGCTTTCGAGCCCTGATATCCGGGCCGGCATGGCGCTCCTGATCGCCGCGCTCTGCGCCAGGGGGGAAAGCGTCATCCATAACGCCGAGGTGATTGACCGCGGCTACGAAAGGGTGGAGGAAAGGCTGCGCGCGCTGGGGGCGGATATTGTCCGGGAAAATTGATCCGCAGGAAACGGGTTCGAATTCCAGGGAAAAAGGAGAAAGAAAATATCTTGACAATAAGTATATATATTGTATATGCTGGTAGACAAAAAAACGGGGCGGTATTAATGCGGAAATTTATATGAGGCAAACGGAAATACCGGTGATCAAGTTGACGCTGGACCGCTCCGGCGTGACTCCCATTTTTTACCAGATTGAAATGGAATTGGAGCG